>Ga0315338_1001878_pt1 | contig 23491 bp, 22 predicted proteins | sample ASW8metaG_FD_204518 | JGI IMG/M metagenome (GOLD analysis project Ga0315338, IMG submission 204518) | Ammonia-oxidizing marine archaeal communities from Monterey Bay, California, United States - ASW #8 | ecosystem: Environmental > Aquatic > Marine > Coastal | place: USA: California | collected... | reverse complement strand
CTCGGACATCGGGTTCGGGATTTGGGCAATTTCTACCCTGATCCTGCTGAGGTAGCATTGCATCACAATCGCGCCGTTCATCATTTGTCGGACTACGCCGCCATGATCCGGGAGCTTGAAGATATTTGCACAGGTACCTTGGAAGATCGCTATATGCCGATATTTATCGGGGGCGATCATTCCATTGCGGCAGGAATTTTACCCGGCCTTGTGCATCAGGCAAGTCAGGCGGGGCAGGAACAATTCCTTCTCTGGCTGGATGCTCATCCGGATTTCCAGACATTGGAGACGACAGAAAGCGGGAACCTCCATGGTACACCGGTCGCTTACATGGTCGGCGAACAAGGCTTTGAAGGGTCGGTTCCCGCGCTCAAAAACCGGGTAAAACCTGAAAATATCTGCATGATGGGCATTCGTTCCGTAGACCCGTCGGAGCGGGAGCGGATTACGGAGACCAAAATCGAAGTCCATGACATGCGTGCCATTGACGAAACCGGCTTCGCGTCACCACTTGACGCATTCCTGAAACGGGTGGAAGCGGCCAAGGGTCGATTACATGTCAGTCTGGATGTGGATTTCCTGGATCCCGACATTGCCCCGGCTGTTGGCACCACGGTTCCTGGAGGCGCCAACTATCGCGAGGCGCATCTGATCATGGAAATGCTTTATGACAGCGGCCTTGTGACCTCCATGGATATATCGGAGCTTAATCCGTTTCTGGATGAGCGCGGGAAAACCGCGACCCTCCTTGTAGATCTTGTTGCCAGCCTTTTTGGGCGTCAGGTGTTTGACCGCCCCGTACGGAGAATCTCATGACTTTCGTTACGCCCCCCAAGGACATTAATATCGTCCCATTCGTCAATGTCGATAATATGATGAAACTGGTTCTTCATGTCGGTATCGAAACCTTCCTGAAGGAGCTTGCTGAGTTTGTCGAAGCTGACTTCAAGCGCTGGGAACTGTTCGATAAAGCGGCCCGCGTCGCATCGCATTCCCGCGACGGCGTGATAGAGCTGATGCCGACCAGTGATGGCGAGGTTTATGGTTTTAAATATGTCAACGGCCATCCCAAAAATACCCGTGAAGGGCTGCAGACCGTCACTGGTTTTGGCGTGCTTTCGCGCGTTGACACTGGCTACCCCGTGCTGTTTTCGGAAATGACGATCCTGACGGCGCTTCGAACTGCTGCGACATCTGCTGTGGTCGCCAAGTACCTCGCACCCAAAGATGCTGATTGCATGGCAATCATTGGCAATGGTGCACAATCAGAATTTCAGGCCATGGCTTTTAAAGCATTACTCGGCATCAACAAATTGCGGCTTTTTGATATTGATGCAGACGCAACCGAGAAATGTTGCCGCAATCTTGCCGGCAAAGGCTTTGATATTATAGCATGCGCGTCGGCGGAAGAAGCAGTTGAGGGCGCCGACATTATCACCACGGTCACGGCGGATAAACAATGCGCCACAATCCTCACGGACAACATGGTCGGTGCGGGCGTTCATATCAATGCCGTGGGAGGCGATTGCCCGGGCAAGACAGAATTGCATAGAGATATCCTGCTGCGCTCTGATATTTTCGTGGAATACCCGCCGCAAACACGGATTGAAGGCGAAATACAGCAGCTTGTCGACGATTATCCTGTGACCGAACTTTGGCAGGTGATGACGGGAAAGATAGAAGGGCGCCGATCTGCCAATCAGGTGACATTGTTCGATTCTGTGGGTTTCGCGACAGAAGATTTTTCAGCCCTCAGATATATCCGCAGCAAGCTCGACGGGACGGATTTTTATGAGAGTCTGGATATGCTGGCCGATCCCGATGACCCCCGCGATCTGTTCGGCATGGTCCTTCGGGCGGCGAAGGCGGCTTGATCAAGTCGCTTATATTTCCGTCGGCAATATGGCGAAGTTTCGGCTGTTGATGATCCTGTTACTCTTGATCATGTCGACGCAGAAAGCGCATGAGCCAGAGGCCATGTTGGCATAGCGTATGAAAATACGGCGTCAAGGTGCGGCAAAAGAACCAATCGACCTGCTCCACAAAATACTCTAAACGGTTTCATAGAGGTTAGCCTGAGTTAGGCTGATATGAAACGGGGCGGAAATGAACGATCTGCTGGCGGGAGTGGCGGCGGCTGTTCGGCTGATTGTGACACTGGATCACGATCTGGTCGAAATCTCCCTGCGCTCCCTTCAAGTTAGTCTTTCGGCCGTTTTTATTGCCGCCCTGATCGGCCTCCCCTTCGGGGCCTGGCTGTCGGTCTCGCGCTTTCGTTACCGCCGGATTGCCATCGCGGTGCTCAATGCGTTGATGGGTTTGCCGCCGGTCGTCGTTGGGTTGGTGGTTTATATCCTGCTGTCCCGCTCCGGGCCGTTTGGTGTTTTCAATCTTCTGTTCACGCCGACCGCCATGATTATTGCCCAGGTAATTATCGTGACGCCGATTATTGCCTCCCTCGCGCATCAGGCTATCCGCGAGCTGTGGTTTTTCTATCATGATCTTCTGATTTCACTCAACACCAGTAAATGGCAGCGAATGAAGACCCTGTTATGGGACGGACGGCGATCCTTGCTGACGGCCACTCTCACCGGATTTGGCCGGGCCATTGGTGAAATCGGCGCCATTATGATTGTCGGTGGTAATATTGATCATTTGACCCGGGTCCTGACCACTGCCATCGCGCTGGAAGTGGGCAAAGGCGATTTCCCTCTGGCGATCGGGCTGGGAATTATCCTGATCAGTCTGGCTATCATTATCAATCTCGCCGTCCATATCCTGTCGAGAACGGAGCGTGCGGGAAGATGGTAAAATCCATTCTGCCAGTGGTGCTGAAAGGCGCCTCCGTGAAAAAAGGCGGTGTGCAAATTATAGGTCCGCTGGATATGCAGCTTCTTGAAGCCGGCTGCACCGTCGTGATCGGCCCCAATGGGGCTGGAAAAACCACGTTGCTCCGCCTTCTCCACGGGTTGGAGCGACTTAAAAGTGGATCAGTGACCTGGAATGCCCCTCGCCCCGAGATCAATGCTCGCCAGTCTTTTGTGTTTCAAACACCGGTCGTCATGCGCCGTTCCGTGCGGGAGAATATCGCCTATCCGTTGATCCTGCGCGGATCCAGCCGAAAAAAAGCACTGACAGAAGCCGACAGATGGGCTGAAAATGTCGGGCTTAAAGCGCATGGGCATCAGGATGCCAACGCGCTCTCTGGCGGGGAAAAGCAGAAACTGGCGCTGGCCCGGGCATTGATTACCAGACCGGAAGTTCTGTTTCTCGATGAGCCGTCAACCAATCTTGATGGTGCGTCCACCCTGGAGATTGAAAACCTGATTAGATCCGCGCGGAATAGTGGGACCCGAATTATCATGGCAACACATGATTTCGGTCAAGCGCGACGCCTCGGGGATGAGATAGTTTTTATCCACCATGGCCGGATCTGTGAGCAGGCGAGCACAGACATGTTTTTCAACACGCCCCAAACGGCAGAGGCCAGAGCGTTTGTGGATGGAGATATCTTGTTATGAAGCTTTTCTCAGGCATTTTTGCGTTTCTGATGACCCTGTCGGTCGCGAGCGGCAGTTTTGCGGCCGATATGCGGCTGGCTGTGACAACCTCTTTTCATAATTCCGGGCTGAGCGATGTTCTGCTTCCCGAAATCAAGAAGGATCTGGATATAGATGTCCGGCTGCTTGTGGTTGGGACGGGGCAGGCCTTGAAATTGGGCCGGGCCGGGGATGTGGATGCTTTACTCGTGCATTCCAAAGCAGCGGAGGAGGCGTTTGTCGCCAAAGGCTACGGCAGTCATCGATTGGATATCATGTATAACGATTTTGTCCTGATCGGCCCAAAGGATGATCCCGCAAACATCGCCAAAGCCGCCTCCGCGAAGGAGGCCTTAAAAATCATTGCCACAACAGGCGCCATTTTTGTGAGCCGCGGCGATGACAGCGGGACACACCGCAAAGAAAAAGCGCTCTGGAAGGCGGCGGGGTTGGATGCCGATGCTTTTGATGCGGCCTGGTATCGGGCGACGGGGTCAGGAATGGGGGCAACGCTGAATACGGCGAGCGCCATGGAAGGCTATGTCTTTGCGGATCGGGCGAGCTGGCTTAATTTTGCTAACAAAGGAAATCTGGGCATTCTGTTTGCCGGTGACCCCGTGCTGTTCAATCAATATGGCTATATCCCGGTGGACCCGGCCCAGCATCCGCATGCCAAAGCCGACCTTGCGTTGCAGCTTGAAAACTGGCTGGTCAGTGCCCGTGGCCAAAAGCTGATCGCGGCGTATGAATTAAACGGGCAGCGGCTTTTTACGCCCAATGCCGCGCCACGTTAACTCACAGAATATTTGATTCAGATAAATCGGGTTTTTCCTCTTCTTTTTTGGCGAATTTGATTGACGGCTTCATGGCCGGTGCCCCGAACTGAACGGTTGGCTGAACGGCTGCATTGCCGCTCCCGAACATCGGTCCGTTAAAGCCGCCAAAACTAACGCCGGAGCTTTCAACAGGCTCCGGCTCCTCACCACGGAAGCGCCTTAGAAGCTGGTAGTGATTGGGAAGTTTGGACAGCAGCTGTTGTTCATAACGATCAAAATCCCGAGCCCGCGCGTCCCAGTCGCTCCTTGCGATAAATCGGTCCGTCGGATAGTTGATGCCGTCGAAATAGCCTTTTGCGGAGAGCATCAGAGAATAGCTCACATTGTTAAACAGAAACGTACTGTCAAAATCTGTGGTCAGGGGAAGGGTGTGGCGGAATTCCTCAAGCCGGGTCTTCAGACTATCCGGAATTTCCATTTCTTCGCGGGCGACGCGCCAATACTCGCTATCTTTGCGGTTATTGACGCAATAATGCAGGATAATGAAATCGCGGATGTCCACCATCATTTCCTCGGTGGTGTCATTAAACCGCTTGGCCAGTGACGGTGCGAAATCCTTGTCTGGAAAGTTAAGAAGCAGCAGCTTCACAAAATTATCGATCATGTAGATGGCTGTGGATTCAAGGGGTTCGATAAATCCAGCGGATAATCCAATGGCGATACAGTTCTTCTCCCACGCCCGCTCCATGCGACCGATATTTACGGGAATGGCCCTCGGTTCCGCCCCTTTACCGTCTTCGCCAAGATGCTCCAGAAACTCATCCATGGCTTCATCATCTGTCCGGAAGTGGGTTGAAAATACGTAGCCCGTGCCGATACGGTTATAAAGCGGGACCCGCCAGGACCACCCGGCGCCGAGCGCGGTCGAGGTCGTACAGGGCTCAATATTCTCCACATCCCGGTGCGGAACCTGCACGGCAAGTGCCCGATTGTTGAGCAGATATTTGCTGTAATCCTCAAACGGGACTTTCAGGGTCTTGTTCAGAATGACGCTTTTGAAACCGGTGCAATCGATGACCAACTCCACCGGGCGGCGGCCTTGTCGTTGCAGGTTGAGGGCGGTGATAAAGCCGCGTTCGTCCTGCTCAATCTCTTCTACATCATCAAGCACATGGTTGACACCGCGCTCAATGGAAATCTCGCGTAAGAACTCTGCAAAGCGTCCAGCGTCCAGATGATAGGCATAATTTAGATGCTTTTCATAATCGCCGTGCTCAAAACCCTTGGGGGCGAGCTTGTTACGAATGGCGGAGACGCAGACAGAAAAGGCTTCGTCCATGCGTTTGCGGCCGGGAGCACCGCCATATTTATGGAAATGGTAAGCTGGATTCTGGCCAGCCAATTGCGTGAACACGGTTTCGAACGGGTGATAAAAAGACGTACCCTGGCCATTTTCGTCATGATGCCAGTTGGAAAAGCGAACGCCGAGCTTGAAGGTGGTATTACAGCGCTTGAAAAATTCTTTTTCCGAAATACCAAGGCTGGAAAGAAGAGATACCATCGTCGGCACCGTTGCCTCGCCAACGCCAATGGTGGGGATATTGGGGCTTTCAATCAGGGTTATTTTTGTTGGCGTTTCTTCGCTGCGTAAATTCATGTAGCGAATAAGGAAAGCCGCCGTCAGCCATCCCGCCGTTCCGCCACCGACAATCGTAATTTCACTGATTTGCTCGCCCATTGCGTCCCCTGATCCCCATTCATTCCGAAACAATAACGGGGATCAAGATGGCATAAATTCACGACAAATCCAAGATCGCTTCGCGATAATTATGACCGGCACGGGACCAATGATTTTTGCCACCAGCGAGGGGCTTGCGCTATCCGCCTTTGGGTCCTGCGAAGAACCAAATGACTAAGCCAAGGACGGGCAGGATCAGAACCAGCAGTATCCACAGGATTTTCGCGCCCGTCGAGGCGCCACTCTGAAAGATCTTGTAGATGGCATAGATATCGAGCAGCAGGATAATGAGCCCGACAATTCCCCCAACTTCCATTGAACTTCCCCTTCTTCAGTTGTGTAACATCAGTATCAGGACGTTTCGATCCGAAAATTGTGACCTGTTTCCCGACTATAAACTGAAAATTGACGGAGAGGAAATAATCGTCAAAACAGTTCAGGCATCCAGTTTTCTGGCTAAATCCGCCTCTGTCAGCAATCCACTATGGGTGTCGCTGGTGGCAATAACCGAGAGGGCATTTGCGGTAGCGGCTTTCAGGCAGGTAGAAATCGTTGCATCCGTTGAGGCGTACGCGGCAAAGGTGGTGGCGAAGGCGTCTCCGGCGCCCGCTGTCGTGCCCACTGTCGCGTCGCCAGCGGGATGAAAACTGATGCCTTCGCCGGTGCCAGCATAGGCGCCCTCTACACCGTTGGTGATCAGAACGATTTTCGGACCTAACTTGCAGACGGCGGCCACTACATCTTCAAGCGGTCGGTGGGCCAGCCCTTTGTGAAGCAATTGAGGTCCCTCAAATTCTTCATCATCGGAAGACAGCATATGGCCTTTGGGCAGCAGGTCGAGGGCGAGTTGTTCAGCTTCGACCGCGTTTACGGAGATAAGATCTACATGGGCGAGGGCTTCAACGATGTCACCGGCCCAGTAGGTGAGCTGACGTATCCCCGGATTGGTGGCGACAAAAGCCCCGGCCTCCTTCGCGGCGCGGGTAATATTGCCAAGGCAGACGGCAGAATTGCCCGAAAGGCTGGCGATATAAACTAGGCTTTGGCCCATAAAAACCTCAGGATTGATTTCATCTATGCTCAGGGCCGTATTGGCTCCGCGGTTGGTAAAGATAGTCGGATTATTAACATGGGAGGCAATCATCACTGCCTTACCCGTTGGCCGTTTAGGGTCCGCAATGAAAAACCGGGTATCGATTTTTTCTGCCTCCAGAGTGGTTCGGATTTCCTGGGCTTCAAGATCGTCGCCAGTGCGGATAAGCGTTGCCGTCTCAAATCCCAACCGGGCGAGCGCGACCGCCGCATTTGTCGCCCCGCCGCCCACAGAGGATTTAATGGAAGCCACATCGATTTTGCGGCCTTCCTCCATTAGCAGAAAGGAGGATGTGGCATTTTGAAGGGTCATCCGCTCGATATCCCTGTCATCCACCGCGGCAATCACATCTATGGTCGCTGAACCGAAGGTCAGCGCTTTTAACGTTGAAAAGGGCATATCCGGTCTTTCCTAAAGATTGGTGAAGCGCCTGTTGCGGCTTTCCTTGGCCGCCCGTTCATAAAGGCTGCCGGTCGTCGTCGCAAGAAATGGCTCCAGCGGAATATTCTCCTGCTTGAGGAAGCCTTTTGCGGGCAGGCTGCCGTCCCGTACCATTTCGATCACTGCACAAACAGAGGCGGCGGTCGTCCAGGCGATGGCTGTCCAAACCCGTCCGTTTATTTCCACAGGATAATACGAACGGACATATTCTTTTCGCTCCAGCCGGCCCTGAATTTCGCCTTCGGCTGAAGTATGTACATACACAACATCATCATCGACGCGGGGCTTGGCATGGGTCAGGATTTTCCCGGCCTGCTCCCTGTTTTCCCGCATAAGAAGCTCATGAAAGAAGAAATTCATCAGCTTGACATGGCCCGGATAGCGCATGGTCTTGTAATCGAGATTGTCGATTTTCCCGGCATACGTCTCACACATGGTACCAAGGCCACCAGAGGTCGTGAAGGCCTCGAGTTTCTTGCCGTCGATGAACACGGTTTCCACCCACTCCATGGGAGAGACCCATTTGCGCACACCTTCTTCAATGACCTCGCAGTCATTGAGATATTCATTGACGACGCCGTCGGGTGACCAATTGAATGCATATCCCAGCAGTCCTGTCGGGTGTTGTGGTAAGGCCCCGACCCGAAGGCGGATCGTCCGCACCTTATCGAACTTATCTGCGAGATGGGCGCCGACAATACCGACAAATCCCGGTGCCAATCCGCATTGCGGTGCCATGACAGCCGTTGCCGTCTCGCTCATCCCCAAAATGGCTTGCGTGGTGCCGACATCTTCCGTCAAATCAAAATAATGAATGCCGAGCTTGTGGGCGGCTTTGGCGATATCGATATTGAGATAGAAAGGAAGACAGGATAGAACAGCATCGAACGGCTCCAGAATTATCGGCAGCTCGGCCACGTTGGAGACATCCGCGTCCTTGATCTCAAACGGAAATTTGTTGCGCAATTGGCGGCTATCGATGCCGGTTACCTCAAACTTCGCCTCATGCAGGAGCGTTGCGGCGAGTGCGCCGACATTTCCAAGACCAAGCACCGCAATTTTTTTAAAGGCCATGTCACCCTCCGAACAATATTCTTGATGACCCTAGTGCGGCAATTTCCCGGGCGCAATACCCATTTTGCAGATTTGTTGCGAGTTGCTATTGCCGCGGTAAGGCGGGCGCAGTAGCTTCAATAAAAATAACGGATGGGACAAGGAATGAAACAACCGAAATCCATGCGCGGGCTTGAAAATCTGGGTCGGGTCCGACTGTCGAAAACCTTCTTTATGCGGGATTTCCTGCATTCGGAAATTGCCAGCCTCTACGGTATTCCTAATATCCCTGATGAACCCGATCTCGCCATCAAGGCCGGACGGCATCTGGCGGAGGAGCTGCTAGAGCCGATACAGGATACTTTCGGGCCTGTTCGGATCAGAGGCGCTTATCGCTCCGCCCGCGTCAACCAGTTTGGCAACGATCACAAAATGAACTGCGCCCATAATAGGCGCGCCGCCAGCCGCCATGTCTGGGACCGCCGCGATAAAAACGGCCATCTCGGCGCCATGGCCTGCATTGTTATTCCCTGGTTCGCGGATCGTTATGGGGAAGGGGCGGATTGGCGTTCTATGGCCTGGTGGATCCATGATCACCTTCCTTATGGCAGTCTTTGGTTTTATCCCAAAATGGCGGCATTCAATATTGGCTGGCATGAGAATCCGTCACGCCGGATAGCCAGCTACATTTCGCCGAAGGGTTGTTTGACCAAACCTGGTATGGAAAATCATGGGGGAAGCCATCAAGAATGGTATGCAGATTTTCCTGTGCGCTAATTCGACAAGATTTTTGTTGTCTGGCGCGGGTAATCTGACATCATATGTGCGGGAGAGGTGACCTTAAAACAAAAAAACGGCACCTACAGGGAGGATTATATGACTGCGAAAGTACAGAATTTTAACGCCCATTTTGCGAGCCTTGCCGATGTCGAGGCGTTTGAGAAAACCCCGATTGAAGAGTTGGTACCTTACAACACCTTGTATGAGGCGTTCTGCGCCACAGCCATGGCACTGCCGGACAAACCAGCGATAATCGCTGCGCCGCCGGGCGATCCTATGGCCGATGGCATCAGCATCAGTTTCGCGCAGCTTTTGGGCAGGGTCAACCAAACGGCCAATATGTTTAAAGCCGCAGGATTAGCAGAAGGCGAGACGGTGACATATCTGCTGCCGCTTTGCCCGCAGGCAATTTTTACTATGCTCGGCGCCGAAGCCGTTGGTATTGTTAATGCCGTGAACCCGATGCTGGAGCCTGAACATATTCTCGGCATTGCCAAGGCGGCGAACGCGACCATTCTGGTGGCGACGGGTGCAGCTTTTAGTCCTGAGCTCTGGGAAAAAGCTAAATTCGTCATGGAAGGGTTACCGAATCTGAAGGCAGTCTTCGTATTGGGCGGTGGCGCGGAATGCGATGGCAAATTCATCCGGCCGCTGGATGCGTCCATTGCCGAACAGCCTACCGAGATTGTTGGTGGCGCTGCGGATCGTGGGATCGATGAAGTGATCGGCTATTATCATACGGGCGGCACAACAGGTGTTCCGAAACTGGCGCCCCATACCAACCGTATGCAGCTCTCGCAAATCGCTGCAACTGGCTTTGGCATGAATTTTACCGTAGATGACGTTCTTTTGGCCGGGCTGCCAATGTTTCATATCAGTGGATCTATTGTGGTTGGGATTGTGCCACTATTTAACGGTGGGACTATCGTTATGCCCAGCCCCATGGGCTTTCGTGACCCACTGGTCATAGGCAATTATTGGAGGCTGGTGGAGAAATACGGCGTTACTATTTTGGGCGGTGTTCCGACCATGTTATCGGCGCTCTTGAACATTCCTGTTGGTGATGCCGACATCAGTTCCCTTAGGGCCGGATTTACCGGTGGGTCAGCGGCCCCGGTGGAAGTCCTTAAAGCCATTAGTGATCAGTCCGGTGTCGATATGCTTGAGGGCTATGGCATGACCGAGATGACTTCCTTCACGACGATGCAGCCACCTCATGGTGAGCCCCGCTTTGGTTCTGTCGGAATGCGTCTGCCGTTTGTTGATATCAAGGCGGTCATTCTGGATGCGGACAATAACGTCACACGGGATGCGGATGTCGATGAAATCGGCGTTATCGTTATGAGAGGCGTTGGCACTATGCCGGGTTATGTGCAGGCCGAGTATAACCAAGGTTCCTTTACCAATGAAGGCTGGCTGAACTCAGGCGACCTTGGCCGCATCGATGCCGACGGTTTCGTCTGGCTCACGGGCCGGGCAAAGGATCTGATTATCCGAAGTGGGCATAATATCGACCCCTCCATCATTGAAGAGGCCTTGCATGAACATCCATCAGTGGAACTCGCCGCTGCAGTCGGTCAGCCTGATACATACGCGGGGGAAATGCCCGTCGCTTTCGTGCAACTGAAACCTGATATGGCCGCAACACCGGAGGAATTGCAGGAATTTGCCCGGGAAAGAATTCCGGAACGCGCGGCTAATCCGGTTGAGTTGCATATCATTCCCGAAATGCCGCTGACCGGTGTCGGTAAAATCTTCAAGCCTGCCCTCCGGCAGGAGGCAGTGATGAATGTCTTTAGTGCGGAACTGGCGGCGCTGTGCGAGACTGGTGTGGATATTGCGGTGTTTGTCGATAATCACCCGGTGCATGGCACCCTCGCCACCATTTCGGCGCGCGGAGGTGAGGAGGCAACAGTGCGGGCGGTCATTACCGAGAAGCTGGGGCCTTATATCATCCGTCATGAAATCGCCTGGAGTGAATAAAGCATTGGCGATATCTTCATAGGACAATATTAGATGACAAAGGAATGGTGACACGATTAGCAACATGCAGATGCGGACAACTAAGTGCTTCTTGTGATGGTGAGCCTGTTCGCGTATCGGTTTGTCATTGTCTGGAATGCCAGAAACGCAGTGGAAGTGTCTTTGCAGCTCAGGCGCGTTGGATTGATACTAAAGTAGCGATTTCTGGGAAATCTGTTGTTTGGGAGCGTGTTGCAGATAGTGGTCATCGCGCAACCTACAGATTTTGTCCTGTTTGTGGATCGACGCTTGCGTATGTTATTGAGGGATGGCCGGGAGTGACAGCAATTCCTGTTGGCGCTTTCGCTGATCCGAATTTCCCCAAACCACTTTTCTCCGTATACGAACATCGTATGCATCCATGGGCTGTGGTCCTTGGAGACAGGGTCGAGCACTCTTCTGACCCAAGTATCGCGTACTCACAGGGTGAGCTTCAAAAAAATGATAGAGATTAATCGAGGTCGTTTGGCTCACTCTTGCATGATATATTCTGACTCGAGCTAATATCCCAATGTCTTGATGGAGTCGCCCAGGATTTCTTTTTCCTGCGCCGTTAGTGGCTCCAGCGGCAACCGCAAGGTTTCCCAGTTCGGGTCCTTTTCACGTCGGGAAATCAGGTATTTGACGGCAGCGATCAGCGGCACGGATGCCATGGTCGTGCGTAAGCTTGTGACCGTCTTAAGAAGCTCAGCATCTTTCGCCTCATCGCGCCAAAGTTTTGCCGCCAGAGGTGCTGTCACATTGACCGAAGCCGAAATGCAGCCGGCAAAGCCGTCGGCGCGGGCCGTCCCGAGCGCAGTTTCACTACTTGGGAAGACTTTGAAGTCGGGGTTTTGCCGCACGATCTCGCGGCAATAAGGAAGATCGGCGGAAGAATCCTTGATGCCGGTCACCCGTTTGGGAAGCTTACCGATCATATCCACGGAATAGGGAATGCCGGTGAGGGCCGGGAAGTTATAGAGATAAATTTCGATGGGGGCGTCACCCAATGCCGTGTCCAACGCTTCAAACCATTTAAGCAAAGCAGAATCCGGGACCGGCTTGTAATAATACGGCGGCAGGATAAGCGCAACGGGATATCCCAGTTCATCGGCATAGCGGGTCAGCTCCAACGTGGTCTCAAAATCCGGCGCCCCTGTTCCTACCATCAGGACGCCGGGGTCCAGCGCCTCGGCGGCGGCTTTCATCATTTGCTTGCGGGCGGAGACATTTTGCGAGTTAGCCTCCCCCGTGGTGCCGAGAACATTCAGCCCGTCGGCGCCATTGGCGAGCGCCCATTTGCAGTGTGAAAGAAAGGCGGTAATATCCGGGGATCCATCCTCTAGAAATGGCGTCGGAACGGCGGCGATGACGCCTTCGATTTGAGTGTTTGTCATTTAGTTTCCCCCGATCAGCTTTGCCTTCGAGATGTATAGGAGAAGCGCCAGCCTGTGAAGTGATTTGCGGGTGTCCCCGAATAATGGCACAATACCAAAAAAGGCCGATACGGTCTCAGATCTTCAGACCAAGGAGTAATCCCATGGTAGCACGTAACCCCATTTCCGCCCTTCCCACCCATGACGTAACCAATATGCCACCGCCCTTGGGGGATCAGGATTTGTTTGCGCGTGATTTTGCGCTGCAGGAAGGATTGCGCCGCGAAGGGGCAGGCTGGGCCGAAGACAAGGTTGCGGATTTTGGTAAAATTGCAGGCACGGAACAAACGCTGGAATGGGCGGATCAGGCCAACCGGCACGGGCCGGAAATGCGAGCCTTTGATCGCAACGGCATGCGCATCAATCAGGTGGAGTTTCACCCCGCCTATCATAGTTTGATGGATCTGGCGATCCGCCACGATGTGGGGAGTTTTGCCTGGAATAACCCGCGTCCCGGAAATCATGTGGCCCATGGCGCGTTCAATTACCTTCTCAATCAGATGGAAGGCGGTGTCCTTTGCCCCATGGCTATGACTTATGCAGTTGTCCCGGCGTTGAAGGCAACAGACGGCATTGCGGCGGAATGGCTACCAAAAGTCCTGGCGCCAGAGTATGACGCCCGTGATATCCCGGCGGAGGAAAAAACCGGGATCACCATGGGCATGTTCATGACTGAAAAGCAGGGCGGGTCGGATGTGCGTGCCAATTCGACGCAAGCACGGCCGCAAGACGCGAAGGAAGGCGAAGCCGCGCCATATATCCTATCCGGCCACAAGTTTTTCTGCTCGGCCCCCATGTCCGATGCGTTCCTGACCCTGGCCTATACGGAGCATGGCCTTAGTTGTTTCCTGATGCCGCGCTGGCGGCCCGATGGCAGTCGTAATGGCCTGTTTATCCAGCGGCTTAAAGACAAGCTTGGCAATAAATCCAATGCGTCAAGTGAAATGGAACTAGTGGATGCTTACGGCGTTATGCTGGGCGAAGAAGGCCGGGGTGTTCGCACTATTATCAATATGGTCAGCGGTACCCGCTATTACTGCGCCATCGGTTCTGCGGCGCTGATGCGGCAGGCGCTGGTGCAGGCGCTGCATCATGCCATACATCGTACAGTGTTTCAGAAAAAGCTGATCCAGCAGCCGCTGATGCGTAATGTGCTGGCGGATCTGGCGCTGGAATCTGAAGCCGCGACCGCATTGTTCCTGCGGCTTGGGCGGGCCATTGGCGACGGGGAGGAAAAACCGTCTGAGGCTACCCTCGCCCGGATCGGCACTGCGGTCGGTAAATACTGGATTTGTAAACGTGCGCCCGGTCATGTTTTTGAAGCCATGGAAGTCCATGGTGGCCCGGGATATGTGGAGGAAAGCATCCTACCACGGCTTTACCGCGAAGCGCCGCTTAACAGCATCTGGGAAGGCTCGGGCAATGTCATTTGCCTTGATGTGCTACGCGCCATGCAGACGGACCCGTCGGCGATTCCAGTCTTTATGGCCGAGATCGACGCAGCCCGGGGTAAAAACTCCCTGCTCGATCAGCATATGGAAGAATTAAAAGCTGAGCTTGATGACCCCGCCAATATAGAGATCCGCGCCCGGCAGGTAACCGAGATGATGGCGCTCGCCTGGCAGGCGTCGTTGCTTGTCTGTCACGCTCCGGCCGCGATCTCAGATGCCTTCTGTGCCTCCCGCCTCGGCCAGCGCTGGTCCGGTGCCTACGGCACATTGCCCGCAGATACGGATTTCGAGGTTATTTTGGTGCGGGCACAAGGCCTCTGATCACGGTATGGTAGTGCTATTATTTTTGCCGGTAGTTAATCAGGGCCAGTGTCTTATCATCAGAGCCTGCGGTGGGCCGGACAATAACATCTTTTGCACCCAATTCCCGTCCATCTTCGGCAAGAACATGCACAGCGCGAATGGGTCGCAATGTTTTTTTGTCCAGCAATTGCATGCGTGGACCCTGCCCATTCGGAATATATTTCTCCCCCCACGCCATGAGCGATAATAGCACCGGATAAAGATCGAGGCCTTTTGTCGTCAGAACATATTCGAAGGCCCGACCATCGGCGCGGCTTTTGCGTTTTTCCAGAATGCCGTTTCGGGTCAAAGATTGAAGTCGGGCGCTTAAGACCGTCGGGGAGATTTTGAGCTGGTTCTGGAAATCATCGAACCGCTTGATACCGTGAAAGGCGTCACGGAGGATCAGCAATGTCCATCTTTCTCCGATTTGGTTCAGGGTCTGGGCGACGCCACAGTCAAGTAATTCTATGTCCGTATTATTCATCTCGACGGATTTACTCCTCAGGAAATTAAAAGGCGGAAAGGCAATAAATAGGTTGCAGCCTGCGCCCTCTATCCATATAACTACGTTTATAGTAGCTAATTGGAGACTTCCATGCAAACAAGAATAACAAAATTATTTGGTATCCAGCATCCGATCATCCAGGGCGGTATGCATTATGTGGGTTTCGCGGAGCTGGCGGCAGCTGTCTCCAATGCGGGCGGCCTTGGGATCATTACCGGGCTAACGCAGAAGACGCCGGAAGACTTGGCGAAAGAAATCGCTAAATGCAACGACATGACGGATAAGCCTTTCGGCGTGAACCTGACGTTCCTGCCGAGTTTCACCTCGCCACCATATCTTGAATATATAGATGCCATTGTCCAGGGCGGGGTCCGGATCGTTGAGACCGCAGGCCGTAGTCCCGAACAGTATCTGCCGCCCATGAAAGAGGCCGGTATCAAGGTCATTCATAAATGCACATCTGTGCGTCATAGCTTGAAAGCTGAGAAAATTGGCTGCGATGCGGTCAGCGTGGATGGCTTTGAATGCGGGGGGCATCCGGGCGAAGATGACATTCCGAACATGATCCTGCTGCCTCGCGCGGCTGAAGAATTGACGGTGCCTTTCGTCGCCTCTGGCGGGATTGGCAATGCCCAGCAACTAGTGGCATCTTTGGCCCTGGGGGCCGATGGCATCAATATGGGGACGCGCTTTATTGCCACCAAGGAAGCTCCGGTGCATCAGAATGTAAAGGATGCCATCATTGCGGCCAGCGAGCTGGATACGGAACTGGTGATGCGTCCTTTACGCAATACGGAGCGGGTGCTGAAAAACAGCGCTACCACTAAAGTTTTGGAAATCGAGCGTGAAAAGGGCGCCAATACCAAGATCGAGGATATTATGGATCTGGTCGGCGGCGTTTATCCCAAAGTCATGCAGGACGGTGACATGGAAGTCGGTGTCTGGAGCTGCGGCATGGTTGCCGGGCTGATCAATGACAACCCGACTTGCAAGGAACTGATCGACCGCATCATGAATGAGGCGGAAGATATCATCAGAGGCCGGCTAGAAATGTTGCTCGCCTCCTGAGTTACGGTATTTTGGGTAGGTCGGAGACTTTGTCTCTGACCTATTTTCCTGTCCAAACCGGCTTTCTCTTCTCAACAAAGGCCCGCCGCGCTTCCTTGCTGTCCTCGGACGCAAAGGCTAAGGACACGGCATCAAGTGCCGACCCCGGTACCGTCGCAAAATCCATATTCTCCATACGATACATAAGTTCCCGCGCGGCCTTCAGGCCTACCGGTGACATTTGGGCGATTTTGGCGGCGAGCTTTCGGCTTTCCGCCGTGAGCACGTCGCGCGGGACAACCCGGGTGATCATGCCAAGGCTTTCCGCCTTGCCCGCCGAGATGGTATCGCCGGTATAAATCAGCTCCGCCGCTTTCATCCGTCCGATCAGGCGCTGCAGGAACCATACATGCATGCCTGGAGGTGCCGCGAGATTAGGCACGCCGGGATAACCGAATATGGCATCGTCTGATGCAATCACCATGTCGGTCGCGAACGCCAGAGTACAGGCCCCCTCCATGGCGTATCCATGCACGGATGCCATGATCGGTTTTGAAAGCGCCCGAACCTTGTCGATCATCTCCACATAAAAACGAGCAAGGAATGCCTTCATTTCCGTTGGGCCATAGGTATCGAGCAATTTCAAATCGACGCCGCCTGATAACCCCTTCCCTTTGCCGGACAGAATAATGATCCGCACGTCCGGGTCGGCATCGGCGAGATCGAGGGCGGCGAAATATTCGTCTGTCATCTGAGGCGTAATGACATTTGCCGGCGGATTATCGAGGATAATATCTGCAATACCGTTCTGTACGGTATAATGAAGCAGGGTGAAGTCAGAGGATGCCATGTGTTTTTACTCTTGTTATGTGACATAAAAGCTGGATCGTGATGAAATCATAGCCCATGCTGGGAACTGACAAAAATAATAAAAAGAGGGACATATGAATACCCATCAATTCAAGGTGCTATTGGCTCGATTTTCAAGCGCGGCGGAGGCAGGTGACGGTGCCGCCTTTGCCGCCTGTTTTACCGAAGACGGCATTTATCATGACTATATCTATGGCGATCATCAGGGCCGCGAAGAGGTCGCCCATATGATGGAACACCAGTTCCACCGCGATGCGGGGGATGATTACCGTTGGGAAATGTTCGATCCCATCTGCGAAGGCGACCTCGCCTATGCCTGGTCACTCTCTACCTTCACGTCGACCGTTCCGGAATTCTCAGGCCAGCGGGTGGTGATTGACGGGATGAGCCGGTTTGAGCTGGAAAATGGCCTGATCAAGGATTATCGCGAATCTGTCAATGGCGGCGTGGCCATGGTGCAGCTTGGCGTTGAGCCCGAGCGGCTCTCGAAAGTCTGCGGCAAATGGGGACGGATGCTAACAGAGGAGTCCAAAACCGCCGACTTTCTCTCCCGGGCAAAAGGCTCATGGAAGGACGGCGGTTAAGCCCGCCCCATGTCCGGTTCCGAGCCAGAAGATACCAAGGGTATTCCTTACGGGCCGCTGCTGATCACGCTCGCCATGCAGACCCTGGCGACCATGGCGGCATTCTCCGCGCCCACCTTGGCACCTGAGATTGCGCGGGATCTGGATATTGATGGCACTCTCATCGGGTTCTTTGTCTCTATTATCTATGGTGTCGGGATTATCTCGGCCATTCTGTCTCCGGACTTTATCCATAAATATGGCGCGGTCCGGGTTGGCCAATTTGTCATGCTGGGGGCCGTGGCCATGCTGGCCATTGCCGGATCAGGCGATGTGGCTGCCTTGGCCCTCTGTGCTTTTGTATTGGGGAGCGGCTATGGCGCCACGGCACCGGTGTCCACGCATCTTCTGATCCCGCGCACCCGGCCCGCCATTCTCAACCTGGTGTTTTCCATCCGTCAAATCGGCGTGCCGCTGGGCGGCGTGTTGGCGGCGCTGTTGCTGCCCCTTTTGACGGTCTCGTTTGGTTGGAGATTGGCCTTTTATGTGCAGATCATCCCCTCCGTCCTGCTGATCCTCGCCTTTCAGTATTATCGGTCCCGTTGGGATGCGGATCGGCGGCCGAGCCATCGATTGTTGCAGTCTGAATGGGCGCGGCCGCTTTATTTGTTGCGGGACAACCAAACCATCCGCCTGCTGGCAATCGCCAGTTTCTGCTATGCCGGAATTCAGCTTTGTTTTATAGGCTTTATGGCTCTGCACTTGACCGACGAGACCGGTCTTGATCTGGTGCGGGCCGGGCAGGTATTGGCACTTTATCAGATCGCCGGGGTGACCAGTCGGCCGCTTTGGGGCTGGCTTGCAGACCAGTATATTTCCGCGATAAAGCTTCTAGGTATATTGGGGCTGCTGATGGCCATAGCGGCGCTGGCGGCAGGTCAGTTTTCTGAAAACTGGCCGCTCGCCCTGATCCTTCTCATAGCGGCGATGGCGGGTGCAACGGCTAGCGGCTTTACCGGAATTGCATATGGTGCCTTCGCGGTTTATGGCGGTAAATACCGGACGGAGGCGACAGCGCTCGGTTCCAGTGCAATGTTCAGCGGAGTGCTGATCCTGCCCATTTTATTCGGGCTTATTGTTGGTCAGCTGGATCATTATTGGGCGGCCTATGGCATTCTGGCCGCCATCGCCCTCACCAGTGGCACCGTGCTGCTGCTGGCGCGGGTGCCGCTGGTCTCGGCCTCAGCCTCAGATTAACTCGGGCATCTCCTGCGTCACTGTGGGTTCCGTCCCGGCCACCGTGGTCCGGTGCATGTCGCGTACCAGCTCGGTGTCGCGAAACCGTGTTGCCCGATGCATAGTCTGTCGATTGTCCCAGATCACCAGATCATGGGGCCTCCATTTATGGCGGTAGACGAACTCGCGTTTGGTCGCATGCTCAGTGAGATCACGCAAAAGCCCTCGCGCTTCGGGCATGGGCCAGCCGACAATGGTTCCGGCATGGGATGATAAATAAAGGGATACCCGCCCCGTCACCGGATGGGTGCGAACCAGTTTTTGCAGGGCTGGCGAGAAGTTTTTCTTCTCCTCCTCGCTTAACTCCATAAAGCCCATGAGTTCCCGTGAATAAAGCAGGGAATGTTCGCACACCAGATCCTCGATTTCGGCCTTTGTGGCATCATCCAGTGCGTCATAGGCGGCGCGCATATCGGCAAATTCCGTATCGCCGCCCTCATCAGGTACAACTCGGCCCGAGAGCATGGAGTATGTCGCAGGGATATCGCGAAAGGAGCTGTCAGAATGCCAGAGCAGATTGCCCAGATTAAACATTCGCTGTCGATCATCGCGTTTTAATAACATATCGTCTGGCCCGAGGTTGGAAATATCTGCTACGGGACCCGACAGTCGCCTGTCCTTCGATGCAGTGACATTACTGGCGGCCCCCGGGACTTCGAGGTCCCCAAAGCGCTGACTGAAACTGACTTGCTGCTCGTCGGTGATGTCCTGACCGGGCACAACCAGCACGGCGTATTTATCCATCCCGGCCTCCAAGGCGGTCATATCCGCCTCGGAAATCTCGGCGGTGATATCAAGGCCGGATACTTCTCCAGCGAAGACAGGGTGTACAGGGGTGATTGTGACGGGCATTCTTTATGGCTCCAGTTTTCTGACAAACTTTTTAACAATGTTAAACTTTTTTAGTGCTCAGGTAAATAATTTTGCGCATTCTCAAGGCCTACTGGTTGAGCTAGTCTGCAAAAAACAAAAAGGATAAGAATATGGAAATTGTAGGTCTGGGCTTCGCTTACGAGGATTTGCCGATCGGCAAGACGTTTCAAACCATCGGGCGGACGGTGACGGAACCGGATATCGTCAATTTCATCAATTGCACCGGCATGACCGAGGTGATGTTCACCGATCAGGAATATGTCGCCACCCATTCCGATATCAAGGGCCGTGTCGCGCCAGGGGCGCTGGGTTATACGATCGCCGAGGGGCTGCTTATCCAGTCAACCATGCAACATACGGGCCTCGCCTTCCTGAATATGGAGCTTAACGTTCTGGGCCCGGTTTTCGCGGGCGACACCCTGCATGTGGAATGCGAGGTAATTGAGGCGCGGCTGACCTCCAAGGGAAACCGGGGTCTGGTGCGCACCCGCAACAAGGTTGTCAACCAAAACGGCGAAATAGTCATTGAATATACACCTCTAAGAATGATTAAATGCCGGGACGCCGCATAATATGATGTGACAGAAATGGGGTTGGCATGGACGCAAAAGACCAGAAGTTAGGAATGGCGACGGTGCTCGGCCTCGTCGCCATGGGTTTCGGTACCTTTGTTATTGCGACGGATTTCGTCGCGCTGGCGGTTGCCTTGCCTTCCCTTGGAAAGGAATTTGCCGCGGATGTCACCACGTCACAATGGGTTGTGACGGGATATGCACTGGTTTTTGGCATTTTTATTGTCACCGGCGGACGCCTAGCCGATATGTTTGGACGTCGCCGTGTCTTTTTCATCGGTATGACAACTTTTGCCATATTCTCCCTTGTCGGCGGTTTGGCGACGGATATCTGGATGGTGCTTATTGCTCGCGGCATCATGGGTATTGGGGCCGCGATGATGTGGCCAGCCATCCTCGGGATGACTTTTTCCCTGCTGCCCGAAGACAAAATGTCCATAGGCGGCAGCGTGATTATGGGTGTGGCCGGATTTGGCAATGCGATCGGTCCGCTGCTCGGCGGTGGTCTGACCGAATTCCTGAGCTGGCGCTGGGTGTTTTATATAAATGTGCCGGTGGCCATAGCTGCGATCATTGTGACCTATATGGTGGTGCCCAGCGACACGCAGGAAGATGTGGATGAACGTATTGACTATCCGGGCATTGTCACCTTGTCCCTTGGGCTGTTCGGCCTGCTTCTGCTCCTCGATATTGGGGCGGATCTAGGCTGGTTCGACCCGGTTATTCTTGCGCTGTTTTTTGGATCACTGGTCATTTTGGCTATTTTCCTGTTCATCGAGCGGCGCTCCGGCATGGATGCCCTGGTGCCCAATGAGGTCATGTCCAACAGGAAATTTGTAGCGGCAGCGGTGGCGACCCTGATGATGTCCTCCATCTATTTCGCGCCCATTCTGTATCTTCCGCAGTTTATGTCTAAAGTCCTTGGCTATTCGGCGATGGACGCCGGTGTGGGCATGTTGCCGGTGATGGGGATGTTTGCGCTGGTTTCCATTGTTGCATCTCCGCTTTATGATCGGTTTGGTGCGAAATTAATCATTTCTCTTGGAGCGTTCTGTCTGGGGCTCGGTATTTTCCTGATTTCAAGGGCGCTACCCGCGGCGAGTTTTGAGGATCTGGTGCCGGGCATGTTGGTTCTCGGAACCGGGATTGGGATTTTTTACTCCTCAATCACGACCGCGGGCATTACCGCGCTGGACCCTTCCCGCGCCAGTCTTGCGGGTGCGATTGTCTATATGTTCCAAATCGCCGGTGGGGCCATTGGTATGGGGCTCAATACCGCCATTGTTGTCAGCGCACCCACCTTCTCGGAGGGCATCGTCCGGGCCTTCACCGTTGACGCTGTCTTCGCCCTTTGCGGGTTGTTGATCTGCCTGTTGTTTGTGGATGGGCCGCTCAACCGCGAAAGCCTGTTGTCGGGTTTTGCCAGGAAAGTAGACAATGGCTAGCCCGGACATGAAGCGCTACTTATACTAATGATAGAGACCAATCAGAAAATGACCGCAGCAGAGGTAAGCGGCGTCATTGCCATGCTGCTCGGAACTCTTGTCATCGCCAATGACTTTACGGCGCTCAATGTCGCCTTGCCCGCCATTGAAAAGGCGTTTTCGGTGGATGTATCGACGGCGCAATGGGTGATTACCGGCTATGTGCTGGTGTTTGGGGTCTCTATTGTGACCGCCGGGCGGCTCGCTGATATGTTCGGGCGGCGGCGTGTTTTCATTATTGGCATGATCATCTTTGCTGTTTTTTCATTGATCGGCGGACTGGCGACAGATATCTGGATGCTGCTGATTTCCCGCGCCCTCATGGCCATAGGTGGTTGTATGGCCTGGCCCGCCATGCTCGGTATTCTCTTTGGCCTGATGCCCGAGGACAAGGCGGCGTTGGCCGGCGGGCTAGTCATGGGGGTTGCCGGGATTGGCAATGCCATGGGGCCATTGCTCGGCGGCGTTTTCACGGATTATTTAAGCTGGCGGTGGATTTTCTATATCAATGTGCCGGTGGCCTTTATCGCGATTTTTGCGACGCTCTGGGCGATCACCAATGACAATGAAGAGAACCCGGAAGAAAAAGTCGATTATCCCGGTATTATAACCTTGACGCTTGGGCTGTTTGGATTGCTGTTGCTGCTTGATATCGGGGCTGATCTCGGCTGGTTTAGCCCGTTGATCCTGCTATTGTTCGGTCTTTCCATCGCTTTTCTCAGCGTCTTTATGTTCATTGAACGCAAATCCGGTACCGATGCGTTGGTGCCGAGAGACATCATGGAAAATAAGGAATTTGCGGCTGTCGTTGCGGCCATCCTGATGATCACGGCGGTCTATTTTTCGGTCCTGTTGTATTTACCACAATTTATGGTCAAGGAGCTTGGGTTCTCGGCAGCGCAGTCTGGTCTTGGTCTGGTGCCGATCCTCGGCATGTTCGCGCTCAGTTCCTTCATCGCCGGGCCTCTCTATAACCGCATGGGCCCCAAATTTATTATGGCTTTTGGGGCGATGTGCTTGGCAATCGGCATCTTCATTCTGTCGCGACTGGATGTCCAGACCACCTATTCCGATCTTGTGCCGGGAATGCTGGTGATCGGTCTCGGGCTCGGCTTCTATTATTCCTCTATCACCACCGCCGCAATCACCTCACTTGACCCCTCGCGGGCCAGTTTGGCGGGGGCTATTATCTATATGGTTCAGAACGCCGGGGGCGCGATCGGCCTTGGTCTGAATACTGCCATCGTGGTGACCGCATCAACTCTACCGGCAGGCATAAGCCGGGCCTTTACCATGGACGCTGTGCTGACAGGTTGCGGAGTGCTGATTGTCCTGTTTTTTGTCGGTGGCCCGTTCAGCTGGGCGGTTCTGATATCTGGCTTCAGGTTGAAAACAGGAGAAAATAGCTAACTCAGTCCACTAATTACTAGACTGAACTAACTAACTAACGACGCTTTTCCAAGAAGAAGGGTATCAGTTTAGCGACAACCACAATCTCAGCAGATGCCGCTTACGTTCCTTTTCAGGATAGTCCTGATACTCGGTTCGGGCATGGACGATGCTGTGATTGGAGATAAACTGCATGTCGCCGGGCTCCAAATACATATCCAGATGGAACTCCTCTGATG
>Ga0315338_1001877_pt1 | contig 23497 bp, 26 predicted proteins | sample ASW8metaG_FD_204518 | JGI IMG/M metagenome (GOLD analysis project Ga0315338, IMG submission 204518) | Ammonia-oxidizing marine archaeal communities from Monterey Bay, California, United States - ASW #8 | ecosystem: Environmental > Aquatic > Marine > Coastal | place: USA: California | collected... | reverse complement strand
TAACTGACATTTTCTCTCCTTAATTCAGAATAAAGATAAGGAATGATAACTGCTGCCACAGCCATAAACATCATCATAGCGCTTGCAGCAGATAAACCTACTTGGCTTTTATGAAAAGCTGCCTGTGTCATAAATAGAGCTGGCATAGTAGTTGAAATACCAGGTCCTCCTTGGGTGAGCGCAACTATTAAATCATAACTTTTAATTGATATATGGACCAAAATAACAAAACTAGTAAAAAATACTGGTCGCATCATAGGAATAAGAATTTTCCAATATACGGTAAATAAATTTGCTCCATCAATTTTTGCTGCTTTAACTATTTCATCCTCAATAGATCTAAGGCCTGCAAGGAATAAAGCCATAACAAATCCAGAAGATTGCCAAACGCCAGCAATAACAATGGTATAAATAGCCATATCTCTGTTAACCAGCCAGTCAAAAGTGAAATTTTCAAATCCCATATCAATAAATAATTTTTGAAGTCCTAAAGTTGGATTTAAAATCCATTTCCAAGCAGTTCCAGTAACAATGAATGAAAGTGCCATTGGATAAAGGTAAATAGTTCTAAGAACGCCTTCTGCTCTAATTTTTTGGTCAAGAAATATGGCTAGAATAACACCTATTACGATGCAAATAATTAAAAAAAGGGCTGTAAAAATTAATAAATTATCTACAGCTATAAGCCATTTACGTGAGGCCCAAAGCTTAACGTATTGACCAACGCCCCATAATTCATATTTTGGAAGAATTTTTGAATTTGTGAATGAGATATAAAGTGTCCACAGAATAAAACCATAAACAAACCATCCAATTAATCCAACCGCAGGAGCTAAAACTATTTTAGGTAAATTTTTTTCTAACCACTTCAACATAATAAAAATAAAGTTAAAAAAAAAGGCCACTTAATTTAAAGTGGCCTTTTTATTTTTTAGGCAAATACCTTTTTACATATTTGCTAAAACTGTATCAGCTAAAGCGTTAGCTGCATCTACAGATGACATGTCAGAATTAAAATGTTCTGTAATTACGTCTTGCAGAGCACTTTTTATTGTATTTCCTTGAGCCATACCGTGAGCAAAACTTGGAACTAAACCTCCTGATTCTCCTGCTGTTTTAATGTCAGCGTTAGATGCTTTTGCACAATCATCAAATTCATCCATTGGTACATCTAGACGAGCTGGTATTGAACCTTTGTATAAGTTAAAAACTTTTTGAAAGTTTTTACCCATCATAAGTTTAGCCAATAATTTTTGACCAGCTTGTTTATCAGGATCGTCAGTTTTATAGAAAATAAAACTGTCTACATTGTACAAGTATCCATTGTTTGATGGAGTTGGAACACACATATAATCCCAACCAGGTGATTTACCGGCTGCAGTAAATTCTCCTTTAGCCCAGTCTCCCATAATTTGAAAACCTGCTTTTCCTTCAATAACCATACCAGTTGCTACGTTCCAGTCTCTACCTGGGCTACCTGGATCAGTATAACCTTGTAGTTTTCTCATTTGGTTAAAAACTGCAACAGTAGTTTCGCTTCGTAGACAATTTTCTTGTAGTTTTACAAAACAGTTTTTGTAGTAATTGTTACCACCCACACCCATAGCTACTGCTTCAAATACTGTAGCATCTTGCCAAGGTTGTCCTCCGTGAGCAAATGGAATTATTCCTGCTGCTTGTAATTTATCTGCCGCAGCATTTAATTCATCCCAAGTCGTAGGCATAGAAAGATTATTATTATCAAATACTTCTTTGTTAGCCCAGATCCAATCTATTCTATGAATATTTACTGGAGCAGCACAATAAGGACCGCTATTGTTTTCACATTTATGAACAGCAGCAATCATCGGATCTAATAAGCTATCCCATCCTTCAGCTTGTGCTATTGCATCAATATTATAAGGTGCTACTACTCCTTCTTGATCATATTCTTGAATTGTAGGACCTTTAATTTGAGAAGCAGATGGAGGATCGCCAGCTACTATTCTTGCTTTCAATGTAACGTTAGCAGCGTCTCCACCACCACCTGTCACAGGCATATCAAGCCATTCACCACCATTTGCAGCAAAGTCATCTTTTAAAACTTTAAGTGCAGCTGCTTCACCACCTGATGTCCACCAATGCAAAACTTCAATTTTTGGTCCCGCAAATGAAGTACTAGGAGCTAAAGCAAATACAATTAGAGCAATTAATATTTTTTTCATATTTTCCTCTTTGTTTTTTTTGTTAATTAACTAAAATTTAAAAAACAAAATATATAAATATTAACTACAAATTGATAATAATAGTTTTAAATACAACCTTTAATTGATTTTTGTTTTTAGCTTAAAGAACTTTTATATTTAAGGAAAAAAAATTAATAATGATATTTGGATTCGCTTTTTGATTGAATATATCTGTTATACAAATATCTCATAAAAAAATCGTTAATAAACTGCTGCTCTTCCTAACCTAGCTGCTCCCCTAACTCCACTTGCGTCTCCATATTTTGGTTTTAGAAAAACTCCTTCGTATTCTTTTCCAATAACAAATTTTTTAACGATTGTTTCAATTTCACTTAAGAAATCAATTTCCTTTGAAACTCCTCCTCCAAAAATAAATGCATCAGGATCAAGAATATTAATTATTGTAGATAACGACATTCCAAGATTAATTTTAAATTCATCTATCGTTTTTTCAGCGTCAAGGTCGTGTTGTCGATAAAGATTAAAAATATCATTAGATTTTAAATTTTTTTTATATTTTTTGTTAAATTTTTTTGCCAAACCATGTCCTGATACAAAACTTTCAATTTCACTCTCTCTTAGACTGTTTGTATCAAGTTCTTCTTTTTTTGCTGCCATATATGGTAATTGATTATGTCCCCACTCACCCGCTACACCATTAGGTCCTGTTACAATTTTTTTATCTATTACTAAACCTCCACCTGCGCCTGAGCCTAAAATAATACCATATACTATTTTGTAATGTTTTCCTGCACCATCTATAGCTTCCGATAAAGCAAAACAGTTTGCATCATTTTCACAAAATACTTCTTTACCTAAAGCATCTCTTAAATCTTTTTGAAAAGGTTTTTTTTCAATCCAGTAGCAATTAGGAGCATTTTTAATTAATCCTGTTTGCGGTGAATGAACTCCAGGATGACAAACTCCAACAGGAAGAGGGACATTTAGTTTTGTTTCTAATTTTTTTGTAATTTCAATAATATTATTAATTACAGAATTATAATCTTTGGGGCAATCTGTTCTTTCTCTAAAACTTTCTTGACCAGTATCTTCTAATACTACACTTTCTATTTTTGTTGCTCCAACATCAAATCCAATTTGCATAATTAATAAGTTGCCCTTCCTCCGCTTAAATCAAAAACTGCTGCTGTGGAAAAAGAATTTTCTTCTGCTGATAACCAAGTTACTAGAGAAGCTAATTCTTCAACTTTTGCAAATCTTTGTCTTGGAATTTTAGAAAGCATATAATTAATATGTTCTTCTGTCATTTGATCAAAAATTCTAGTTTTAGCTGCAGCAGGTGTAACAGCATTAACGGATATATTTTTATCCGCTAATTCTTTACCTAAAGATTTTGTAAGTCCTATAACACCTGCTTTTGCTGTACTATAAGCGCTAGCATTTGGATTTCCTTCTTTACCAGCAATGGATGCTATGTTTACTATTCTCCCATAATTATTTTTAATCATATGAGGAACAATAGCTTTACAACAATAAAAAACTGAATTTAAATCTAAATTCATTACCTTTAACCATTCGTCATTAGGATAATTCCAAACTTGAGTATTTTTTCCTGCCATACCTGCATTATTAATAAAAATATCTATATTTTTTTCTTTGGTAGTTTTTTCAATATTTTTTGTTATGTCATCAAAGTTCGTTACATCAACAATTTGATGACTACATTTTTTTGAAGAAAGATCTCTTATTGCCTTATCAATAGCTTTTTGGTCAATATCCCAAATTATTACTTCTGCACCTGACTCTATAAATCTTTTAGTAATTGCGTAGCCAAATCCTTGTGCTCCTCCAGTAACTATTGCCCTTCTGCCTGTTAAATTATAATCATTCATAGACTTAATCTTTTAATTTAAAGTTTATTTAATTCAATTATATTTTTTTTTCTTAAATAATGGAAAAAGCAAAGCAATAATAGATAAAACAAAAAAAGTTATTGCTATTGGTCTTGTTAAGAACATAAGCCAATTACCATCAAATATAACCAGAGATTGTCTTAATGTACCTTCGACTAGTTCTCCTAGTATCAATCCAATAATAACCGGAACTACTGAAAAACCATAACGTCTCATAAAAAAACCGATAACTCCAAAAAATAACATAATCCAAACATCCATTATCGATTGACTTAAAGAGTAAGTTCCACAAACGGACAATGCAAATATCATTGGCCATAAAATTTTATTGGGTACTAGAGTTATTCTTGCAAATAACTTTGCTCCAAAAAATCCTAAAATAAAAAATAATATATTTGCAATCAACATTGATCCAAATATTCCATATAAAAATTCCGGTTGTTCTCTGAATAAATCTGGACCTGGTCTTACACCATGAATAATTAAACCAGTTAAAATAACTGCTGTTGTAGCGCTCCCAGGTATTCCTAAAGCAAGAGTTGGAACCATCGCTCCTCCTGTGGCCGCATTGTTAGCTGACTCTGCACCTGCTATTCCTTCTATAGATCCTTTGCCAAATTCTTCTGGATTTTTAGACCAACGTTTAGCTTCAGAATATCCTATTAATGACGCTACAGTTCCGCCTTCTGCGGGTAGCACTCCAATAAAAGAACCTATGCCTGATGACCTTAAAATTGTTTTCCATGTTAATTTATAATCACTTAAAGATGGTAATCTTACTGCTTTTAATGCAACTCTTTTAAAAACTTGATCTAATAAAGTAGACTGGGTTAACATTTCACTTATTGCAAACAAACCAACCACCACAGGAATAAACCCTATACCTTCCGATAGCTCATTAATTCCAAAAGTGAATCTATCTATTGAAGTCATAAAATCTTTTCCAATTGTTGAAATTAAAATACCAAATGCACCTGCAATTAAATTTTTGATTGGATTACCATCACCAATTGATGCAAGCATAGTTAAACCAAATATAGCTAATGCAAAATATTCTGGTTGACCAAATTCATAAGCAAGCTGAGCTAATAATGGAGCAAAAAAAACAAGAACTACTACACTAAAAATACCTCCAATAGTACTTGAAACTGTTGCCATTCCTAAAGCTCTACCAGCTTCACCTTTTTGAGCTAATGGATAACCATCTAAACAAGTTGCGGCTGCAGCAGGAGTTCCGGGTGTGTTAATTAGTATGGCGGTAATTGCTCCACCATAAGTGCCTGCGCAGTAAATAGAAGTTAAAAGCACAATTGCTGAAAGTGGATCTAATGTCATTGTGAAAGGTAAAATTAGTGCTCCACCAGTAGTTGGTCCTAATCCTGGTAATACACCAAGTATTAAACCAAATAATGTTCCAAAAAACAAAACTAATAATAGTTTTGTGCTAAACAAAGGTGCCATCATTAAATATAAATTTTCCATACTAATTATAATAAATATTAGTAATTATCCCTGGTGGAAATCTTAAACCTAAAATAGTTTCAAAAAATATAAACACAATAATAGGAAATAATATACTTACTAATAGCAAAGCTATAATTCTTCGCTCCCCCCAAAAATAAGAAACTAAAAATGACAAAACTGAGATGGCTAGAAAAAAATCGAGAGTTTTTGCAATAACGATAAATAAAATAAAATTATATAAAGTTATGTAAAATGATTTTGGTAATTTTTTTTCTTTTTTCCATGGAAACTTTAAAGATAAAAAATAAACAATTAAAGTCAAACATATTATTAAAACTAATAAAGCTTTAGGAAATGTAGCTGGTTGTATTCCTCGATTTAAAATTGGAGGAACTATATCAAAAGTAAATGTAACAATTAGTAAAATAAAAGAAGTTATAATTATTAATGATAAAACTTTAAAAGAGTCTGTAAAAAAAAAGGGCAAACGACTTTTGTTTGCCCTTTTTTTATTTTGTACATTGTTCATTTAAAAAAAATGTACAACGAATAGTTAATTAGTATAACCCAAAGCTTTAAGTTGAGCAGTCATTTCAGCAAGCATTACTTCCATTTGTGCTCCCCACTCATCAGCGCCTACTACACTTGTTTCATCAAGACCAATTTCTGTTAAGAAATTTTTGTAGTAATTGTGGCCCATTGCTTTTAGCATTCCAGCTTCTAGCTCTTTAACTCTTTCAGCTGGAGCTCCTTTTTTAGTTACAAATCCTCTAACTGTAGACAAAGAAACAGGTATTCCTAGCTCTGTAGCTGTTGGACTATCTCCTATTTTTGCCATTCTATTGTTCGCAAGAACTATTGAAACGCAAAGTGTTCCTTCATTAATTTCAGTTAATGCTTCTCCTAAGTTTAAAACACCTACATCAATATCTCCTTTGATAAGGTTAGTTTTAATTGGAGCAACACCTTTATAGGCAACAATTGTAGGATCTTTTAATCCACCTTTTTTTGTAAAAGCAATTGCGCTTACATCATCAATTCCACCTGTATGAGTAGTTCCGTATTTAAGTGATTTTGATTTTGAAGTGCTGATAAATGTTTTAGCATCTTTAATATCCGCTTTACAATTAACCACAAATAATTGAGGATCATCAGTTCCTCTTGCTAAAGGTTGCATATCGCTTAGTTTAACTTTTGTTTTGCCAAGTGCCATCGATACTGCATGACCAGTTGTCCAAGTTAAAGTGTGTTGTCCATCTGCAGGCAAACTCATCATGTAATCCATAGAAACAGCTCCACCACCACCTTTTTTGTTAACTAATTGCATATCTTGTTTAAGAACTCTTCTTGCTCTTAAAAGCATCATTCTTGTAGTAACATCCGTACCACCACCAAAGCCAGCATGAGTAATTGCTTGAATAGCACCATCTGCTCTTACAGAAGTAGTCATTAAAGGTAATGCTATAACAAAAAACTCAGTTACTAGAAATGCAGTAGCTAATAAAAGTTTGAAAGTTTTTTTCATTATTTCCCTCTTTAGTTAATTTATATTTAAATATTTAAACATAATCTGTTACAAACTTTAAGGAAAAAATGTTAGTAAATAAAATTAATACAGCTATATTATGTGTAGTTCTAAGCAATAGAACTATTAATTCTACCCATTAGAACATTTAGAAAAAGTATAATAAACTTAATAAAATGACACAAAAAAAAATAAATGTAGCCATATTATTAGGTGATCCATCTGGTATTGGGCCAGAATTGATATCAAAATTACTAGCTGAAAAAATCACAAACAAAGCAAATATTATAGTAATAGGTGAAAAAAACATTTTAGAAGAAGGTAACAAAATTACTAAAAATTCTACCAATTTAAAATTTTTACAAAATTTTGATCAAATTAATTTTAAAGATGGAAATAAATTTTTCCTAGATATTTCTAAAGGTGAAAATCATAACTATAAAATTGCTGAATGTTCTGAACAATCTGGAAAAAGTGTTTTAGAAGCACTTAATGTTGCTTTAGATCTTGCAAAAGAAAATAAAATAGATGCAATTAATTTTGGACCTTTCAATAAAACAAGCATGAAGTTGGGTGGAAATAAATTTTCAGATGAACTCCATCTAATGGCTGAAAAACTTGATGTAAAAAATTTCTTTTGTGAATTTAATGTAGTAGATAATTTTTGGACTGCAAGAGTTACTTCTCATATGCCAATTAGCGAAGTTCCTTCTCATATTAAAAAGGAAAAAATTATTAAACCAATAATATTAATTAATGAAGCCATGAAGCTAAATGGTGTTAAAAACCCAAGAGTTGCAGTGCAGGCTCTTAATCCTCATGCTGAATTTGGAACAGAAGAAAAAGATGAAATTATTCCAGCTATAGAAGAAGCAAAAAAATTAGGTATTAATGCTAATGGTCCATTACCTTGTGATACTTCTTTTATTACTGCTTTTAAAAACAAAAATTATGATTGTATAGTTGGTATGTATCATGATGCTTTGCAGTCTGGTTTAAAAGCTTTTGGTTTTGATAGAGGTGTAACTGTGCAAGGTGGTTTACCAGTACCTATTACTACCCCTGCGCATGGTACAGCTTTTGATATTGCTGGTAAAAATAAAGCTAATTTAGAGCCTACTTTGAATTCTTTTAAAATTGCACTAACAATGGCAGAAAATAAATCTAAGAATTAAGAATGAGTAAAATAATAGATATAAAAACTACTATATACAAATGGACAGGTAAAGTTGTTCCCCCTTCTCAAAATTTTTGTACAAATCCAACTGATCTTCTTCGTGAAAAAGGAGATAAAATGAAATCATTTAGATTTCATGAATGGTTAGTCTGTGAAATTATATCAGATGATGGAACTATAGGTTTAGGTAACGCTGCACTGGCCCCAGAAGTTACAAAAAAAGCTATAGATTGTTATTTAAAAGACTTAGTAATTGGTGAAGATCCATTTGATTATGAATATCTATGGGAAAAAATGTATAGAAATACAATGGCGTGGGGCAGAAAAGGGATAGGAATGATTGGAATTTCTGCAATTGATCTTGGTATCTGGGATTTAATGGGAAAAATTAAAAATAAACCTGTATTTGAGATTCTTGGAGGAAGAACTAAAAACAAAATTCCTGTTTATGCTTCAAAATTATATAGCCAACCTATTAATGATCTTCAAAAAGAGGCTGATAGGTACATTAAAGAAGGTTTCAAAATGTTTAAAATGCGATTTGGTTGGGGTCCTAAAGATGGTGTAGATGGAATAAAAAAAAATATTAGCCTTGTTAATGCTGTTAGAGAAGTAATTGGTTATGAAAAAGATTTAATGCTTGAAGCATATATGGGTTGGGACTTAGAGTATTCTAAAAAAATTATTCCTGAATTAGTAAAATACAAACCTAAGTGGTTAGAAGAACCTGTTATTCCAGATGATATAGCTGGTTATGCAGAATTGAATGCGCTTGGAGACATACCAATAGCTGGTGGTGAACACGAGTTTAGTTATTTAGGATTTAAACATCTTTTAGAGTTAAAAGCTGTTAGTTATATTCAGTATGATGCTAATCGTGTGGGTGGAATAACTGCTGGTCATAAAATAAATTCACTAGCTGAAAAATATGACGTTCCAGTAGTACCACATGCTGGCCAAATGCATAACTTTCATTTAACAATGGCAAGTAATAATTGTCCTTTCTCAGAATATTTTCCTGTCCATCAAGTAGAAATTGGAAATGAATTATTTTATTATTTGTTTAAGGGAGAACCTGAACCAAAAAATGGATTTATAAATTTAGATGATAATGTTCCAGGATTAGGAATATCAATTAACGAAAAATATAAATCTGAATTTAAAATTATAGAATAGTTATTTTACAAAAAATCAAATATTATTATTTACCACTCTCCAGTATTTTTCATAGATGCCCATGGTTCTTTTGGTTCCAAATATCCTTCTTGAAGAATTTCAATCGATATATTATCTGGAGATCTTACAAATGCCATATGTCCATCTCTTGGTGGACGATTAATTGTTACACCCATGTCTTTTAATCTTTGACAAGTTTCATAAATATTTTCTACTCTATATGCTAAATGACCAAAGTTTCTAGATCCTTTTCCTAAATTGTCACCATCCCAATTATAAGTAAGTTCAATTTCAGCAGTTTCATCTCTAGGTGCAGCTAAAAATATCAATGTATATCTTCCTTTTTCATTTTCTGTACGTCTCGTTTCTTTTAAACCTAAGCCTTTACAAAAAAAATCTAATGATTTTTCTATATTAGAAATTCTGATCATTGTGTGTAAATATTTCATTCTTATTATTTTTTAATATTTTGTATTATCAGCCTTTGATTCCTAGATGGGTATATTTAACATTTAGATAATCTTTAATAGCCATCGATCCACCTTCTCTTCCATATCCAGTTTGTTTAATTCCACCAAATGGAGCTTCTGCAATTGCTACCAATGGAGTATTAACTGCCACTGTTCCTGTTTCCATTAATTCAGATGCTCGATGAGCTTGTTCCATTGAATTAGTGCAAATGTAGCTACAAAGGCCAAGATCATTATTATTTGCTCTTTCTATGACTTCATCAAAAGTTTTAAAGGAAAGCATCGGCACTAAAGGACCAAAAGGTTCTTGTTTCATTATGGTAAAATCATCTTGGACATCATCAAAAATTGTTGGCTCATAATAAAAACCTTTATTAAATCCTGCTGGTCTTTTTCCTCCTAAAAGAACTTTTGCACCTTCTTGTTTTGTTTTTTCAACTAAATCTTCTACTTCATTAAGTCTCTTTTGAGTTGTAAGTGGTCCTAATTGAACATCAGGATCCATCCCATTGCCGATTTTTAATTTTTTTGTCTTTTCTATGAATAAATTTACAAATTCTTTTTTCTTATTTTCTTGTATATAAAATCTATTTGGGGAAATACAAACTTGTCCGTTATTTCTGTACTTAGATGATATTGCCATATCTGTTGCTTTTTGAAGATCAGCATCGTTAAAAACAATAAATGGAGAATGGCCACTTAATTCCATTGTAACTCTTTGAACTTTATCAGCAGCTTGTTTTAATATTAGTTTACCAACTCTCGTTGATCCAGTAATTGAAATTTTTTTAACTATATCTGATGAAATTAATTGTGAAGCTATACTTGGGGGATCACCAGATAATAAATTTACTACGCCTGGAGGGACACCTGCTTCACGACAAATATCCACTAACTCCATTACAGTGCCTGGGGTAATAACGTCTGGTTTACAAATTACCGCACATCCTGCTGCTAATGCTGTTGATATTTTTCTTGAAGCTAAAATTAAAGGAAAGTTCCAAGGAACTAACGCAGCCACAACTCCAACAGGTTGATAATAAACATGCACTCTTGTATCTTCAAATCTACTTTCAACAGTTTGTCCGTAAATTCTTTTTGTTTCTTCTGAATTCCATTCAAAAATATCGGCTGATCCACCAGCTTCACCTTTTCCTTCTGCCAAAGGTTTTCCAACTTCCAAGGTCATCCACTTTGCTAAAACATCTTGTTTTTTTCTTATTAAATCAGCAATTTTTCTAATAATTGCAGATCTTTTCCAAGGTGAAGTTTTTTTCCAAACTTCTAAACCTTTTTCAGCAGACTTAAGTGCTTTCTCAACATCAGCTGGTGTGGCTTTGGAAGCATGACCAAGAACTTCTTCAGTTGCAGGGTTTATTACTTCATAAGTTTCTTTTTTTTCTGAGTGTTGCCACTTACCATCTATAAATTGACCAAATTTTTCGTACATATTAAAATTTCTATTTTAAGTTGTGACTTTAATAACTAATTTAATAATAAATTAAAATTTACAATGTTATAATCTTTTTTAAGAAAGGAGTAAATATGGCTAAATTTTATTGTTTTGGAAACTATACTACCCAAGGATTCCAAGGTTTTATTAAAGATCCAAAATCAGACAGATCTAAAGCTGCTCAAGCTGCTGCTAATGCTGTTGGAGCCAAAATGGTTTCTTATACTGGTTTGAGAGGAGCTTACGATTTCTTTGTAATTTTCGAAGGAACTTTTGAACAAGGTGCGGGAATTAAAATGGCAACAGAAGCTAGCGGTTCTCTTTGTAATATTACAATCTGTGAAGCGATTAACATAAATGATGTTGCTGAAAATGCAGCAAAAATTGCTGCTGCTTACAAAGGACCTGGACAATAGTAAATCACAAATTTAACTTCTGGCTTTAAACCAGAAGTTAAATTGACTCATAAAGAGTTGGAAACATTTTTCCACCTAAGCTATCACCTTCCTTGTAACCTTCATCTTTCATTGCTTGACGATAGTTATAGCTTGTCCAATCTCCAACATAACTAATCTTTGCATCTTCTTTAGCTACTCTTAATGTATAACGGCTTAATGTTTTTTTTGGTATTGATGAGCTAAGTGTTCCATGAAGAGTTCTCATATCAAATATAACAGCATCTCCTAGTTCACAATCCCATTGTAAAAATTCATATTTATCTTTATTTCCCAAAATATCAGGGGGAAGTTCATATTTTTTTCCATCAATAATACATTCATTGCCTTCAACTTTATGTCCATCTTTAAAAAGTACTCTTAAAAAAAGTTTATTCCATAAATGCGAACCTTTTACCCAAACTACTCCTTCGTTTTTACCTGTAGGCTGTAATGGTAACCAAAGAACACACATGGTTCCATCCATGTCAAAATAACTTATATCGTGATGAAATGGTGTTGAAGATTCAGATCCAGCTTCTCTTAAAAACCAATTATCCATTACAAGATTTATTTTTTTAGCTGACATTAGCTCAGAAGCTATTTTTGCATAAGGAGAATTATAAACAAAATCTTTAAACTCAGGAACTAAATCCCAAGTCCAATAATCTTCTAGATAAGCAGGAACATCTTTTGTTAATGTATGGGATTTAAATCTAGGACTTGGGTTTTTTATATCTCTTTCGATTCCTTTTTTTAATTTTTCTATCCAGCTAAGGTCAAATTTTCCTTTAATAAAGATGGCCCCATCTTGCTTAAACTGATTTATTTCTTTATTTGATAAAAATTCATTCATGATAAAATGTATTTAATATGATAACTTATTTCATAAATATTTAAATGAAAATGCTTAAAGATAGTTTTGGAAGAACTTTTCCATATATAAGATTATCAATTACAGATGTATGTAATTTTAAATGCGGCTATTGTTTACCAAATGGTTATCAAAAAGATAAGAGTGACAACAGAACTTTTCTTACTTATGAAGAAATTGGAAGATTGGCTAAAGGATTATCTGAACTTGGAGTTTGCAAAATAAGATTAACTGGCGGAGAACCCACTGTAAGAAAAGATTTTTTTGACATTGTTAAAATCATTAAAAGTAATTCTGGAATTAAAAAAACAGTAATTACTACAAATGGCTATCGTTTAGACAAAATTGCTAATCAAATTGTTGATAGTGGTTTAGATGGAATAAATATAAGTATCGATAGTTTAAATAGAGAAACATTTAAGAATATTACTAGACATGATCGATTACCTGAAATTTTAAAAGGAATTGAGAAATTACAACAACTTAACTTTAAAAATATAAAGATAAATGCTGTCTTGCTAAAAGGAATGAATAATACAGAAAAAGATTTTAACGAATGGAGCAAATTTATCAAAAATAATGAAGTTGATTTTAGATACATAGAATTAATGCAAACAGGAGACGGGTTAGATTATTTTAGAAAATATCATGTTCCAGCAAAAATATTTACTGACTATTTAAATAAAAATGATTGGATTTTTCAAACTCTTGGAAGAGATGCAGGTCCATCAAAAAATTATATCAATCCATCATATAAAGGTAAATTTGGAGTAATTGCTCCTTACTCTAAAGATTTTTGCAAAAGCTGTAACAGATTAAGAATAACTGCACGAGGTGATTTAAGATTATGTTTGTTTGGCAATACTGGAATAAGCATAAGACATTTATTGCAAAAAGATGATCAATTAGAAGAGCTAAAAGATTTAATTGCAAAACAGTTAAACTTTAAAAAAGAGTCTCATTATTTAGAATTAGGAGAAACTGGCTTAATGAAAAATTTATCTACAACTGGAGGATAATGAAAAATTTAAAAGTAGTTAATCAAAATGAATTAAAAGACTGGGCAGAAAATTTATTTAAGAAAAATTCCTTCAATATGGTTGATGTTTCTTCCAAAAAAGAAACTTTTAGAAGAGCCCTTGCTTCCGGAACAATATCTGTTGGGGAAAAGGTTTTTAACATGATTAAAAATAATGAAATGCCAAAAGGAGACCCAGTTAGTCTTGCTGAAGTCTCTGCAGTTTTAGGGGTAAAAAAAACAAGTGAATTAATTCCTTTATGCCATCCTTTGCCCATAGACCATACGGCAACTAAAATTATTTTAAATGAGAAGAATTATTCTCTTGAAGTTTATTGTGTTGTTTCTGCTGTTGCTAAAACAGGTGTTGAGATGGAAGCAATTATGGGTGTTAATGCTGCACTGATTACTATTTATGATTTAAGCAAAATAGTAAATCCACATTTAAAAATTAATAATGTTAAATTATTGATTAAAGAAGGTGGAAAAAGTGGTGTTTGGACTAATCCTGATGGTTTACCAAAATTCCTAGACAATATATTTTAATTCTAATAAAAATATTTATGAAAATCAAATTAGAGCTTTTTGGAGCTAGTCGTGAATTTAGTGAAAAAAATTATCTAGAATTTAGCTTAAAAGAAAAAAGCTCAATAAATGATTTACGTAATGAAATATTAAGTTTCATTGATAAAAATTTTAAAGGCAACAACAATTTTAAAAAATTGGTTGAATCTTCAAAATTTTGTTCTGAAGAAAACAATATTGTTGCTGATAGTTATAAAATTACAAAAGATCAAAAAATTGGAATTATTCCACCTATAGGAGGTGGTTGATGTTACATACAAAAATAATTGATTTAACAAAAGAAAAAATAGAAATCTTTAACGCTGAAAAATTTATTGCATCAAGCAAATGTGGTGCTTCTATTTATTTTATAGGAACAGTTAGAGATTTAAATAATGATAAAAAAGTAACTGGAATTACTTATGATAGTCACGATGCATTAGTAATCAAAAGTTTTGAGGAAATATATCAAGAATCAAAAGGTAAATTTAAATTTGAAAACAGCGCTGTATTTATTGAACATGTTAAGGGACATGTAAAACTTGGTGAAACTAGTATTATAATTGCTGTAGCATGCAAACATAGGGCACAAGCTTACGATCTATCAAGGTTTATTATTGAGGAGATAAAAAAAAGAACCCCTATCTGGAAAAAAGAACATTATGAAAATAAAGATAGTGAATGGTTAAAAGGCAACCCAATTAAGTCTAGCTAGAAAAATTTCTTTTTGTATTAAGGTTAGTTAATATAGATTTTGAATTAATATTTAAAAATTTAATTTTTTTATTATTTGTTTTAATAATATTCTTAGCACCCCTATCACCTTTTATTTTATAAATATTTTTAATCATTGAATACTTAAAACCTATTGGATTTCCTATTCTATTCTTAAATTTTGGTAAAATAATTTCTTTATCAGATTTTGTTATTGATAAACATATTTTGTTAATTGTTGTTTTGGTTATATTTGGCATATCTCCTAGAACAATTAAAAATCCTTTACTATTTTTTGGTATCTTTTTTAAACCAATTTTAATTGAGCTAGACATACCTTTTTTGTAATTTTTATTGATTCCAAAATTTATTTTTTTACTTTTTAATAATTTTGTTTTGATCTTTAAATGTTCAAAACCTAAAACAATTATGATTTTATTAACTTTGCTTTTTATTAATGAAAATAAAATATGATTTATTAAAGGTTTGCCTTTAAATAATTTAGTTAACTTATTTTCACCTCTTAATCTTTTAGATTGTCCCGCAGCAAGAAGAATAGCAGTTATCATTTTTTATAAGTTTCAGAAACCAATTGTGCAATTATCGATAACGCTATTTCAGGAGCTGCTCTTCCACCTAACTTAATCCCAATAGGTCCATGAATTTGATTTATTTCTTGCTCACTAAATCCAGCTTTTTTTAGTCTTTCACACCTATTTGTATGAGTTTTTTTACTTCCTAAAGCTCCAATATAATAAAACTTTTTTTTTATAGCATGCTGCAAAGCTGGATCATCAATCTTTGGATCGTGTGTTAATGCAATTAATGCAGTATTAGAGTCTGTTTCTATTTCTTTAAAAGCTTCATTCGGCCATTTATTAATTATTTTCATATTAGGAAATCTTTGTTCTGTTGCAAAATAACCTCTTGGATCAATTACAGATATTTCAAAATTTAAACTATTAGCAAAATCAACTAAATATTGAGCTATATGGACAGCACCAACAATAATAACTTTTATAGGTCGAATATAGATTTCTACAAATATATCAGTACCCTCAATTATTCCATTTTTCTTTGATTGATAAAAAACATTTATTTGATCAATAAATTTTTCAAAATCTTTGCTTAATGGTTTTCCTTTTTCAAAAATTTCACTATTGCCTGTTGCTAAATTTGTAACAATTGCAAATTCTGATTTATTTTCTTTTTTTTTTATTATTTCTCTTAAAATTTCTAATTTCATTATTTAATAAAAAAATGAACTCATTAATTTACCTGTTCTAAGTAAACTGAGATTTCTCCACCACATGCAAGTCCAACTTCCCAAGCACTTTCATTTGAAACTTTAAACTCAATTTTTTTAAATGATTTATTTTCTTTTATAATCCCAAGACATTCTCTAACGACCGAAGACTCAACACATCCCCCAGAAACAGAGCCTGAAAAATCTCCTTTTTCATTCACAATCATCCTGCTACCTGTTGGTCTTGGAGAAGATCCCCAAGTCTGAACTACTGTTGCAAGAACTACTTTTTTTTTAGTTTTTATCCAATCGTTTGCTTCTTCTAAAATCTTTTCATCAAATGAATTTTTCATTAGATTTAAAGTTATTGCTAAAAAAACTAATTAGCAAGCATCCACAGCTTTTTTAGCAAAAGCTCTGACCATATTTGCTCTGTAATCAGCTGAAGCATGTATATCGGCATTCATACCAGAAGACGTCATTTTTACAGTATCAATAACTGATGATAAAAAATTTTTTGATAATGCTTGTGCTAAGTCTTTATTATTATACACGCATGGTTTTGCTCCAGTGACCGCAACATTTACTCCACCTTTGTATTTAGCCACATAAACACCAACAACTGCATATCGTGATGCAGGATTTGGAAGTTTTTGGTAACTTGATTTTTGTGGAATTTCAAATTCAACCGCTTCAATTACTTCTGTTTTTTTAAGGGATGTTTCAAACATTCCTTTAAAAAAATTGTCAGCATCAATTTTTCTATTATTAGTATTAATTGTTGCATTCAAAGCGATACATGCAGATGGATAGTCAGCTGCTGGATCGTTATTTGCTATCGATCCTCCAATAGTTCCTCTGTTTCTTACTTGAGGGTCACCAATTCCTTCTGCTAGTGCAGCAAGGGATGGTATTGCTTTTTTAACATCTTTAGAGTTAGCAACTTCAGCATGTGTTGTCGTAGCACCAATTATAACTTTTTTACCGGTTACTTTAATACCAGATAATTTTTTAATTTCTTTTATATTAATGATATCTTTATATGAAGCTAATCCTAATTTCATAGAAGGTATAGTAGTCATTCCTCCAGCCAAAAAAACAGAATTTGATGAAGCAAGTCTTGATGCTTCTTTCACATCTTTTGCTGAATAATAATTAAATGATTTCATATTTCTCCTTAAGCTGCTTTAGCATTTTTTTTTTTAATTGATTGACATGCTTTCCATACTTTTTCAGCTGTAGCTGGCATTTGTATTTCTTTTCCATCTAATGCGTTAATAACAGCATTCATTACTGTTGGTGGGGCTGCTATAGCGCCTGCTTCACCACAACCTTTTACTCCTAAAGGATTAGTTGTAGCTTTCGTACAAGTAAATCCCAATTGAAATTCTGGAAAATTATCAGCTCTTGGCATTGTATAATCCATATAAGAAGCAGTTATAAGTTGCCCAGTTGAGTCATATTCCGCATTTTCAGTTAAAGCTTGTCCAATTCCTTGTGCTATCCCTCCATGTACTTGTCCTTCAACAATCGTTGGATTAACAATTGTTCCAAAATCATCAACTGCTGTGTATTTATCAAGTTTTACTTCTCCTGTTTCAGGATCAATTTCTACTTCAGCAATATGTGATCCTGCGGGGAATGAAAAATTTGCTGGATCAAAAAAAGCTGATTCTTTTAAACCTGGCTCCTCTCCCTCAGGAAGGGGTGATTTCACTTCATCTCTAACACCGGGTAAATAACAAGCAAAAGCAACTTCTCCTATTGTTTTTTTCTTATTTGATTTAGCTACAACAAATTCTCCATCTTTAAAATCTATTTCATCTTCACTGACCTCTAACATTTTTGCTGCAACTTTTTTTGCTTTTGTAATTATTTTTTTACATGCATTAACTATTGCTATTCCCCCAACAGTTAATGAACGTGATCCATATGTTCCCATTCCAAAAGTTCCTTTATCAGTATCACCATGTACAACATCAATATTTTCAAATGGAACTCCTAATTCATCTGCAGCAATTTGTGCAAATGTTGTATCATGACTTTGACCATGGCTATGAGAGCCAGTATAAACTGTTACCTGTCCTGTTGGATTAAATCTTACTTCAGCAGATTCCCACAAACCAACACCACATCCAAGCATCATAACCACAGGAGAAGGTGCAATACCGCATGCTTCAAAATAAGTTGTAACACCTATACCTCTAAGTTTTCCTCTAGTCTCAGATTCTTTTTTTCTATCAACAAAACCATCGTAATCTGACATTTGTTTTGCTTTTTCTAAACCAGATACATAGTCACCAGAATCAACTTGATGAACTAAAGTTTGTTTAAATGGAAACTCAGTGGGAAAATTTTTCATTCTTATCTCAATTGGGTCCATACCAAGTTCTATAGCGGCTTTATCTACAATTCTTTCAATAGTATAGGTAGCCTCAGGTCTACCAGCACCTCGATAGGCATCTACTGGGGCTGTATTTGTGTATACTGCTTTAACATTAGAATAAGCAGCGGGCATTATATAAACACCCGTAGCGCAAGGACCAAAAAGATATGTCGGTGTTACTGTGCCAAAAACTCTTGCATAAGCTCCTAAGTTTGCAATTGTCTCATTTTTAAAACCTAAAAACTTTCCATCATTTGTAACTGCTAATTCAGCATGAGTAATATGATCTCTGCCATGAGTATCAGTTAAGAAAGATTCTGTTCTTTCAGCAACCCATTTAATTGGTCTTTCAATTTTTTTAGAAGCCCAACTACAAACAATTTCCTCATTATAAAGGTTAATTTTCGAACCAAAACCTCCACCTACATCAGGGGCTATTACTCTTAATTTATTTTCTGGAGTAACACCTCCAAATGCAGACATAATTAATCTGGATAGATGTGGATTTTGACTAGTTGTATAACAAGTTATTTCTTCAGAAGCTGTATTATAATCTACAACACATGCTCTTGGCTCCATTGCATTTGGAATGAGTCTGTTATTTGTAATATCTAATTTAATAATTTTATCTGCTTTATCAAAAGCTTCTTTAACTTTCTGTCTATCGCCAAGCAACCAATCATAACAAAGATTTTTTTCAATACCTTCATGAATAGCTTCACTTTTCATTGTGTCTGCTAAACTAGCAACTGCTTTTAAAACTTTATAATCCACTTTTACTAAGTCGGCTGCTTCCCTCGCTTCATCTAAAGTTTCTGCAAAAACAACCGCCACAGGATCGCCTACAAAATTTACATTATCTTTTGCCAAAGGTGGATTTGGCGGACATTTCATTTCAGATCCATCCTCACTTCTAATTGCCCATCCTGCTATCAAACCACCAATTTTATCTTTAGCAATATGTTCTCCTGTTAAAACATCTACAACTCCAGATGCTTTTAATGCTTTCGAAGTATCAACTTTCTTAATTTTTGCTCTTGCATGAGGAGATCTTACGAATATAGCATACGTTTGGTTTGCTATATTTATGTCTGCAGTGTATCGACCTTTGCCTGTTAAAAATCTTTTATCCTCTTTTCTTTCAACTCTTGATCCAACTAAGCTAGCCATTTTTAAATTCTCCTTTTTACATTTTTGAAGCTGCTTCTTTAACTGCAGCAACAATATTTTGATATCCTGTGCATCTACAAATATTACCTTCTAACCAATCTCTTATTTCTACATCACTTGGATTTTTATTATTGTTTAATAAATCTATTGCACTCATAACCATACCTGGAGTACAAAAACCACACTGCAATCCATGCATTTTTTTGAACGCTTCTTGCATTGGATGCATTGTTCCATTTTTTGCGAGGCCCTCAATTGTTGTAACTTTTGACCCATTAATATCTACAGCTAATGTTGTACAACTTTTAATGGATTTCCCATCTACATGAACTACACACGCTCCACATTGACTAGTATCACAACCTACATGAGTGCCTGTTAAATTTAATATATCTCTAATTAAAACTGAAAGAATTGTATGATCTGGAACTTCCTTTGTAACTTTTTTTCCGTTAACCTCTATAGATAATTTTTTCATTTACTCTACCCTCTGTAAATTTAACTAAGTTAAACATAATAATAAAATATGCACAACTCAAAAATAGAAAAATTAAATATTACCTAATGATATAGATAAAAGTTCTACTTAGACGCGATTTAACTGAAGTAGTAAATAATAATTCCTAAAATAATTATTATAGATGAAAAAATTAATATTTTGTTTAGTGGTTTTTTTTCTAGTTGAATTTCAACTTCTGATTTAATTTCAACATTTTCTGAAACAGGTTTAAGAGAAATTAAATCTGAAAATTTTCCAAAGAAAATATCAGCCATTTTCTTTGCTGTCATATCAATTAATCGTGAGCCAACTTGAGCAATTTTTCCTCCAACATTTGCTTCTACAATATAAGTAAGTTTTGTACCTCCTTCAAAGTCTTCAAGTACAACTGATGCCTCTCCATTAGCAAAACCAACTGGAGAATTTCCCGAACCATAAATTTTATAACTATTAGGTGGATCTAAATCTTTAAGTTCAATATCGCCTGTAAAACTTGCATTAAAGGGTCCAATTTTATTGGTCGCTGTCGCTGTAAATTCTGTTTTAGAATTTTTTTTAAATTCTTCACATCCTGGAATAGTTTTTTGTAAAATTTTAGGATCATTTAACGCTTCCCAAACTTTTTGTTTTTCTAAATTAATTTGGTATGATCCACTAAGTTTCATTAATACTTAATATATATATTAACTTATATGAATGATAATACAAAAAAAGAACTTCAATCTGCAGCTTTTGAAAGATTAATAAGTCATTTAAGAAAAAGAAAAGACGTACAAAATATTGATTTGATGAACCTAGCTGGTTTTTGTAGAAACTGTTTGTCTAAATGGTACCGAGAAGAAGCTGAAAAAAAAGGTATAGAAATATCTGATCCAGATGCAAGGAAACATGTTTATGGAATGCCCTATTCAGAATGGAAAGAAAAATACATAAAATAATTATTTTTCTTTAAGTCTTGGAAGTAATTCTACGAAATTGCAAGGTTTATTATTAATATCTAATTGATATTTTAAAATTCCATCCCAAGCATCAGTTACACCTCCTGATGATCCTGGTAATGCAAAAATATATTTGCCATTTGCTAAAACTGCACAAGCTCTTGATTGAATTGCTGACGTTCCAACAGTTTTTAAACTTATTGTTCTAAAAACTTCTCCAAAGCCTGGTATATATTTATCGGCTATTTCATCTATTGCTTCGGGGGTAATGTCCCGACCCGTTAAACCTGTTCCTCCAGTTGTTATAATTACGTCAATATTTTTTTGGTTAGTCCAATCTTTTAAGATTTTTATAATCTCTTCTTTGTTGTCTTTACAAATTTTTCTATCAATTAAAGTGTGTTTTGATTCTTCAATTTTATTAACTAAGATGGAACCTGATTTATCATTTTCAAAAGTTCTAGTATCGGTAACAGTCAAAAGTGCTATATTTACGTTCATAAATTAAAATTATATTTATGATTATATTATCAATTTTATTTTTTGTAACTGCAATATTATATTCAAGTGTTGGTTTTGGAGGTGGTTCAACTTATTTAGCAATCCTATTTATATGGGGTGTACCTTACTTTATTTTCCCTTTAATTGCTTTAGCTTGTAATATTGTTGTCGTATCAGGAAATTGTTTTAATTATATAAGAGCGGGAAACCTAAATTTAAAATTATTAATACCTTATTTAATAGGATCAATACCATTAGCATTTATTGGTGGGTCTCTACCTATAGAAAAAAAAATTTTTGAAACATCGCTATTTCTAGTTTTAACAGTGGCTGGAATTTTATTATTGTTTAATTTTAGATCCTACGAAGATAAAGAAGAAAGTTACAGAAAAGTTCCAGTTATAATTTCAGTTTTAATTGGTGGAATTTTAGGTTTTATTTCTGGAGTAGTGGGTATTGGTGGTGGAATTTTTTTAAGCCCAATACTTTTTTTAATAAAAGCTGGCAGACCTAAACATATTGTAACATCAGCATCTCTATTCATATTAATTAATTCTTTATCAGGAATTATTGGACAGTTAACAAAAAATACAGTTCTAAGTGAAATTCAAAATTATTGGTTTCTATTATTAGCTGTATTAATTGGAGGTCAACTAGGTAATTTTTTAAATTTAAAAATTTTTCCATCACGTATATTGGTTTTAGTTACTTCTTGCCTTGTCTTATTCGTTGCTATTAGAATGGCTTACAAATTATTTATATAACATTCATGAATAAAAATTTTTTTAAAAAAACAAGAATTTTAGATGGAGGTATGGGCCAAGAATTACTTAATAGAGGATTAAAACCAAAGGGAACATTATGGTCTGCACACGCTTTAATTGCTAAAGAATGTCACCAGATGGTTATTGATGCTCATTTAGATTTTATAAATGCTGGTGCTGAAGTAATAGTTACCACAACATTTACCGCTAGGAGGAATAGATTAATTCAGAATGATTGTGAAAAATATTTTGAAAAAATAAATATTAAAGCAGTTGAACTAGCCCAAAAGGCAAGAGATATCTCAAAAAAAGAAATTTTAATTGCAGGTGGTTTGCCTAATCAAAAACAAACCTATAGTGCTGATTTAGGAAAGGACTTAGATTTAATAGAAAAAAATTTTTATGATCAAGCTAAACTTATTAAAAATGGAATTGATTTTTTTTATTTAGATGTAATGAGTAGTGGATTGGAGTGTGAAATTGCACTCAAAACAATTGAATCATTTAATCTACCAGTTCTAGTAGGTATTCATATAAGAGACAATGGTCATCTTCCATCAGGAGAAACAATTAAAGATATAATTAAAAAATATAAAAATAATAACTGGCTTGGAATTATTACAGCTTGCGTTTCTCCTAAGGCATATGAATTAGTCATTAATGATTTACAAAATCTAGAAATACCATATGGATTTAAGTTAAATGCATTTAAAAAGATACCTGATGGTTATAATGTCGCCTCTAAAGATCAATGGGGAAATGCAGGCAATCCAAATACAGTGTTAGGAGTAAATACAGATTTAAACGAATCTAAGTTCTACGAATATGTAAAAAAATTTATGGAAAACGGTGCAACAATATTAGGTGGTTGTTGCGAAATAAGACCTTCTCACATAACACAAATTTCTAAACTAAAGTAATTTTTTTTTTAGTTGATTTTTGTACAAAATAAATTCCTAATATAACTGCAATTAAAGCAACTAAAACTTTTGGGGTAATTAATTCTTTTAAGAATATATAACCTA
>Ga0315338_1001876_pt1 | contig 23505 bp, 20 predicted proteins | sample ASW8metaG_FD_204518 | JGI IMG/M metagenome (GOLD analysis project Ga0315338, IMG submission 204518) | Ammonia-oxidizing marine archaeal communities from Monterey Bay, California, United States - ASW #8 | ecosystem: Environmental > Aquatic > Marine > Coastal | place: USA: California | collected... | reverse complement strand
CACCAAGTGTTATTATAATCATCAATAGATCCAAAGATGAAAATTTACGAAAATCACACCCAATACGTTTTTCCACAGTAAAAATAATGATAGATACAATTATAAATATTGAAAATAATTTTGTATAAGTATTCAATTCAGTATTCCAATATATTTCCGTGAATAATAAGACTATTCCAATATTGAAGGCATACATGGCCATTTTTTCTTTAGATAATAAACAAATAATCAAAAGAAAAATGGGAAAACCATATTGCCAATTAATGTGGAAATCTAGATTATAATAAAAGCAAAAAGAAAAAATTAAACCTATTAATAATATAACCATAAATAATGTTCTTGGTAAAAATGGGTATGTTGCTTGATGATCCTTTTGCCAAGTATATAAAGGCTTTACTGTCCTTGTAATAAAGGGTACATAGGTTTGAATCGGAGGAGTAAGAATAAAAAACAATAATAATGCCAAATGAGCTAGCATAACGTTGACTGATAATTCAGTATGAAAACTAAGTACCATTACAATTGCTGAAATTAACGTGATAAAATAAATAGATCCGATGGAAGCAAGGTAACTACTACTTTGTTTAAGAATTACATGATGAAAATGGATAGTATCAGCAGTCATGGGGCTTTTTCGAGCAGCGATTCGAGTGAAGAAGACACGAGCGGTATCTGCAATAAGGTAAGAAGTCAAAAGTACAAAAGGTGTCATATTTAAGGTTTTTATAGCAGACGTGCTTTCTACAAAGAGCAAAGGAAGCACGGCGGTGTGAAAACCGAGGAAAAGACTTCCAGCATCACCCATAAATAATTTAGCGGGACGTTGGTTAAATACCAAAAAACTCAAAAGAATAGTAGAAAAAATAATATTCAGCTGTGCAAAAGCAGCCGAGCCAGATAAACCTAACCCAATGGATAGAATCAGCATAAAACCACCAGCGAGACCATCGAGACCATCTAAAAGGTTAACGGCGTTGTAAATGCCAATGAACCAAAAAATAAAAATCACAAAAAGCTCAACCTGCGATAGAGAAAATGATAAATTATAAAAAGTTACATTATCAAAACTGCCCCAGAAAATATTACCTATGTATGCTGCCAAGGCCAGCTGTACTATGATTTTTACCTGCCAAGGGACAGGAATAAAGTCATCAACCGTACCCAATAGAATTGAAATTAAACCACTGACCAAGTACCATACAGGAGCTAAACCTAACCACCAACATATTAAAAGAAAAATCGGGCCTAAAGTTATACCGCCAATCTGAGGGATCTTAGAGTCATGACTCTTGCGCGAGTTAGGATGATCAAGAGCATAGCTTTTGCCAATAAGCTGTAATATGATCCATGTGAAAATAAGAGAGCTTGAAAATAATAAAATAAGAGGAAAAGACATAAGAGGTTCTATTTAACAGTATACATTCATCATACAGTATTAAATAATGGATGGTGAGGTAAGTTTCGAAAAAAATAATTCTGCAGTTTAGAGCCTGGAAAGAATACCAGTATGACTGTAATAATTATCAATAGAAAATCGATTAGTATCGACATATTCTCTTCATACCAACATTCCAATTTTGCTTTAAATGGCATTATTTCTTCTTTATAAAATATATGTGACTCATCACTGGTAAAATGCAAAAACCTTTCTTCATCCCGAAAAATAATTGACCCAATACCAGTTATACCCGGTTTTAAATATTTTATTTTTTGTTTATATTTTTTAGGTATCATGTCATATTGATTTTTGACCAAAGGTCTTGGACCAACAAGGCTCATATCACCAATCAATACGTTAATGAATTGAGGAAATTCATTTAATTTTGTTTTCCGTAATAATTTCCCGAAAGGTAGAACTCTTGGGTCATCTTTTAATGTGATGGCGCGTGCACCAAGGTTTGGACTATCTTTCACCATGGTAACAAACTTATATAAACTAAATTTTAAACCACCTCTACCAATGCGAAATTGTTTATAAAATATTTCACCTTCACCAGTAAATTTCAATATTAATGTTATGATTATACCCAAAGGTAAAAACAGAATAATAACAATTGAAGAAAAAATAATATCAAAAATTCTTTTCAATGTACTAATCTTTATATGAAAGTTCATTTGGTGGTTTAAAGCCACCACTATAAATTGGCTGACCCGACTTATAAAAGTTAGTGTACCATGAAATGGTTTCCTTTAAGCCATCTTTCCAATGTATTTCCGGGGTATAACTAAGATATTCTATAGATTTTGATATATCAGGACATCTTCTAGAAACCGAGCCGGGATAGGTTTCCGCAATTTCATAATTGCCTTCATAACCCATTATGTCCCCCACAGCTTTAGTTAACTCTTCAATTGTAATTTCTAGTTGGGAACCCATATGATATATTTCCTGGTCTGAACTATCATTTTCCAATGCAAGTACAGTTCCTTCAGCCGCATCAGAAATGTAACAAAATGCTCGAGTTTGATCTGCACCATAAATCTTAAATGGATTTTCTTCACCTTCATAAAATCGTTGAATCAAATGTGGTATTGCATGCTTAAATCCCATTCGGGGACCAAAAATATTTTGATAACGAACAATTGTAACAGGGAATTTATATTGTTTACCATAGGTTAAAAAAGCAGACTCCCCTAGCATTTTTGTAACTGCATAAGTAAACCTAGGGTGACCAATTTCAGCAATAGTTAATGGTACTTCTTCTGATGTTGGAACAGGGTAATTAAACGTATCTGTGGTGGCGGCATAACATTCACTAGATGACGAAAAAAGTACTTTGCCAATATTATTTTCTGTAATCCATTTTAATGAATTCTGGATAAGAGCTGTATTAATGCGAATAACCTCATGTGGTTCTTCGATACAGCGGTTTACACCTACGACAGAAGCTAACATGTAAACATAATCGTAATTATTGTCCAGTTTATCAAACGCTTGGGGAAAAGCAAAATCACCTTTGATAACTTTTATGGCATAATCCGAAATAATTTTTTCAAAATCGGCATCTTTCTGGCCAGGTAAAAAAATGTCAGCTATAGTTATATCATAGTTTTTATTCGAGCAGAGAAATTTTACAATTCCTAAACCTATAAACCCTGCACCACCAAGAATTAATACCTTTTTTTTCATTGAAAATGTATCTTTTTTTAACTAAATCAATCGATTACACTATTACAAGGAGATTACTAATATTTTTTTGTATTGTTGAAACTTTTTCCTGATGACTGAAACCTCGATTTGCCGTACTAGTATCTTCCTTACGATCGTGGAAGAAAATAAATATTCATCCATCATATTGCTAATAAGCGGGAAGGCTTTAAATTACAGGATAAGCGATTCACTGCATTTTACTAATTCTAATCATCAATCATAAAAAGTTACAGATCGCCCCTACCTAACACTTTCACAGTATGTTTTTGTTTCAAAATATTTATCTGATCAGCAGATAGTAGGCCAATGGTATCATATATAAATGTTGAATCAAGATCACGTAAAGCATTTATGGTTTTTTTATTCTTGTATAATGTGTGCCCCGTTGAAATAATAATTATATCCTTTGAACTGCTTAAATGCGATATCAAATTTTGATTAATATCCAATGATTGTTCTTCCCAAAATTTGACATAGGGATCATGACATGTGATATTAGAACCAGCTTCTGTAAGATAATCATATAGTTTCCCAACAGGACTAAATCTAGTATCACCCACATCACTTCTGTAAGAAATACCCAAAAGTAAAATTTTAGAGTCCTCAAGATCCGGATAATATTTTTTCATGAACTCGAATGCAAAGCGAGGCATTTGATCATTAATTATAATTGCTGTTTCACTTTGTACTAATGGTTCATTGTTCCCAGTTATATTTTGTCGGGCCCAACTAGCTAAAAGAGCATCTTTAGGTAAGCAATACCCACCAACACCTATTCCGGGATACATAAGATTGGCATGCGTGGGACGCATGCGAATGGCATCTACCACTTCATAAAGATCTACCCCAGATTCTTCAGCAAAGCGAGACCATTCTACCATAAAGGCAATGTTCATGGCTCTATAGGAATTTTCTAATACCTTTGCCATTTCAGTAGCATTTGTATTCCCTAGCCTGGTGAGTGGATATTTATCTGTTTGAATTATTGTATGAAGAAATGTTTCAACTGCATCTGCGCTTTTTTTATCTATCCCGGAATAAACACGAAAAAAACTTTGTATAGAATCAATATAATCTGGCCCTGGCATAACCCGTTCGTATGAATGACCAATTTTAATGTTATCAGTAGATAACTTTCTTTGTTTAAGGCATTCAATAATAATTGGTTTCACTACTTCCTGGCAAGTGCCTGGTGGAACTGTAGTTTCTACTATTATTAAGGCATCAGGTTTACAATTTAAACCAATAGCCGTAATTGCACTTTTAAAAGAAGTAAGATCTACATTATAATCATTTAACGTACCAGAAGTATAATTATTTTTTTCAACATCGAGGTTAACATCGACAATAATTATATCTGCGCAACTATAACCGTATTCATCGTAGGATGCAATAAAGTTTCCTCTTTTATAGCTATTTTGATAAAATTCTTCTATCTTAGGATCTTCAGCAGTTAGCGGAAAAATACCATTATTTATATTATTAATTATTTTTTTACCATGTTCAGTTGGCAAATCAATACCAATGACGGCATAATAATCTTTTTTAGAGTTAGCGCAAACCAATGCCATAACAGATCCAACAAATCCAAGGCCTTGGATAACGATTATGCTCTTGTTTTGATTTCTTTTGATAAAAGATTCAATATTATTATCTGAAATCATTTTTATTTTTAAAGATTAATTATTGTTTTTTTGATTACTACAATAAAAATTTATTATTAAAGATATGATCATTATTTATTAATGTTTATATAAATTTTACTCATATCTCTCACTAGCCTTGAAATATCATAATTTTGCAAAACATGTTTTTGTCCTTTAGTCCCTAAATTTTTTCGTAAATCCTTAAGTTCAATTAATTGCTTCAAGGCTATTGAAAATCCATCAACATCTTTTGAATCAACTAACATCCCATATTTCGTTAAATAATATCCATTTCTTATTTCTTGTTTCTTATTACTTGTATGTTCAAGTAGATCGGGGACTCCTCCAACATTTGTTGAAATTATGGGTAGACCTGATGCCATTGCCTCAATTAATGAGATAGGTAGACCTTCATTAATTGATGTGAGCGCAACAATATCAAGATCAGCATATATTTCACCTAAATTTTTTCTAAAACCCAAAAATAATATTACATTTTCAAGATTTTTTTCATGAACAAGTTCCATAAGATAATCTTTTAATTCTCCATCACCGATGAATAATAGCTTGGTATTATTAAATGCGCCTTCAATTACTAAATTATTAACAACATTGATTATCATTTCGTGGTTTTTAACTGGAACAAGTCTTGCCACTATGCCAATAAGCAACGTAGTAGGTTTTATACCTAATTTCTTTTTCAATTGACCTTTATATCTATTTAAATCAATAAAATTTTTCAAATCCACGCCCAAAGGGACAGATATAACCTTATCTCTATTACCAATTTTATAATCCAATATTTCTTTTTTTTGTTGATTACTTAAACAAATTATTTTATCAGTAAATCTTCCTAGTAATCTTTCGATTAATATATATATTTGTGTGTTTCGTTTGCTGAAATAACCATTAAACACATTCCCATGAAAAGTATGAATTATCTTTATTCGATTCTTATTAGAATAGAATAGATTTTTTAATCCATTATTAACTATTATAGCAGCAAGTCTTCCAAGAACACCTGCCTTAGCTGTATGGGTATCCACAATATCTGGATTTTCCTTTTTAAATATTTGTATAATTTTGAATAATGCTATAGTATCATTAATTAACGATATATTTCTACCCATCTCTTTAATGAATACAGGTTTTACCCCTTTTTCTTTAGCATAATACATCATATCGCCCTCATAGGGATCTTCTAAACCCTTAATTAATATAGATTTAAACTTTTCATTTTTCATTCCCTTGGTTAATAATATCGTATGTATTGCAGGGCCTCCAATATTAAGGCGAGATAATATTCGTACAATTTTTATTCGTTTTTTTTTCATCGGCTTTCTTTAAAATAAATATCAAAGAACAGAAAACATGAATTCCAGAATATCATTATTTAATATACATTAGTTATATAATCTGCGAATCTATTCAAGACTAAATTATTTTAAATTAGTTGCACTTTTCATCGCTGAAAAAATTGTATATATTAAAACGACAACGGAGATAAAAAGATTATAAAGTATAAATATATCCAAAGCCTTAAATGCAGTAAATACAATCGAAAAAGGTCCGATAAATGCCATCCCAAAAGAATTCCTAAAAATAATTTCTAATAAATATATAAATCTTGAATTATTTTGATTAACAAGTTTAATAGGATTATTTAATATAATTTTAACTCTTTGAGCAATTAAAATGGAAATGGCTAATAATAATGACGAAATAAATGCAAATGGTAGTAATAACTCAAATATACTTTTAATTAAACAGAATTCATTTAATTTTGAGTAAGTTAAGCCAATTGAAAGACAGGGTAAAAAAGAAAAGTTTAATAGATCGCCAACTATTGCATCCATTAATTCACCTTTTTTTGTTGGCTCTAGGTATCTTGCCAAATTTCCATCTAATGCGTCAAAAATCAAAAATATATTGTATAGAATAGCAGAAAATAGTAAATGCCCTAAAGTGCCAAAAAATAGGGAAATTAAACCTACAAATAAACTTAAGAACGTTGCATGATTTGCTCTTACTCCAAGCTTAATAAAAAAAGGAGCTATGATCATAGAAATTGGTCGAGTTACATAATAACCCCAAAGATGAACTAATTTATCTTTCTTTCTTTTTTCATTGTCATATGCGTTAGCATATAGAAATTTTATCTGATCAAAATATTTTCTTTTTATTTTAGTATTCAAATCAAATTATTTATAGGTATTAACGTAATTAGCTGTCATCATCTTTATTGAAAAGTATTCATCAATAATTAACTTACATTTTTGACGTAATTCTTTAACCTCTTTATCTCCTATTTCAAAAAATTTTAAAACTTCTTTGCTTAAGTCATTTGGACTATTTTTATCGACTAATTTTATGCAATCTTTTGATTTCAATATTTCTATGTGAGGGCCTATATTTGATAATATCACTGGAGTGCCAGATGCAAGCGCTTCTAATACGGCAACAGGAAATCCTTCAGTAATAGACATTGATATAAATAAATTTGATTCTGCTAAATGTTTATACACTTCTTTCCTACTTATTTCTCCTAAAAAAGATATATTTTTTTTCAAATCTAATTGCTTAGTTAATTCGATTAGATGATTCTTTTCTGAACCATCACCTATTACTGTGAGATTTAATTTTGGATTGTTAATTAATTTTAAAGCCTTAATAATCATGGCTATATTTTTTGTTTTGATTAACCTGGACACTGTGACAATCTTAAAATGATTAGGTTCGTCGATGGAGCTATTAGACTTATTTATTAAATTTGAATCTACCCCATTATAAATACATTGAGATTTATTCTTGATAATGTGCAAAAATAATTTAGGGAAAGAGGCCTTTGATGACTCACTGCAAAAAATAATTTTATCAAAGAAAATAAATATTGGTAATAAGAATACCTTATTTCTAAATCTTATAAAATTAAATGAATAATGAACCGAAAATACTTTCTTTATCCCAATCCGTTTTGTGAAAAGGTATTGTAGTAGAAATAATAATCCAACGTGCGGTGTATGAGCGTGTATTGCATTAAAATTCGTCGATTTATAAATTTTATTCATTAAGAATAAATATTTAATTATTGAATTATCACTGTAATAAAATTTTACATCTTCAATCAAGTCTATTTCTGGTTTATATATTGAAATAACTGTCTGTTCGCAATATTCTCTTGATGGCAGAATGGATTGATGATATACTCCACTTGTAGGGGTTATATTTAAAATAAGTCTCAATAATTTAATTTTTTTTTCCACTAATTTTATTCAATATTAATTAATGTCATCATAATTCCGGGACAAACCGCATTATTTCATTCTTCCTACTTGGGATTGCTCCTGGGATCAAGTTCCCAGTTGCCCCCAATTTATTCCACCAGTATTCAGCAAAATCTAATAACCGTTTAGGTTCTCCAGTCCCCACATTTGTTATTATAGGTTTCCCATCCTTTAAATCAATTTTTTCAATATAGTCTAAAAGCATTAGAGATAGATCAGTTACATCAATAAAATCTCTAATTATATCTCCTTTAGTCATTTTAAAATCTTTACCTTCTTTAGCTGACTTAATTAATGATGGCCAGAATCTATTTTTACTCTCACCTTTTCCAAATACATGAAAAGGTCTTATTATGGAAAGTTTTTTTCCATAGTACCTAGCAAAACCCATTGCAGTTAAAGTGGCTGCAGCTTTAGATGTTGCGTAAGGTCCTATTGGTTCAATTGGAGCATCTACCGGGATGAATTCATACCTTTCTCCTGATCGTCCATATTCAAAACATGAGCCTAAAATTATATACTTATTTATTTCATATTTAACCGAACTTTCTAATAGATTTAATAGTCCATGCACATTTACATTAAAACAACTTTCCCAATTTTCTTCTTCAGGCCGCACACCATGGGCTGCCATATGGACAATTACATTACTATCTTTAATTTCACTGTAGTCACTAGTATTTAGATCTCCAATAATCCATTTTAAGTTTTTATGTTTCAGTTTATTTTTTTCTCTTGTAAGTGCAAAAACTTCGTACCCTTTGTTAAGTGCACATTCTATAAAACAACTCCCTATAAACCCAGTGCCACCTGTGATGAATAATTTCATCTAATTAATTATCATAAATAATAATTCTGTAATCATACTTCAATAAAGATCAACACCCTCTTGAAAAGACAAGCTAAATACTAAACCAAAACAAATTAATCAAAAATAACCTTCATATTTTCAAGGTGAATGGGTATTAAATATTAGCAAATAACTATTTTATAATTAATTTCATAATTATTGAAAAAAAATGAATTATCTCCATGTTATCACTTATAAACAAAATTATTTAAAATATTTATATATTCTATCAACAACAAATTCACGCATTTCCTTAGTAATCCCAGGATAAACTCCAAAGAATATTGTATTATTCATAATTAAATCTGTTCCTACTAGATTACCTGATATACGATGTTTAATATTATTAAATCCAGGCTGTTTTAAAATATTCCCTCCAAATACTTGTCTTGTTTCAATATTTGCTTCTTCTAGCCATGAAACAAATTTATTTTTATTTACATTTTCCTTTAATGTAACTGGAAAGCCAAACCAAGACGGCTCTGCTTTCTTAGGAATATTAGGAAGAATAAAATGATTTGATAAACCTGATAAAGTTTTAAGATAAAATTTTGCGTTTTCCCGACGAGCTTGAATGAATACAGGAAGTTTTTTGAATTGAGAACAACCAAGAGCAGCCTGCATATCAGTAGCTTTCATATTATATCCTAAATTTGAATATATATATTTATGATCATATCCATAAGGTAATTCTCCAAGCTGCCAATCAAAGCGTTTACCACAAGTGTTATTTTGGCCAGGGTCACACCAACAATCACGCCCCCAATCTCTGATAGATAGTGCCGTTTTACGAAATAGTCTATTATTTATGATGACCATCCCTCCCTCACCCATAGTCATATGATGGGCAGGGTAAAATGATATAGATGACATATCTCCGAAAGTGCCCATGAGCTTTCCATCCCATTTAGCGCCTAAACAATCGCATCCATCTTCGAGTAGAAACAAATTATGTTTATTTGCAATATTTGATATAACATCCATATCTGCCGGGATACCAACAGTATGAGGTACAAAAATACATCTAGTTCTATCTGTTATTGCGTCTTCAATTTTAGCTGCATTTATATTGTAATCACCTGGTTTACAATCAACAAAAACTGGAATAAGATTATTCTGAACGATCGGAGTGAGAGTAGTTGGAAAGGTAACAGCAGGAGTAATCACTTCGTCACCTTCCTTCATTTGGTTTATTACGTTATCGCTACGTAATGTTGCAAGCATTAACAAATTTGCGCTGGATCCTGAATTAACAAGCAAAGCTCGATTGCACATAAAATATTCTTTCATAAGATTTTCGAACTTCTCTGTGAATGGCCCCGATGTTAACCAGTAATCAAGAATGCTCTTGACTCCATTTATCATATCATTTTGATCAAATACCCTACCTGCATATCCTATTTTTGTTTTTCCGGGTTTAAAATCTTTTTTCGCATGAAATTGTTGGTAATATTGATTTGTTAAATCAAATATTTTTTCTTCTAATATTTTTTTTGTCGAATCCCCCATCGAATTCTAGCCCCTATAGTTTGTTATTCGCATAACCATTAATTTTGAAAATTAAATTGATCTTCCAATCGTCAAATAAACTGATTTTGGAAAATCTTTGGGAGTAAAAAACCGTCTAATATCAAAAAGAACTTTTCCATTAAGTTCATCTTGATATTTTGCTGAAGAAAGTTTTTTATATTCTTCCCATTTTGTTGCAACCAATATTGCATCTACACTTGACAAGTTATCTTTCCAATCATTAATAAATTCTAAATTTTTATTCTTACCAACTACTTTTTTTGAGTTATCTATTGCTATTGGGTCATGCGCAAGAATTTTTGTTTTATTTTTTAATAAATAATTTATTATTTTGAGTGATACTGATTCGCGAACATCATCGGTTCCAGGTTTAAATGCCAAACCTAATAACATAATTCTTTTATTATTTAAATCTAATAATGAATTCTCTAGCAATTTAATAACTTGATAAGGCTGGCTTTCATTTACTGCTAAAATTGCATCCAAGATTTTGGGTTCAACACCAACTTCATAAGATTTACTACGCAAAGCCTTAACGTCTTTTGGAAAACAGCTGCCGCCAAAACCACATCCAGGTACCAAATAAGTTAAAATGTCTGGCGAGATTCGTGTACTATCATTTAAAATGGGGCTCCATCGTCTATCTGCATATACCCCATTCATGACATCCATAATATCAATACCTTCTATAGCAGTCGCAATATTTGCCAACTCATTAGTAGTCGATATCTGAGTTGCCAACAGAATATTGTTTGCATATTTAATCATCTCAGCTGTTCTTGTATTCACAAATATTTTATCGCAATCCCAAGGCTCATAAAGTTTCTTCAGTAACTTTAAAGTTTTTTTATCATCATACCCAAGAATAATACGATCAGGTTCCATAAAATCATCAATCGCATTACCTTCACGTAAAAATTCTGGATTCATTCCAAGGCCAAACTCACCTAATCTTTTTCCAGAAAATTTTTCAAGCACATTACGAACCACAGTATCCGTTGTACCTGGAATAACCGTACTCTTTACTACTACAGAAATAAAGTTATTATTTAATTTTAAATATTTACCTATTGATTCTGATACTTTCTTTATATAACTGAGATTAATCTTCCCATTTTTTGAAGGTGTACCCACAGCAATAATTAATAATTCGCTATCAAAATCAGTTCCATTAGAAATTAATTTTGCACCAAATTTTTGATGTTTTAAAACAGAAGCAAGCATCTGTTGTAATCCTGTTTCGTAAAAAGTGGGTGTCCCACTATTCAGCGAATCAACAACTTCATCATTATTATCATAACAGGTTACATTATGACCTTTAGAAGCCAGACAAACACCCGATACTAATCCAACATATCCCGTGCCAATAATGCTTATTTTCATCGGTTTATATAACTTATAATTCTTCCGCAGTTGGATGTGCTAAATAATACTCGTATGTCCTTTTTAATCCATCTTCTAGAGTCACCTTAGGATTGTAACCTACAAGTCTCTCGGCTTTATCAATTGAAGGACAACGACGTAATGGGTTATCGGTGAGGTAATCAGAGTCACTACTTGCTTGATACTGAACATTTAAGTTCTTTCCTGATATATTAATAATAGTGTTAGCTAATTCAAGCATACTTACTTCCGGGTACTTTGTGCCAATATTAAAAGGTTCTCCATTATAATTAGATAGTAGGATACGAAGGTATCCTTCAATTGCATCACTAATATAACAAAATGTTCGAGTAGCTTTACCATCTGACAATATTACAATATCATTATTATTGATAATATCTCTGAAAAAGTCAGGTATTACGCGTTTATCAGTAATTTTTAACCCAGGTCCATAATTGTTAAATGGTCTGGCGATTTTCACTGGGATATTATGAATCTGCCAATAATTAACGCATAAAGTTTCTCCAAGCCGCTTGGATTCATCATAGCATGCACGTGGACCTGTGCAACTTACATTTCCTCGATAATCTTCATTTGTAGGAATATGTGCAGAATCAGGATCACCATAAATTTCACTTGTAGAAAAAAAAAGGAAACTTTCGATAGAATTTTCTTTAGAGTAATCTAATAAATTCTTTAATCCGGTTATATTTGCATCAATAGTTTCAATTGGATGTTTCCTATAATATATAGGTGAAGCTATAGAAGCAGCGTGTATTATAATATCAGGGTTTGGGTAGTCTAGAGCTGTTATGATATCTCTTTTTTGTATCGTTATATTTGGATTGTTTTTTAGACTACTCATCCAATCTGGAACACCACGTAAATAGTTATCCCATGAATATACATGGCAGGGGTCTGATAATATTTCTGATTCATTTAGTTTAAGAAAATAATGGATAAATTGACACCCTAAAAACCCCGCAGCACCAGTTATTAGGATGTTTTTACCACTAAAACTATTATTTAATGTTCCAATACCATCAATTATATCAATAGCATTTCGTTGTAATTGGGCATCCATCTCACCAAACCTTCCAGAATGCTTTATTTTCATTCCATAATCTATTTAACTGTATTACATCTCTTTCATGATCCATACATTCCCAATTTCCAGCATGTTTATAAACCATCGTTTCACCCTTTTTGGCTAATTTTTCAAGTGGCCCAAATTCAAAATCGCAATTTTCTTCTGTAGTCAAATAGTCAAGTAAATTTCTATTAAAAACCATGAAACCACCATTAATTAGACCTATAGATGTCTGTGGTTTTTCTTGAAAAGAAATAACCCGTCCATCTTTTTCAATTAACTCACCAAAGCGCGCTGGTGGATGCACACCAGTGACAGTTATCGTTTTTCCATGAGATTTATGAAAATTAACTAACTTCTTAATATTTATATCCGCCACACCGTCACCATAAGTAACCATGTTTATATCGTCATCTAAGTATTTTTCTACCCTTTTTATACGTGAGCCTTTTAATGTATTTAATCCTGTATCCACTAAAGTCACCTTCCAATTTTTTTCACTATGCTCATTATGATATATAATTTTTTTAGTTGCCATGTCAATTGTAAAATCCTCACTATAGGATTCATACTGTGCAAAATAGTTTTTTATTACAGGTGCCTTTACACCTAACAATATGATAAAATCATTGAAACCATAATGAGCATATATTTTCATAATATGCCATAAAATCGGTCGATTACCTATTGGCACCATAGGCTTGGGTATTTCTTCTGTTTGTCGGCCAAGTCTTGTTCCCCAGCCACCAGCAAATATGATTACTTTCATAATGTTATTTCCTTAATTGAATCAATTGATATTTTTGTGGGGGTTGTTCCAAACCAGTTCACTGATGATTCTACAATATCTGAAAGATTTGTATGAGCTTCTTTATATTCAAAATTCATTTTTGATTTCTTATGTGATGAACACAGAATAATTGGGTATCCACATATGTTGGGATTCTACTTTTGATTTATTTTCTTTAACCATCCCTTTATCGGAATTACCAATATAATTAATCTTCAATTATTGCATTCGTAATTTCAACTATTTTGTTATCAACAATCATTTTTGATTTATTTTCTATCAAGAATGATTCTCCTATATTTTCTAGGGTTAGATTATTTACTATAATTTCACCTGGACCATATTCAGGCTTCTTTTGGAAAGCAGTAAACCCAATTTTTGAATCTTTAATTGATACATTTTCTATATTTATATAAGATAAATCTTTGCTAGCTATTCCAATTTCTGAATTAGTAATATTTATATTTTCGCCTTTTAAGGTGCTATTCTCACCGACACTAACTCCTTTGTCGCCAGCATTGTCTATTTTAATATTATTAATTGTTATTGAACTACCAGAGACATCGATTGCATCATTCCCACAATTGATAAAAGATGAATTAATTACTTTTCCATTTGAAAAATCACTGTCAAATGCATCAGAATATATATTTTCGAAAATTGAATCATCTATAACATACTTTGCTCTAATTATATTTAGAGCATCTTCACTAAAATTTTCATTAAAATAACAATGTGTTATATTCACATCTGATTCATAGAAATTAAATGAACCGGTTAGCGTCCAATCATTATTTGAAAAATTTGATAAGTTATAAGAATATACATATTTTAAAATTGATTCATTAATTGAATTAATTACTGATAAACCTTGCCCTGTAGAATCTGTTGATTTAATAATAATAGGATCATTTACTGTTCCGATTAAATAAACAGGTGAGTATGAAAGAATACTAGCTGAATCCAATAAGTTTAATTCAACACCTTGATGAATATACAATATGTTGTCGGGGGGAATAATCATGTTCTCATTTAATTCATATACCCCTGGTAAAATTTCAATGGATTGATTACGACGATTAATTAATCGAGATTGGAATCGATCAATATTTGGTTTTTTATTTAAATATTTGTTAATCGATTGATCAACAAATTTATAAAACTCTGTAGGAACATTCTCAAGTTTTACTTCAAGAGTATCATCAGAAGCAAACACTTTATATTGTAAAAACAATTCATCCTCAGATATTTTAAATTTGTGATTATAATACATACGGACTAAAAATTCATCATCATTAATTGTTGAATGAATTAATTCAGAATATTTTTGTTCATAAATTATATTTCCACCCTGTTCCAAACCAATAATCTCGATTGGTAAATCTTTCAGATTATCCACAAGTAAATTAATTCTATCCAAACCTTCATAGGTTACATAATTCACTTTCACAGAATTAGCATCAGTTAATTGTTTAATGATATAATTAATATTTGACGATAAGTAATTACGTTCAAAATAATTAAAATATGGATATTCTTTATAAAGTATGTTAAGGTTAGTATTTAATTCATTATCAATTTTTACAAAATAATCCGATAGATAATTCTCATTGATCATGAGTTTTAATTCTTTTATATAAGCTTTAATAAACTCATCATAAGCAAATAGTGGGGCAATTATTGATGATGGATTAAAAATTGATTTATGATAATCATTTTTAGGTGAAGTAATCATACCGCCATATCTCTCAATTATTCTTGCAACATTGGAATCATATCCTATCGGTTCAAGAAGATTTGTAATTGGATTAAAATAACACACAAAGTTTCCACTAAGATGGCCGTGTTGACCACCAAAAATCGAAGTTAAAGCAAAATATTTTGCCGACTTCTTTATATCAAAGACCTCTGCGACCTCAATTTTTCTTTTCTTTAATAATTTTAAAATGTTAGTTAGTCTATCATAAGATTTTTTTAATACAAGATTAGATTTTACTTTATTCTTTTTATATACAAATAAATCGCCATTGCTATCGAACACATTTGGTTTTACGATTATACCTTCTCTTAATCGATTGTTTTCTATTAACCTTTTATCAAAAAACTCCTCTAAGGCATAAATACCTAAATTCTTCCCATTTAAAATAATATTGACAAATTTATACCTTAAACTAATTAAACCTTCATATTCTAAAGCTTTTTGAAATACCCATTCATGAATATGTCCTCTTGTTTCAGGAGAACTTAATGAGAAGCTCGACATGCCAAAGATAGCTTTATCATCACTTACTTTTACTCTGAACGACCATTTGTCAGCTCTTACATGTTCTAGAAAAGTTCCTCTTATTTTTAGTTTCACATCATAGCTATTACCATCTAATTCAATGTTCCCTTTAACCTCGACATCTTTGTCTTCTTTATTAATTATACCTCTTTTTTTTGCATTATCTACTATATAAACTAATTGTTGTAAATCCATGTGTTTAATATGAATATTTAAATTTTCTGGTTTTGACAAAAATCCTTTATAAAAATGTGAAACCGTTGTAATAGATGGTTTAAAAAACCTGTAAAATGCTGAGAATACACCTTGATAAGTTGATCCATATAATTTTGTCCCATAATAAATACCACCAACACCAACAATTCCCATTATAATAAAAATTAAAAGTGCCATGGATAAAAAACGAAAATTGAACTTCTTTATAAATAAATAAAATCTATATAAAACATTATTAAATTCATTTTTCTTAATGATCATATTTTCAAATTAGATTAAATCTTTATTATCTAAAAAAGTGATATTCAAATCTTTGTTTAATTTTTGAAGCGCATTTTTAATTTCAATTAATTTTTTATAATTATTTATTTGAACCAATAATGAAATATCTAAGATGTCATTCGTTTCATCCAGTCTTTTCAAAATGACTTCAGAAGAGTGATACTTAATAGTTTCAAATATTTCATCTACAGAAACAGTTTTTGGATTATTATTAATAATTGATAAATGTAGATTATTATCATCATCATGTTTTGTAGAATATTTTTTTGTAATTATAAGTAATATAGTCATTATGAAAAACGCAACACATGTAATTACACCTTGATTTGCACCAAAACCTAATCCAATTGCAATTGCAAAAAATATGTATGCTAATTCTTCAGGTTCTTTTATTGCTGCACGGAATCTTATAATCGATAATGCCCCAACAAGGCCTAATGATAACGCTAAAGAAGATTTAACAATTGTTATTATTAACATAGTTGTCATTGTTATTAATAAGAAATTTTTTCCAAATATTTTTCTATTTGAAAATGAATTCCCATAACGAACATATATAATATTTAATAAACCTGATAAAACAGCAGTTAATATCAAATTAATTATAAATCCAATAACTGGTATATGAGCACTTGAAGTTTTTAAAAATTCCTCAAAAGTTTGAAATGTATTCATATTTTTCCTTTTAGTATTTTTTGACGTTTTAGTACTATATCTGTCTTACGATCAAACGCAATAGGTCTAATCTTCCATCTTGGAGAAAAATTAGCTAATCTAATATATTCACTATTTTCAAAATTGACGATCGTATACAATGGATGGTTAAGCTGGGGAATATTCTTAACCGATAGTGATATGGGATTATTCTTAAAATTTATTTCAAAATTACCTTGTATAAATTCAATAGTATCAGATTTACTATTCATATATATAAACTCACAACTTTCACCTTTATTAAATTTATAAATTACATTTTTTTCATTGTGAACACCTTCCCATATTCCATAAATAAAATCATTTTTTAAATTACTTTCACATGAAACAGTAAAAATATTTGAAAAATAAAATATCAGAAGTATCATTAATATAAAAAATGGTCTTTTCATGAATGGATTTGATTTATTAATTCGATTCCATTTATATACTTTGAGTTTTTTGTTAGCCTAAATAAAAAATGGTTGGTTATTTCAGCTGCTTTATTATCTAAATCTTTATCGTACTTTAGTTCAAGAATTATATCTCTATTAATAAAAATTCGATTTAGAAACGAATTTTTCCCATACTCAATTCTATAAAATTCTTGAGCGCTATCAGTCGTGATTCGATAATTTTTATCTGAAGACAAATAATATTTTCTTTTATATCTATTAAGAAGTGTCGGTTTTAATGACAATAATTTTGAATATATACCATTTGGAATATTTGATTTTCTAAAAATATCGGCAATTTCCTTTCTACATATTTGATTACTGAGCGTGAATGGTTTTAAATGTCTTTGAAATTTTCGACCTAGCGATCCTTTTTTAATTTTTAATTCTATAACAGGGTTGTTTATGTCTCCAAATAGATTGCCATACCACCTTATTCTTGCTTTAATTCTATCAAAGACTCCATTTATGTTATCAAAATAGTTTTGTAATTGCAGTGAATCAAAATAAATATTGTTTACATATCTCTCATGATAAATTTCAGAAAATATTTTAGGGTGCAGTTTAATATAATGCTCAATTTTTTTTTCATCAGTATTAGAAATTATAAATTTTCTTTCATACCGGTAGTTTGAAAGATTAGTCATAATGATACTAAGTAATTGAATGCAAAAAAAATATTTTTCATTATTTCAATAATATTTTTTCATATTTAGGTAATATTTTTTTTATTGAATATCTTGATTCAATCGATTGGATTATTTTTTTTGGATAAAATGTTGTTTTTGATGCTAATAAAATTTTATCCTTTAAATTTTCAATATCTAAATAACATGCTGAGAAACCATTAATTCCATCTATTATTATTTCAGTTATACCTCCTGGTGAATCAAACGCCACTATGGGTATACCACATGCCATCGCTTCCAAAACAACATTTGGAAATCCTTCATATCGGGAACTCAAAACAAATAAATCCGCCTGATGCATATATGGATATGGATTACTTTTGAAACCAATAAAATCAACTTGACTAGATATATTTAATTCTTTTACTAATTTTTTTAGACTTTTTTTGTCTATTCCTTCGCCAATAATTGTTAAATGAAATCGATCATCGTTTAACCTTTTTATTGTATTTAATAGAATATCATGCCCTTTTTGATAATTAAGGCTTCCTACGCTTAATAGATTAAACTTATTTGTGGGGTATAAATCTTTTTTACCATTATTAACTATTTTTATATTTATATCTTTTGTATCACAAGGATTATTTATTATGGTTATTTTTGATCTGGGGACATTAAGTGATCCAATTAAATCAGTTGCCATGTCCTTTGATTGACAAATAATTGAGTCATAATTTTTATAAAGAGTACGATATAAAAAGGTATAAAATTTATAATTTGATTGTGTTCTATATTTGATACTTGGGATATTTGTTTCTCTACAAATAAATTTTATTCCAGATGGTAATAATGGACGGAGCATAATAATTAATAAATTTAAATGACCCAAAGTTGAGAAAACTACATCAGGCTTTTTATATCGAACTAAATTTATAAATTTAATAATTATATAACGAGTTCTGTTTGTATCAAAATTAATTAATTCAACATCATCTGGAATTTCATTAATTAAGGTACCTGTGTTTTTTACTAAAGCCAATGAAGTGCTGAATTTAGACCTATCAATATGCTGCAAAAGAGTAAGCAATATTTTTTCTGACCCACCGCAATCCATAGATGGTATTACAAATAATATATTTTTTTTCGCGATATACTAATTCCTAACAATAAAACTATTTCTGATTATTCCCACTTTGTGAAAAACTCTTTATCATTTTTTATAGAAAATTTATGGATTTGTCTCATGCCAAGAATGTTATTTTTTATCTTTCTTGGGAGCAGATTAAATAAGAAATGAATTGTTTTTTTTATATTATTGTTTTTACCATTTTGATAATTCTCCCATAACTTAGAATAATCGCTTTGAATAGGCATTTCTTCAAAAATACTAGTCTTTTTTCTTTTGATTGCATGTACCATAATTCCCAATGGTGATTTTGATACAATAGTAGATCTCCTACCGATTTTTTTTGGGTCTGCTACTTTATAGCAAATTTGTTTTTCACTCAATTCCGCCCCAGGGAAAGGATGTTTAACTAAAATTACGGATTTTAATTCAAATCCATTTTTTTCGTTAAAAACACGAAAAAATAATTCAGGACTATACTGGTAGAAGCCATGCCCAAAATGATTATTGGCATTTGTAAAAATAAAGATGCTACCATTCATTTTTACCATATTCATATAATTTTCTATTGCTACTGGAAAATTAAAAATATGCTCTATAGTGCCCCCATCTATTAGCACATCAAATTTATTATATAAACTATTAGAAATTGGTTTATTTAAATCTACATTAATAGTCGCTCCTTCGTAATTTGAATAATCAAGTGACAATAATTCAGTTATATTTAAATATTTTGATAAAATTTTATCTGTATAATCTCTAGTACCAAAATTAAAATCATCCACTTCAGTATCAATATTATATCTTAATACTAATTTTTTATTTTCTTTCTTGGATAAACTTAATTTTTGTCTTCCAATAATCAGCGTTGAAGAAAAATCTACTCCAAATTTCTTTGCTTCTAATAATAGCTTTAAACGACTATATATTAAACCCATAATCTTTTCTATTTGATTCTTGGTATGGTCGTTTTTGAAACATATAACAAGATGATAGGGTTCCCATCATAACAAAAAACAATTCAATTGGGCCATGCCTAATAAATACAGGATAATGGATATCTAAAAAATAGATCATATAGAATCCAAGAAATGCAAGTCCTAAATATCTATAAATATCATGGTTGTTAGATTTTATTAGTTTAAAGCAAATCCTTAAAATATGATAGCCTATACTTAATACAATAAGCGTCCAAAATAATCCAAAATATAAAGGAGTGCTGAAAATCCTAAGTTCAGTTTGAAATGGAAAAGGATATGCTGAATAATGGCCCGAAAAAATATATTTGCCAAATATATAATCAAAAAAATGATGCCCTTTATAACCCTCAATTAATGTTGAAAAATCAAATATGTAGGCAAAAACTGTAGACCCAAACCTACTCAAATTAGTATCAAAAATATGAGTATACTGTGTAATGAAAGTACCGATAAACATTTGTACCATTTTATTATAGAAAATAAAACCTAAAAATAATAAAGAAAGCAAAGTCATAAGCATTACCTTGAATGATCTTTCAATGAAAATAAAAACAAGTAAAATCATAATGATCGATAATAAGCTTGTTTTGTTTGGTACTAATATTCCAATTGAACAAAACAAAATGGAGATCAAGATTATTAAGTTTATCAGTCGATTAGTTATTATTGATTTAATGTTTATAAACAAAAAATATTTTCTGAGTTCCTTTTTTAAAGAAAAAGGGAAAATAAAACAAAAAAATGAGGCCATCACCATTCCGGCAGTTTTTGGAGATGTTAATAAGGTTAAAATTTTATCATAACCTGATTCATATAAATGCTGTACAGATGCAAATTGACCTACATCTTTAAGTTCAGCCGCCACCCAGGGAATCATATTACTGTAATGAATGCTATATATGTAGTTTTCTATTATAATATCTATAATTAAAATAATCGCTAACACCCATATTACCTTAATCACTTTTACAATGTTAAACACAGAAACAGAAGTGTATTTTCTGGAAATAAAATAAATAATAGATGGGTAATAATAATGTATAAATACTTCAAATGTATTAAACTTGTTCGAAGATACAATTAATCCTATAAAAGTTATTATTATACCATATAATAAGTATATCATCATCAATTTATCTAGACGAGTATTAGTAATAGATAATATTTTATTATTCGATAATATATAAATAATGGATAGAAAAGGGAAAATTATCAACCAAATAAAATTTTCCATAATAGTCGATCTAAATACAAAGTAAAAGAATGAAAAAATAATTGTCCCAAGGATCAGATAATATTCAGCTTTTTCTTTAGTAGTCCTTAGGGTTATTCCAGCGCTATTAGGCATTTAAAATATCTTTGTAAAGATCCTCATATTGTTTGCTTACTGTTTGCCAATCATATCTTTTAACTTGGTTCATTGCGCCATCAATTAATTTATTCTTCAAATATTCATCATTAATAATTCTAATTATACTATCTAATAATTTTTGAGGGTCATTTGGTTCTACTAAAAGACCACTAATCTGATGTTTGACAACGTCTCTACATCCGGGAGCCAAAGTAGAGACAATTGGAAGACCTGCTGCCATTGCCTCAATCAACACCATCCCAAATGTTTCTAGCAATGACGGCATGACAAACAAGTCTGAAGATAGATAAAGGTCAATTAATGACTCAGGCGGAACTTTTGTTACATTATTTGAAAAGCTATTAATTTTTGGATCATCAATAAGTAAAAGTCTATTTTTTACATTATATTTTTTTACTATCGGTTCTATTTTAGATACGTTTGTACCTACGATTAACCATTTATAATCAATACCTTTTCTATCAAGAAGTGCGCAAACTTCTGGTATTATTTCATATCCTTTCTTTAAATGATACCTTCCTACTGTCAATATAAATTTTTGGGTTTCCCCCACGCTAAATTTTTTTCTTAATTGTTCTTTATTTACTTTCTTATTGAATCGACTCACTTCTACACCATTAGGAATTAACGAAATTACATTTTCGGGTATATCATAATCTCTATAGCAATGTTTAACAGTATCTGTTAAAGCAATTAATCGTGTCATTCTAGATAATGTTTTTTTGATTCTTTTATCAATTTTAGGATTACGTCCAATACCATAATCAAGTGTTTCTTCTTTTTGAATATCATCACCATGGCTACGTAAAATAACAGGCACTTTTTTTGATAAGTCTTTTGCAACCCAACCTGCAGGGTAAGCTCCAATTACCTGCCAGATATCATATTGCTGTATCTTCTGAGCCAATAGTAACCTTGTTCTTATCAAACCCGGCCAGTATTTCGCAGTAAAATGTTCATGACGTAAAATAGGTATCACCTTATAATTCTTTGCATCCCTTGATTTTTTAAATTTCAGATATGATTTATAAGGTAAATAGAGGTGAACATCATGATTTTTTGCAGATAATTGATTGATTAAATTGTATGCGAAAATCTGCGTACCACCCATTCTGGGGATAAAGTCATACATTAAAAATGCAATTTTCATTTCCTACCAAATAATATTTATAAGATTATCTGATTTATATTCATATATATCTAGTAATGGTGATTCATTTATTTTATTTGGTAAACATACCAGATTTGTTTGAATACCCAGTAAATATGCTTCTGAACCTACAGAACTGTAAGTCACTATTACTTCAGCAACTTTTGCTAAATATTCTGAAACATGTTCATTGCCAATGAACATATTAACAAAATTATATTTTTCAGGTATCCCATTTTTGAAATGTCCTGACCTAGGATGGGGTTTGAATATAAATTTCTTTTGAGGATTACTTATTATGTATGATCGAAGTTTATCAAGTAAACTCAAGCCATCATGTAAACCTGGGACAATCAATACAAGGTTATTTATTATTTTATTCCGCTTTATTTTCTTGAGATATTCTAGCCTATAAACTTTTTTCATAATTTTCACATTATTGTAACCTGCTTCCTCATAAACTTCTTTTGATAACTCATCTTCAGCTAATGTTGTATTTGGTATTGGCATTTTATATAACCAATCATTTGGTGAATTCGAAATGACATTGTTACCCAAATAATAAAGCAATTTCCTTTTTGCTGCTGGACCGTG
>Ga0315338_1001875_pt1 | contig 23517 bp, 10 predicted proteins | sample ASW8metaG_FD_204518 | JGI IMG/M metagenome (GOLD analysis project Ga0315338, IMG submission 204518) | Ammonia-oxidizing marine archaeal communities from Monterey Bay, California, United States - ASW #8 | ecosystem: Environmental > Aquatic > Marine > Coastal | place: USA: California | collected... | reverse complement strand
ACAGATTGTTCGACTGGTATGGAGGTGTATCATGGTATAAACAATGTCGACAAGTATATGATGGAAAATCATGGTAAAGAATGGAAGTGGAGGATGAAAAAGGTCCCGACGTGTGAAAACGCAATTCAAATTGACCCTCACTTATATGAATATTTACATGGAAAATCAATCAAAAATGTATATCGTGAAATACATGATCGCGGTGTGAAAGAGGGTTTGATTTATTCCATCAACCAATTCAAAAATTATTTTGAATTAGGTGAAGATGTCTTTTATAAAAGGGGTGAATCGTATTTTTGCAGGATTCATAATTATTACATTGATTTACACCTACTCGCGAATTACATATACGAGAAAAGTGCAGATGAATACATACAGGATATTCGGGTCGTGGAAAATACGTTAACTGATATTTTGGTTGCAGAATACGCAATATGTTCGTACATTGGAGACGAAAGTGTCGGTCATGATTTACTCCAAAAAATACTTACGTCAAACAAAGGACACTTCGTCCAACTATTTATATGTAAAACAGAGGAAATATATCGTAATATGCAGGGAAAAATGAACCAGTTTCCAAATCGAATTGTATTTCGTAGTAAAGAATACGGGTGTGATATCATTCCCTCTTTGCAAGCGATTCACTACGCCCAAAAGTATAATATACAGTATATTTACAAATTTCACACGAAAAGTGATAAAAAATGGTTTGATGACTGTACGGATTATTTATTGCAAACAGATTCCGCAACATTGAAATCAATCGCTCAAAAGAAAAACTGTGTGGGTCGAGAGGACTATTATTTGGATATCAATCATCGAAGCGAACATATTCATTGTATACAGTTAAAGCAACGATATTTGCATTTATGCGATAAGATCCAATTTGTAAAAGGTTCCATGTTCTTTTGTAAAATGGAGGTATTTTCTACAGTATTGCAGTTTATAAAAAAACATCAACATCGTTCATGGTTTTTGAATAATGGATATGATACGAACATTGTCAATTTAGATAATTCACCCATACACTTTCTAGAGCGATTGTTTGGTATCATTCGTGTCGAATAGTGAGCGTTATGTCAATAGTTTACAAATCATTTTCCAACTCTCTCCTTTTCCATAAGGACATTCTTCATTCACTTCGTAATTTTCATAGATTTCTTGGACGATGTTTTCTAAAAGGGTGGGACTTTCACACATGAAACTATGTATACCGACACTTTCTGGTCTTTCTGTGGTCTTTCGACAAACCACAATTTTTTTGTTTAAAAAACTGCATTCTTCTTGCAGTCCACCACTATCACTGATTACAAATTTGCATTTTTTAACGAGCTGGATGAGTTCGTCATGATTCATGGGGTCGACCACCCTGACTTTTTCGAAAAGGTGTCGGTGTTTTTGGACGTTTGGGTTTGGATGTAATGGAATGATAAATTCGATTTCATCGTATTGGGTTGCCAATTTTTCGATGGTGCGGAACCATTCGTCCATATTTGCGTGATTATCACGGCGATGCATGGTAATTAATACGAAATTTCCATAATCGCAACCTTCTCTTGAAATATTATCCAATCCGGTATTTCCTACAACGTGGACTGTATTGTCATGAACGGAAATATTTTCTCGAAGTAAGTTTTGTTTGTTATGGACGGTGGGACATAGATGGATATCCGCCAATCGAGTAAGGATTTGACGGTTCATTTCTTCTGGATAAGGATCCATTCGGTCATTGCTTCGAAGTCCTGCTTCTAAATGGATGATTTTGATACCGTGATGAAAAGCGGAAAGGGCAATGGCACAAGCGGTCGATGTATCTCCTTGGATGACAACGTAATCGATTCCTTTAAACAAATGATCGTGCTGTAAAATATGGCAATAAATATCGTTTAATCGATTTTCACAATGTTTCGTATCCATGTGTAGGCGGATATCTACGTTGGTATTTTTCAATAGATCGGGATGTTGTCCGGTAAAACATGTTTTACAGTTCGGTAAATGGGCTATTAAAGAACTGACTTTGATATATTCGGGGCGCGTGCCAAAACAAATGAGGATTTACATATACATTATGAGATATTTGAGTATAGATAAAAATACGAACGAAATGCGCGTCTATTTTGTGCGACAATCGTTCATTTTTTTTGCATATTTTAAAGTTATACAATAATATATAATGAAAGGATTGGGCAATAATTGTAGCCAACCGCCCTGTGAAGTGGAGATACCCCAGGAAGTATCAAATAACCAAACATTTGAAGAAAGATGTAATGAATATCCGAGCATTACATTGAATAAAAAACAAGTATGTGATTTTGAATTACTTGTTAATGGTGGATTTGACCCTTTGAATGGATTTATGAATGAGGATGATTACACTTCGTGTGTCGGAAAAATGAGACTAAGTAACAATAAATTATGGTCGATGCCAATCACATTATGTATTAGTGAAGCCCAAAAACAGGAATTACAACACAGTAATTACGTCGTATTAAAACATGAAACAGGTCTTCCTTTAGGTATTATGGATATAAGCGATTCATCTGCTATTTACAAACCGGATATTAAAAAGGAAAGCGTCAATGTATATGGCGCAGATGATATTAATCATCCTTATGTGAAAATATTACATACATACGTTGAAAAGGGTTTTATTTACAACATAGGCGGTCCTATTGTCGATTTTAAATTACCACCTCACTATGATTTTTCCGAAATTCGCAGAACACCTGCCGAAACAAAAGCCTATTTTAAGAAAAATAGTTGGACGAAAATTGTTGGATTTCAAACAAGGAATCCCATGCATCGTTCGCATTATGAACTTACAAAATACGCTATGAAAATGGGTGGTGAAGATTGCAAATTATTGCTACATCCGGTCGTTGGTATTACGCAGGATTGCGATATTGATTATCACACTCGCGTGAAATGTTACAAGGAGTTGATTAAATATTACGAAAATGACATGGCATTGCTTAGTCTACTTCCTCTTTCCATGAGAATGGCTGGACCCCGCGAAGCTGTATGGCACGCACAAATTCGTAAGAATTATGGGTGTACTCATTTTGTGGTGGGTAGAGACCATGCGGGACCTTCTTATAAACGTCAAGACGGAGGTGACTTTTATGGACCGTATGACGCACAAGAATTACTTCAGTCAGTTGCAGATGAAATCGGTATTGAAGTGATTGTGTCAAAATTAATCGTATACACATTACCCAAAGACGAAGAAAACGAGATGAAGGGCACCTATCGTTCGATTGATGATGTAGATGACAATATGGTGGTAAAAAATATATCAGGAACAAAGCAACGCGAAATGTTAGCAAACGGAGAAAAAATCCCCTTGTGGTTTTCTTTTCCGGATGTCATTAATGTATTGGAGGACGAATTCAAAGGAAAACAATCAAAAGGCTTCTGTTTGTATTTCGTCGGATTGTCGGGCGGCGGTAAAACAACCATCGCGAACTTCGTTATTTCCAAGATAAACGAATTGAGTAATCGAACCATTACCTATTTAGATGGGGATATTGTTAGATTGGAGTTATCCAAGGGTTTAGGATTTTCTCAAGAAGACCGGAGTATGAATATTCGTCGCATTGGATTCGTTTGTGCCGAAGTAGTAAAACATGGCGGTGTAGCGATTAGTGCAAATATAGCTCCTTATGAATCTGACAGAGAACACAATCGCAAAATGATTTCTGCTAATGGTGAATATATTGAAATCTTTGTCGATACACCCATCGATGTGTGCGAAAAGAGAGATGTGAAAGGATTATATAAGATGGCTAGAAATGGTGTTATTAAAGAATTTACCGGAATTAGCTCCCCATTTCAAAATCCTGAAAATGCTGAATTAGTGTTAGATGGTGCCGAGACAATTGAAACGAATGTGGATATTGTCATTAAATACCTTACTAAGAATGGTTTTATGTAAGGAAATACGATAGAATATTGGTAAATCATATAGTATATTTTTATACTATAGGATGTTTTACGAGAAATCCGCGTTTATAGACGGGTTTGTTTCCTTAATGAAAGAGTGCAATCAGATCATTATGGATATATATGACAGTGATTTTGAAATTATTCATAAAGAGGATACGTCCCCTTTAACAATCGCAGATGAGAAATGCAACGCACATATATGCGATTTTTTGCAGCGAATAAATGACAAATTGGTGGAGGGAAATGAAATTGAAGAGAATTCCATTGTCATTATTAGTGAAGAAATCAAAAACGATAGTTTTGAGGAAAGAAAACAGAAGGAATGGTGTTGGTTGGTGGATCCTTTAGATGGTACGAAGGAATTTGTGAAAAGAAACGGTCAATTTACGGCGAATATTGGTTTGACACGAAACGGGGTTCCGGTGTTCGGTTTTGTAAGCATTCCTGTATCGGGAGAAATTTATTATGGTATTCATGGTTTAGGCAGTTTTAAAATTCATGATGGTCTTTGTCAATCGTTACATGTAACGCAAAACAAGGACTTTACCAAAAAAAACGTTCAAATAATTGCTTCATCTTCCCATTTGAATAAAGAAACCCAGGATTTTATCGATTCATTTGATGCACCTGTGATTAAGAATACCGGTTCCAGTATCAAATTATTGTGGATTGCTGAAAATAAGGCTGATGTGTATCCTCGAATTGCTCCAACGAGCGAGTGGGACACGTGTGCGGCCCATGCAGTTGTTAAATATGCGGGAGGTCAAGTATTACAATTTGAATCGCGTGACGAATTGGCATACAACAAAGAAAATTTATTGAATCCCTATTTTATTGTGTATTAAGTATGTAATATTCTAATCCGAACTTTTGCAAAATGGTTTGAAATCGTAATCTATAAACATGTCATTATTAACACCGTTAATTGTTAACAATAACATACTAGAGAAAATAATCAATGCCACAACAAATATAAGAATCGATTGTCTTTTATATTTTGCTAAAATATAGTCTGATGCGTAAATACCCATGATAGAACCTCCTGCACTGCATGCACAGAATACACCCCCGTAAGTCATATCTAATTTATCTGCCATGATATAATTCACACTTGATATTGTGGAAGAAGCCAATGTACTGATTGATGAGGAAGCAATAACTACTTCCGGAATCATTCCGGCTTGTATCATGATAGGTGTCGTTAACATACCTCCTCCAATACCGATGTAGGTAGATAAAAATCCGACACATGTCCCTATCAATGCGAATCGACGAATGGTTGTATCGGTCCATGATATATCTCCATCAATAAACGCATAATTCGTTTCTTTTTTATGATTGTAATCGTTTCGTATGTATTGTACGGTGAAATAAGACAATGCACCAATGGTAACAAATTGACCCGTAGCATGTAGCCAATATTCATAGCCACATATTTCCAAATGATTGCGGGTAATACTAAAAATAGATACGATACCTATATTAGCACAAACCATAAGAGTGTTGATGTATTTCGATGCATTTGTATCACCAATTCGTTTGTCATCATTATGTATTTCTAAATATTCGACTTTGAAGTATTCACCGATTCCATCGATCATGATTAATTCTAAACCGTGTTCAGGGTCATCGAGAATTGCTTTTTCGTGAATGTAGGTATGAATTGCCTTGGAAATGGATTTGGTGAAGGTGATGCTTAAAATGAGTAGCAGGGTAGAAATGGTGATTAGCTTTGGAGAAATCTCCGACAATATAACCCCGACAAACGAGGAATTTGCATCAAATAAAGTAATCAGTAATATTGGGGTGAAATTGATTAATGAACGTTTCGGGTGTAATGGATGAACTTTGTTATATAAAAAGACGACTCTTACTGCTGTATCGCCTAATATAGTAAAAATAGTGAGGGGGATCGCGATTTCCATCGTAAACCCACCAATAAGCATATATAAGGGTATTAACAGACCCCCACCTCCCACACCTCCTATTGTGGTTATAATAGATGTGGCGAAAACCGATATCATGAGTATAATATCGGTTATTGGATTCGTTATCATAAATGTATTCATTAACATTGTAATACTCGGTTGTATTACAATGTAATGGTGTCTGTATATCGATTATAAATATTATTTATAGGTGACGTGATATTAATTTTCATTCTTTTTCAGGAATATCGTTATAACTATTTTCTAACCATTCATTTATGTATTCTTCTTGCTCATCCTTTGTATTATATAATTTAAACTCTTTATCATGATTTAGTTGTTCTAAGTAAGACCTAGATACTTTGTATTTTTGTTTGAATTCTGCATATACTTTCGCATAAGGTTTATTGGAAGCTATATTCGCAGAGTTCATCGTAATATCCTTATTAAATATTGAACTTAATATATTGGACCAATTATCAACATCTTTGTATAGTATTTTTACAAAGATTATATTTCCAACCTCTTTTTTTACATATCTTTTTTTAAAATCAAATTCAGTAAAATGTTCTACATTATAATGATCCATAGCGATGTTAATACTATGATAATTTTCGATAGAACGCAAATGTTTAGAATTAAAGATATCAATTAATTCTTCACTACTTTTATTATTATAATCAGGTACATGACCGGTTATATTTTGAAAAAATGATGAGATTTTTCGTTCAACAGGAGTACGGTAACTATCGATTAGAATAAATTTTTTATCCTTGGAAGATGCGTCTATTGCTTCATATAATCCATTATATTTGACCTGAATTTTATAATCCTCTTCATGATGTAGTTTTAATGATTTTATGTTGTTGTTAGATAATGTAAATTGTAAAGTGGAAGATCCACATTTTCCACCACATAAAACAATGGCATCTAAGTCTTTATGTGACGGTGGTATAGAGTTTCTAGTCGTTGGTTTCAACATATATATATGTCTATATATAATATAATTTACTAATATTATTATTACATAAGAGAACATGTTATGTCAACTAAATCAAAAATTAAATACAATAACCATGTGAATAAGATAAATTATATTCAACTGTGATTTCATTGGAACGCATTATCTAGATACTTAATGAGTCAATTATAATAATGTAGAATCAAATCATTTGCAAAAAACAATAAATCTGATATATATATATATGAAATCACGGAGAAAATTTATCAATAAGTTACATGCGTTCAGTCCAAGCATAGTAACCCCACCCTCTTCTCAAATGAATACATTAAATATGTCACAATCGCACTTAATAGAACCATGTTTAGAAGAAGAAATGATTGAATTATTTGATGCGGATGCGTATTTACAAGACTATCCGGATGTGCGTAATGCGTTCACTTCGACCAAGCCAAAAATGATGGGTAAATCCGCCAATATAAATCCATTGCAAATTTTCAATCATTATTTACAATATGGCCGTAATGAAGGTAGAACAGCGTATTGTATCCGACAAAATGGAAAAAAAGTATTGTATGACGGATTCAACTTTGAAGCTTATAATAGAGTTTGTGAAAGCGGATATCATTCACACGTTAATAATGAATTAAATGGATATATACATTATCTTAATACGATTAAAACAAACCCGAAACCATTATTACTGCATGTAAAGTCGTCTGTAAATGTCTTTCCCGAACCCTTAAAAAATCAGGGGTTTATTGCAATGTTACAGCGTGGGTGGGCGAATTTCGATGCATGGAAATATAAGAAAGCTCACGGAAAGAATGGAAGCGCGAAAGAACTCTTTATCGATTATGTTTCGAGTAATTTTGAATCATTGATGGCACCGATAAAAGAAGCAGAACGTAATATAGTACACAATAATCATAAAATATGTGATAAAATATGTGTTATACATTGCGGAAATATTGAAGTATTTAAAGAAATCGTATATGATTATCCTGTAATAAAACAAATGAAACTCATTGTAACGTATGATAAAGACGTTTATTATGATAATATATTAAAATTAAATTTACAAATATTACATGTAATAAACGTTCAAAATAAAGGTATGGATTGTGGACCCTTTTTATTGTCATTAAAATATTTATTAGCAAATCCACAGTTATATAACAATAATACCATTTTTATAAAAATACATACAAAAACGATAAAATCATGGAGAAATAAATTGATTGGAAATATAATTGATTTTAATAATGTAGAATTATTGCAGGATAAACCTGTAATATTCGGTTCATTGGAGTATATGATTGATAATAGGAAAGGTGTGAATGGATCGTATATTAAAAAAATAATTGAAAGAAATGACAATGAATGTATAAAAAAATACACCAATTATATAGATACGTACTATGATAACACGACATCCAATCATAATAAAATCAATCCATTTACAGATTTATATCCAAGTGAAATTTTTTATAAAAAGTATGAACCTGACCTTTGTAATGAGAATTTTTCACATTGGTTTGATAATGGAATAAATGAATTCCATCGAAAATCAAATGTAAATTATATTGACAGGTGTGCAAAGTTAAAATCAAGTATAATAGCTGGCACTATGTTTGGTTTCAATATACATTATATTAATCTATTTCAAAAATATAATTTAGAGTTCGAATATTCAATTTTAGAAGAAGGATATCATAAAAATACGAATGTGACAAAATTGCATGCATGGGAATATTATTTTTCAAGTATCATATTAATTAACGGGGGAATTATATATGGGATTAATAAATTAGAAAACACTATATCAAAATGTAATGATAATATACAAATGGAATCAATTCCAAAATATTCAGTAATTAATCAACCTTATACAAAATCTAAAATAGCTTTTTTTATGATAGTTCCTGGAGAAATTCCTGATTCAGGTGGTTATAGAACCCTATTGAAATATATAAGTTACTTAAATGATTTAGGACAATCTATCGACTTGTATTTTGGAATAGCTTGGAATGATATGGAAGTTGAACTTAATACTTCCGTATTAGATAAATATGGCATGCCTATATGTAATAATTGGTTAAATCATGATAATTTAAAAATAGAACAATTAATTAAAAATCTTGAAAATTATAATGAAATTGACCCGTCTAAAAATAATTTTTATTTAGGATTAAAATGTCAGAGGCATTATGATGTAATCGTTGCAAATGCATGGCAAATAGCTGGCGCTGTTTATAAAAATAAGGAAAGTGCTAATAAGTTAGCCTATATTATTCAAGATCGCGAAGAACTATTTTATCCAAATGAGATTGAATTACAACAAAATGTTTTGAAAACTTATCATAACGATTTCCATTATTATTGTATCACACAATATCTAAGTAATTATTTTAAAAATACCTACAATTTTAAAAATATAACTAGTTCCTATATGGGTGTAAATTTGCAAAATTATTTTAATAAAAAATTAAATAGAAGTTTGAATGGTGTTATAATACCGTACTATGCCGATGCAAAACCCGGACGGAAACCTGAACTTGTTGAGAAAATCATAAACATTTTATCACAAAATAATTATAAATGTTTTGTATACCCTCGCCCGTACAACAAGGTTACAAATAACAATATAATTAATTTAGGTACGTTAAATGAAGGACAATTAAATCAACTTTATAATGAAAATACGGTTGGAATTGTATTTAGCGATACGAACCCATCTAGATTAGGATTTGAAATGTATGCGTCTGGGTTACATGTAATAGAGTACGAATCGGAATTTACAAAATACGATATGCCAGATAACATATTTACAAAGATAAAGGATGAACGGGATATAGTAAATATTGTCAAAGGTTTGGCAAATAAAAAATATGATGATCTTTTTTTAAAAAATATAGATATGAATTACGATAAACAAAAACTACTACAATTTATGACAAATTTATTGAAATAATGCGTTAAACGGCTATCGTAATGTTAAAATGATAGTAGCATTTTACATTTGATTGGTCGGATTTTTTGATAGGTAAATATAATATTACTATTATATTTATTTGTATTGTTTAGTCACGCGTTTAATGTGACTATTTATCGAACATATCCTTGATTGTTTGAATCCTATTTTATATCATTGGATAATTAAACCAACTCTTGCAATCCATCTAAAAATCCCACCTTAATAGTCCATCCCAACCGTTTCACCTTTTCATTGGAAATGTAATAGCGTAGATCATTGAACGGTCTATCTTCAATGTATTCGATCCAGTCATCATATTTCTCGGTATTTTTTATAAGTTTAATCAAGATCTTGGCAACTTCCATGACCGAATACTCCATACCCTCATCGCATCCTATATTGTAAATTTCTCCGATTTTTCCTCTAAATAGTATATGCTCGAATGCTGACGCAGTATCAAAGGCGTGTAAGAAAGCACGAACACAGTCACCTTTTCCTTGAATCGTCACCTTTTTATCTGCATTTAATTGTTCGATAAATCTAGGAATCAATTTCTCGGGATATTGATTGGGTCCATACACATTGTTACCGCGTGTGATAATAATAGGCATATTGAAACTGTGGTTATACGACTGTGCCATTAATTCCGCACTCGCCTTGGTCGCAGCATAAGGGTTTGTCGGACATAATACAGATTGTTCTGTTTTATGTTTTTCATCGCCGTCCAACATGGACTCTCCGTACACTTCATCCGTCGAAACATGAATGAATTTCACCAATTCCTTATTGTATATTCGATTTACTTCTAAAAGGTTATGGGTACCCAAAATATTGTCTTGTGTATATTGCAAGGAATTTTCGAACGAATTTTGTACGTGAGATTGGGCCGCGAAATGAATCACGTGACTAATATTATTGGTTTGGAAAATGTGCTTTAATAAATCGAAACTTTGCAAATTTCCTTCGATAAATGTGTAATTTGGAGACTCACGCACCTCTTTATCGACATTGTTCTTGTCACCACAATAATAGAGGGCGTCGAAATTCATCACCTTCACATCGGGGTATTTTTTGCAAAATAAATTGATAAAATTGGAACCGATAAATCCGGCACCACCCGTAATAAACAGACATTTCATATTTTTCACCTCTTCTTCAAAGGAAATATCGGATAATTTGACGGGTTCGGTCTTTGTAATTGGTTCCTCTTTGGGAACGTAAGTATCTTTGTAACTATGCAACATGTCACGAACAGAGTCCTTGATGTTTTTCACATGCGGATACAATGTTTCCAAACGCGTGGTTTCCAAGAAATTATTGGAACGATCGGCTGCCAAAATGGCACGTTGTTCTTCCTGGGTGAAATTATTGTATGTGAAATCGGGGTCAACTATTTCCTGAAACATATCCAAAATCTCATTGTGACTAATGAGTCCGGGGTTTGTCAAATTGATGGTTCCCACTGTCTTGTTTTTCATCATATCCAAAACGCATGGCAAAAGTTCGGGCAAAACCGTCATGGAATTGGGTATGGAACACACCTTTTCATAAGTGGTAATTTTGGTGATGAAATTACGACCATTTTGAGAGCCGGTAATCGGCATGCGAATACGTAAATTTAGCACGTCGTTTTCGTAAAATTTGATTAAGCGGTCGGTATATCCCTTTACCACGGAATAAGAAGAACCGAAGAAATTTGGGACAGATTCTTCTGTAAAACCATGCTCTTCGAGTCCGAAAGGGTGTTCTTCGTCAAATTTAAAAATACATCCAGTTCCTAAATAGGTGAAATGGACGCCGTTTTGTCTGCATAACTCGCTCATTAAGAGGGGTCCATACAAATTATCCCTCATGTTTTCCACCAATTTACCATCTTGTTCTAAATAATCGATGGTTGTATATACTTTTTCTCCAATTTTTCCATGGGTTCTTCCGATGAAAGAAACAACATGAGTCGGTTGAACGCACTGAATTTCTTCCAACAACGATTTATCGTTGTCAACACGCGCTTTACCAGAAACGAATTCGATTCCGTCTTCTGTCATCAACTTTTCAAATTGTCCTCCAATCCATCCGTTTGTACCGTATAAGAGAACTTTCATTATATACTAATTGAGATATAATAAACATTTCAAAAAATATATTTATAAAGCAATATATATAATGGAACTAATTCAATCTCTCGATGATTGGTCCAAGGTGTTATTTTTGAGTATATGTTTCTTAGTGTTATTCATGGTATTTTTTAAGATAGAACCCATTTCCAAGTTACTTACAGAAGGGCTTATGAATATGGGAAAATAAAGTCCGTACAAATCGAGGTTATTATGTTATTATATTATAACTTGGAAATATGGATCAGATTTTTGAACTAATTACCAAATCAGGTAATTTAAATACTATCAATTCGTCTATGTTAAATACAATAACCGGATCCACTCCGTCTTCGGGACCGAGTGGTTCTGGTGGTACCAGTTCTGGTACTAGTGGTGGAACGGGTACCAGTGGTTCTGGTTCTGGTTCGGGATCGGGATCGGGATCGGGTTCTGGTTCCGGATCGGGATCGGGATCTGGTTCTGGTTCTGGATCGGGATCTGGTTCTGGTTCTGGTTCTGGTTCTGGTTCTACTAGTACGGGTACTAATAGTATCGCTAGTCCCGCTATTTCTGCCGCTGCAAAAAAATCGGTTGATAAACCGTATAATACGATGGATAAAAACTTTTTCAATTATGCCAATATGTATAAGTCTCCCGAGGAAATCAACAATGTTCCAAGCCATTTAGTAGGATATTACACAGATGCTTTACTAAGTGGCGGTTCAGGCGCCCAACCAATCTATCAAACCGGATACAATGCCGTAGATTTACCGGGAAATAGATATTTTATAGAAACGCAAACAAAATGCCGTGAGACCGACGGTTCTATTCAAGACCGCTCTATTTTAATCGATAATGTATTAGAATCAACAATCGACGGTTTCCCGAAAAGTGAAAAGGGATTAATGTATTCCTTTTTTGCATCTTTAGGAAATGTATCCACCACACTGCCGGGATCCGGTCCAGCTTCAGCACCCGGTCCAGCTTCAGCACCCAGTCCAGGAACGAGTGCATTAAACGCGCTAACAAGTGAAAATAATATACCCCCATGCCGCTTAGCAAAAGTCAAATCCTCAGATAAAACAGATGCATCTACTATCAGTGGATATGTAACGGATGCAGATTTTCAAACGATTGATCCTTTGGCAATTGAAAATTTCACAACGAGAGAAGGCCTGGTTGCAACACCTTTATCTGATAATTTTCATGATACAATAAATAAGGCCCATAATACATTGATATCCCATACTTCAAGTGCATTAGCTTCTGCAAAGGCAGCGAAATCGAGTGCAGATTCAGCTCAGAACTCGATTCGCATAAAGGGTACTTCACAACAACAGGCCTATAAACAAATGTCAACCACCGCTACGGGTGATGTTGCGGTTTCGAAAAAACAGGGTGATGATACGGCGAAATCAAAACTGGTAAAAAATTATACAACCTATTCAGATAAGACGACATGGCCGATGGATAAATTATTTTCAACGTTTCTTACCTATGTGAATGTAGAAGATCCTATTACACCTCTTTGTATTTTTTCAACATTACGGAAGGTGGATTTGCCGAAATCGATACCCAATTATTATAATACGAATGATACACAACAAAATTGCCCGAATAACTTTTATCCACCATCGGAACCAGGAAAATTTATAAACGCTTTAAAGGAATACGCCGAATATAATTGGTGGTCTAAAGGGGAAAACAAGTTTGTGATAAGCACTCCAAGTGCAGCTGTGCCCCCAAAGCCAAAACACGGTAGTATTGTGGATATAACAACCGAATATGTACCTTCTAAATTAACATGTCAAATGGACGAGGAATCTTCAGGAATATCCTCTTTGTTTGGTTCAGGGTCTTTTGGATTTGTGCCGAATAATAAAACACCGAATCCGAATTATACTCTTTTTTGGGATGCATTGGAACCTTATCGTCAACCCATCATCGATGCAATGAAACAAACTGATTATCCCAAATATTTTGGATATTGCCCTCCTAGTGCTGCGAATTCTGATGCACCGTCAACTACCGCAAATCTAAAGAGCAATAATTCATCTAGCGTAAGTGCGAATGTCTCCTATGGCGATGGTTCATCAAACTCATCAATGCAAAATCTAGGTCTAACACCTCTCACTGAAAATTTTAGTACATATACTCCTTCAAAGTCCTATATGAGTGACGAATCTTGTTTTTTACTTTTCCTACTTATCTTTTTGGCGATTTTCTTTTATTTGTCTCGATAAAGAGTATGGGTCGCTTCATAAAAAATAAATGTATATACACATTTATTTTTATTTTTCGGTTATTTCATTCGGTAGTTATTTATTGTTATTGTATTATAATTCAACCCGTTGATGAGGGTCAACGGGTTGGCTATTTAACCAATATTCATCCCGTTGATCCTCACCATATTGGTTATTATATAATGAGGGTCCAGGAGTCACTGAAAGAGAGGTGCGTTCCAATACACATGGTCCAGCCCCACCAGTCACACAACTGTAACATATATTACATCCAATCCCTTCCTCTTCTTCTGATTCTTCTTCTTCTTCTGATTCTTCCTCTGATTCTTCCTCTTCTTCTGATTCTTCCTCTTCTTCCTCTTCTTCATCTTCTTCTTCCTCTTCCTCTTCTTCTGATTCTTCCTCTTCTTCAAAGTTCAAATGAATCGCTACGTCGTTTTCCACATCCATCGCAATGGATTCTTCTGTGGGAAGAGAATACCCTGATAGTAACATTTGTGCGGTGTGTGCCAAATGAATCTGTCGTTGTTTGTACAGCTTTATTTGATCGATTTCATATGCAGTACGATAAGTATTTTTCTGAATCATATCGGTTTTAAGCGACATTTCATTTTCAGATATCTTACAAATCATATCGGCATGTTTAAATACTTCCGGGTCACGTCCTTGATCGCGAACGTGGTGCGGGATGGAGGAGATTCCTGCTATATCCTCCATAGTGTCGACCGCCATTATGTAATCATTACATCCATAATGTCCGAATCGACCCACAACTCGCTCAATCTTTTCATTATCCGCAACCAATTGAAGACGAAGAAGTGTATTCATTTTTGTACGGTCTTCGATATGCTGTTGCATGTCCCCTATATCTTCTTCCAATAACATGTGTTCTTGATTTGCCATGTAAAGGGTATAGGAAACGGTCTGAATACCATCACTCGTCCTTCGACATACCGGACAATCATGACGACCTGACTCCATCCACTTTGTCAAACAACTTACACATGCCGTATGCGCGCAACCATTAAAATGCGCCAAATGATTGTTTGATTCTTCCTCATTCACCGTTGTGTCAACCATACAAATCCCGCATGTGTACGATGAACCCGAATATGTGGGATTAAACCCCGCACCGAAACAATGGGGGAATTTGGGAACTGCTGTTGCCATAGTTGTTTCTTGTTTTACCAAAAGGTTTAAATGTTGCTTTATCTAAAAAAAAGAAAAAACCTTTCAATTTTATGGGAACTTAGCCCACTGTCGAATGATAGTAAGTAAAAAAATACAAATATACAGGTTATATTCAAAATCCTATATTTAATTATCACGCAAATAAGTCTCCTTGAAATCTGCAAAACCGTGCGTCGCAATATACTGCATCAAACGCATAACATATGCATACGAAGAACCTGAATGTCCTCCCGCAACACTATCATTATGTTCGTACATTGCCGTTTTGATTCGCTCCAATTCGGGAGTGTCACAAAACATAAAACCTTGACTTGTGTGTGGATCGAAATCGCGAATCCATTCCCATAATTCGCATTGAGTAATTGCATAATGTGCGTTTTCGAACGATGCCCGGTCGTAAGACTGGACGAAATCGAATGAACCTGAAACTGATATAGTAGACATAATAATAATAGCCTGTGGTTGATGTGATTGATTTCCACCTAGGGTCGGAAATCAATTTTATAATTTATGTAAATATGTGTCTATAATCAAACTAGAATATCGCCATTTTTGTTTGGTGTAGAGATATACATCAGACCATCATTCCCTTTCTTCTTCTTATTACAAGTATCGTTTCCAGGGTAGAATATTATACCGTGGTATTTATATAGATGTCGTCGGGGGGAAATTCGTACGTGTTTACTCCTTATGGGAATACTTTAGCCTATGGAAGAGCAGAACTTATACATATAATACCCGGAAATAGTGGACTAACCTCTACTACTGTTAAAAATTATTTTGGTAATCACTATAACATTTCTACAAATACGTGGAATAGTTTATTTGGTAGTAGTAATCCGGTTTATACTGATACCACTTCACGTGTTTTACGCGATGTCCCTACTATAGCACGATTGAAAAAAACTCAAACAATTGTTGTTGATTTACTTTCGGTCGATGTTGTAATGCAAATTATGTTACAAATGGAAAAAGCGCTTAACGCTTCGACTACTGCATATAAATTATTCACAAATAAGTATGAAAACGGAACTCAAGAATCTAACACTGCAGATACTATACGTTCCATATACAAAAGTTATTTTAATGATGGAACAGACCTGTCTTTATACGATATACAGGCAAAATCGTCCACTTCTGCATTCGCTAATCAAAAAATTCAATTTACAAGCCGTTTAGGTGAATTGGATTATAACCGAAATGAAACATTACAACAATACATTAACGGAACTGCAATTAAACGTAATAACCGTAAATTAAACTATTATGCAAGCGAATTTGGTGTGGAAATGTTACAAAATTCGTTGTTGCAGTCAGTTTCGCAGTCAGATTCAGATTCGGATTCATATTCGAATTCAGATTCAGATTCGCCCAAGCTTAATGGACTGTCTTGCGGATTTTCATTTATAAAAGAATCTGGTGCAATAGACGCAAAAGTATTGAATATACGTATCTATTTCTCATATGTATTCGCAGATCCAACATATCCATCTAGGCAGATTGCCATTTCTTCTGGTGTGAATTTATTTGATATTATTGATATCGCAAAATTTCAAGAAGGAGTATCTTCGACCGCATTTTCTTATTTACTAACAGATATGTGTAGGATGATAAATGGAGATAATAATTCTTTATCTTTCACTCCCACAAATACCACATGGGGATATGGTCCAATTACAAGCTTTAATTCTTTGAAATGTATACATTCAGATACCGCGCCATATTGGAGACAAAAACATATATCAGAATGTTATTTGCGTAATTCTACACTTGATATACCTAGGAGGATGTATTACATTATTGAATACTTAAATTCCAAATATAGCTCCTTGGAAAACGGACAAAAAATTATTATTGCGTTTTCTGATGGAGGATATAAAATAGTCTCTGTAGTGAGTATACTCATAGATGAGGATGGCGTTATAACCTTTCAATCTAAAGATGCTCGAATAGACAATCTTTTTCCGGTATATAATGTTAAGTCGGACACAATTATTTCAGGTGAGTTAATGGTGGAAAATATTAAAGGGGACACATTTATGCAAGTCGACCCGGTTACCAGTTCTGTGTCTATTGCTGGAAAATTAGGAATAAATCAGGAATTACACGAAATAAAGGGTATGGTAGATATAGACAACTTATCAAGCCGTAATATGAAACAGTTTATAGACCAATTTGCACCTTTAATACGCAATACAATTGAAAACATGGACGTTTTTATACAAGTAAATCCATTTACTTCAACAGATCAAGAAATATTAAATAGTAGTGTGGCCGGTATTCTTCCATTAAAAATATATACAGCAGAACCCGTACCAATTAAAATAACGCGACAGGACCGTCTTACAAAGTTAATTGCGGGAATTGACGCTCCTGTTCGAATGTTTGCTATTGCTGACGCACAACGAACAAAGAACCTTATAGATATAAGTATTGTATTGCAAGATGCACAAATTAACCGACTACATACTGAGCATAAGAAGAGAGAGAAGGAAGAAGCGGAAAGAAGAAAATGGGCGGTACTTGCCGAAGTCGGTATTGCGGTTATATATGTAGGGATTGCTGTTGGAACTGCCGGAACGGGGGCTGTGGCTGTTGCTGGAATAACAGCTTTAATCGAAACCAGTAAGATAGTGCAGGCTGAAGTCGGATCTATTAAAGATGCAATAGAAGACTTGAGTGGATATACGCTCGATCAATTGAAAGACAAAATAACGGCTGCCGAAGCAAAAAAGACCGCCTTGATTACTGAAAGTGGAAGACAGGCAATATACGTCACTCAACTTCAAGAAGAATATAAAGCACAAATCGAAATTTTGGGATTGAATAGTGCATATGAAGCAAATTTAACCGCCCAAAATAATTATATGTATGGATTGCGATTTTTGACGCTTGCAGGAGTATATCTAGAACGTGGAATGGCCGATATAATCACAGATGTAAACGAAATTATAGACGAATATAACGAAGATAGTCGACAAGGGAATGCTGTAAAATTACCTGCATATACGGTTTACGATACGTATGAAGATGATACTCTTAATTATAAGACCCTTATTGACGGTTTACCTAATATTCTTTATCTCGATAAAAACGCTTATAAACAAAAGATTGATGCCTTAATTGACGAAATCAACATGGTGAATATTATTAATCTATATCGCCAAACCGTTCGCAATATTTCATCCGAGGAAACCAGATTTATAACCACGATGAAGAATTATTCGGAGTACGACCCTGCCAACAAAAAGGCAATAGAATTTCTTAGCACATATAATGTTTATCTAACTGGTTTATACAATGAAACACGCGCTCAAATTAATTACCAAGAAAAAGGGTTGATTGCCAAAGAAGCGCCAACACAAACGAATACGACAAGAACAAGCGCACAAATTACAACACTTCAAACTACTATAGACGCTAATCAAAAAGCATATGACAAAGCATTATTCACGTTAGAAGCATATACGTGGTTAGTGGACAATTATGGGTATACCACACACACGACTGCAGGAAACCATCATTATTTATCATTGGGTTGTCGTATAGATGATGAATGGAAGTCTGAATATCACATGCGCGACCTGGTCCTTGGTGCAAATGGCGCAAGAGAGGCACAATTAACCGACATCGGCTATTTCGGTTCAAGTCGGGAAGGATACGGGGATATATTGCAATATTATGTAAGTATTAGCGGAGACTCAAATATGAGGCTAAATTCGTTTTCAGGCTGGGCTAATATAACATTTTCAAATCTTAAAGGGAACCAACAAACTAGGGTTGATAATTTAAAAACTACATTAGACGCCAGTATCAAAAGCATGAGTGCAATTACAGATGCCTTGCAAGATTTTACCAGAATCAATGACTTTGATGCTAATACACACAACTTAATGAAATCAATCATCACAAACTTATATAAGATGTATATGGCTTATCCTACGGAAACTTTGAATACGACACAGGCCATCGTTTTACCTGTTACTGTAAAAGAAGATGGCACTACATCGATTTTATACTTAAAAACTTCTGTATCTAGCAAAATTAATCTGGGAACATTGAGGGCAGATGTGGAAGAAAAACGATCGGATGTGGAAGAAAAACAATCGGATGTGGATGAAAAACGATCGGATGTGGAAGAAAAACAATCGGATGTGGAAGAAAAACAATCGGATCTGGATGAAAAACAATCGGATGTGGAAGAAAGACGATCGGATGTGGAAGAGAGGGAAAATAATGCGCGTAACAGTCTAAACACTTTTAAAAATGAACTTGCACCTTTAATATCAATATATGATACTTTTATACAAAGCCACGACTCCTACACAACCACAACACGTTACACATCTTCAGCTGCAGTTCCATTAGCTTATTTGGTAGTGCTAGGTTTATATCAGAATTATTCCACAGCGTTAAATCAATTAAATGCTACAGACTATTGGGTGAGGCGAGCAAGTCTGGTTGCGAATGGTAGTGCTTCTTTCCTCGACAATACGACGGAAGGAACCGTAAAATCTAACCCGGGGCGTAACAACTATCATACATTGACTTTGGCTAATGGGTATTTTGTCCTCGATAATAGAGATGTTGAAACCATAGAATCAAGTCGTATTTCAGATGTATCAATAATGAAGCTTCACGGCGGATATTCCGTATCTGCTAAGCTTACGGGGGGATCAGTTAGTTATAACTGGAAACCACTGTTAATGCCTAATATATCATCAACAACTGCCAGCGATAATGCGCTATATTACGCATTATATACGGATTCTACATCTACGGATTCTACACCTACTCGAAGTTATTTACTGTTTGGTAGCACGGGGATTAGCTGGGGGCTTGGTGCGACGAGGTCGGCAACTACTAACTACATCTACAATGCTACTGTATTTGAAGTAAAAAAAACAACTAGCGACATATTTTATTTTCACCGTCCTAGTCAATATGAAGTAGGTCCAACAGAACATAGCACGTATTCGATATATCCGGTATCTGGGCCAGATTTCTATGTTAAGAATAGAGACGAATACAATACGGAAGTTCGACGATTAGAAGATGCTGTACAACGGTATACTGATTGGAAAAATGCCCTACAAACCTCTCTTACTACCGCACAAACCGCTCTTACTACCGCACAAACCGCTCTTACTACCGCACAAACCGCTCTTACTACCGCACAAACCGCTCTTACTACCGCACAAACCACTCTTAATACCCCACAAACCGCTCTTACTACCGCTCTTACTACACCCCCGACTTTAACCCTATCTGGTCGTTCTTTAAATGTAGATATATACACACGAGACCAATCGTATCGTGATATATTGTTGAATTTGATTACTTCATTGACCGCAGCTACTCAACTTGTAAATTACAGTACTATACTGTTTAAAAAGGATAATACTCTTTCTATTAGTGAACGTATTCAATCGGATGCATTATTTACAGAACGTTTTGGATCACCTTCTCTTTTTGTAGTAATCGATAATATTACAGAGAAAAAGGTTGTTCTAAGCGAAGAGTTTTCACATTGGAATAGTAAAGAGTCATCTGGATTACTTATTCCTGGAACAAATATTAAACTCGATGACGTATATGCAGGTATAAATAAAGAGTTTATCGCACAATACGGGTTTAATCCGACGTATCAAACAGTTACTAATGTATTAATCGAAAATATGTATATTGTGCCATATAAGTATGATGATCAGTGGAAACTTGGTGTAATGCGATATTACAAAAACGGCACTATATTATATCGTGTCTGGTGCAGTATTGAAGTTAATGATTATATTAGTCAGAGTATTATTACGAGAGGTGACTCTACATTGTACGGAGATCTAACGTTAAAATCTGTAGATGAAACGGAAATTTTCCATATTGATACATTAAACAAGACTGCATCCAATATGTATCCTTTGGGTATTGGAACGAATCAACCCAAAACTATGTTGGATATTCAAGATACGTCTATATTTGATGTAACTAATATCTTCGATACTATTTCTACTCGATTGAATACTATGAATGGGATTACAATATCGGATACAAGTTTGAATGATACGACAATAAGTACTAATTTAAATTCCTCTTTACCTAGTTCCATATCAACAGACGACTACTATTACGTATATAAAATAGATATGGCTACAAAAGTCGCAGGTGACGTAAAGATTATGTATCATGGCACTAATTCGTCATGGATCGGATATACATATACCGAATTATTAAACAATAATATCGATCGGGATAACAGTGAAATCATTAGCAAATACATCTTACCATCGCTACAAAAAACCATTGATGAAACCTTGTTCTATAATGATAGTATATACACTACGCTTGTACCATATATTTATGGTTTAAAATACTCAATGAATAAGGTTATTTCTCTAACAGATGCCAATGAAATATACATTGTAGGTAGTGGATTGAATATACAACAATACAATATAAATGCGATAAATAATCCTAATGTGGCGTCATTATTTGCAACGATGGATGAACTGGTTAAATATGTAAATTATACAAAATATAACCGAGCGAATGAACCTGTATCCATCACCATCACTAATACCCATGTCTATAATGGTAACAATATGTTACGTTTTTTCGACACAATTATATCTGATAATGAAAATAATATCGGAGACATAAGTGGTAACGAAACCATAAGTAGTGAAGAACTAAGACAATTTCAACTCAATGGAAATTCGGAATTGCCGCTTCAAGGTACTAACTATATAGCGTGTAAGATACATACAGCTCCTGATGGACACCCTTCATCAACCCCCCTTCACTGGAAAACATTATTATTGCTGAATACGTCGCCGGTTGTATATGTGTTATATACGGATGATTTGGATACTAGATATTATTTGCAATTAAAGACTGATAGGAATGAATCACAATCAACCCCCGACCCTAAAAATGCTACGAAGTTTGAAATTAAATACTATCGAAACAACGCCCGCGGTACTTTTCCTGTGACTTATGCGAGTGTGCCTAATGCTGTGGGAACGTCAGATTACAGGAGTGGAAATTGGGTACAGGATTATACCTTCAATCAAAGCACCAACTCCGCTCAGACTAATACATATAATTTAAGCATACCCGCGACCCAACAGGCTAAGGTGTATACAGCATACACAACCGGCGATACAAATACATATTTACGAGTTTATATAGGGAATGAGGAAATTGGCGTTAATGACGATGGCGGGTCCGGAGCTAACACACGTCTACAATTCACTATACCAGCTAACTATGATTGTATTGTAGCTTATGGAATGTATAATACCGGGACCGGTTCGACTACGTTACATCTGGACCATGTTGTGCGGGTGACTGCTGCGAGTGTGCCTAATGCTGTCGAAACGTCATATTACACGAGTGGAGATTTGGTACAGGATTATACCTTCAATCAAAGCACCAACTTCGCTCAGACTAATACATATAATTTAAGCATACCCGCGACCCAACAGGCTAAGGTGTATACAGCATACACAACCGGCAATACAGATACATATTTACGAGTTTATATAGGGAATGAGCAAATTGGATATAATGACGACGGTGTGTCCGGAGGTAACGCAAGTCTACAATTCACTATACCAGCTAACCATGATTGTATTGTAGCTTATGGAATATATTATACCTACACCGGTTCGACTACGTTACGTCTGGACTACGTTATTCCTGTTGTGCGGGTGACTGCTGCGAGTGTGCCTAATGCTGTCGGAACGTCAGATTACACGAGTGGAAATTGGGTACAGGCTTATACCTTCAATCAAAGCACCGACTCGGCTCGGAGTAATACATATAATTTAAGCATACCCGCGACCCAACAGGCTAAGGTGTATACAGCATACACAACCGGCAATACAGATACATATTTACGAGTTTATATAGGGAATGAGGAAATTGGATATAGTGACGATGGCGGGTCCGGAGCTAACACACGTCTACAATTCACTATACCAGCTAACCATGATTGTATTGTAGCTTATGGAATGTTTTCATATTTGACCGGTTCGACTACGTTACGTCTGGACCCTCCTGTTGTGCGGGTGACTGCTGCGAGTGTGCCTAATGCTGTGGGAACGTCAGATTACACGAGTGGAAATTGGGTACAGGCTTATACCTTCAATCAAAGCACCAACTTCGCTCGGAGTAA
>Ga0315338_1001874_pt1 | contig 23529 bp, 23 predicted proteins | sample ASW8metaG_FD_204518 | JGI IMG/M metagenome (GOLD analysis project Ga0315338, IMG submission 204518) | Ammonia-oxidizing marine archaeal communities from Monterey Bay, California, United States - ASW #8 | ecosystem: Environmental > Aquatic > Marine > Coastal | place: USA: California | collected... | reverse complement strand
GAATCGATTCCGAGCGCGATCTTCCGGATATCGTCCAGTGTTTGGATGTAGCCGCGCCCACGGATCATGAACTCCTTCTCGGCGACTTCGAGAAGCCTGCCTCCCACGTCGCTGTTGCTGCCTTGGATCGCCTGACGGATCTTCGAGATCGGGATGCCGTAGGCGCGCAACTTGTTCGGATCGACCGTCACTTGGTACTGGCGCACGAACCCGCCGACACTCGCGACCTCGGACACACCCGAGATGCTCGACAGCTCATATTTCAAGAACCAGTCCTGCAGCGAGCGCAACTCACTCAAGTCGTGTTGGTCGGAGGTGAGGACATACATGAATGCCCAGCCCACGCCGGTAGCGTCCGGCCCCAGGCTCGGCGTCACGCCGTCCGGAAGGCTTGACGAGACGAAATTGAGGGACTCGAGCACACGACTCCTTGCCCAGTAGGGGTCCGTACCATCTTCGAAAATCACATAGACGAAAGAGAACCCGAAAAACGAATAGCCGCGAACGACCTTCGCAAACGGGACCGCCAGCATCTGAGTCGTCAGAGGGTAGGTCACTTGATCTTCGACGATCCGTGGGGCCTGGCCCGGATACTCGGTGAAGACAATCACCTGCACGTCGGAGAGGTCAGGGATCGCGTCGACGGGTGTCTCGGAGACCGCATAGATACCCATGACGACGAGCACGAGAGTCCCGAGAAGGATGAGCCCCCGGTTCTCGACGGCGCCGTCGATGACTCGCGCGAGCAGCATCGCTAGTGCCTCATGCCGGGATCGTGCTCGGAGGGAGGCGGCTCCGAGGCCTCATCGCTCGCCGAGCCTGCGTCGAGAAGTTGCGAGATGGCGGCTCTCAAGTTGCTCTCGGAATCGATAAGAAACTGCGATGACGTCACGACGCTCTCACCGGCGCTGAGCCCATGCCGTATCTCCTGCATGCCGTCGGCGGCAACGCCTAGATGGACCTCCCGTGGCTCGAACAACCCGTCCCCCTTCGCAACGATGACGACCGCGCGCTCACCGCTATGGAGAACCGCCTGGTCCGGAACCATCAACACGTCGGTCGGCCCAACCCCTTGCACCGTGATGTTCGCAAACATCTGAGGTCTGAGGGACAAGTCGGCGTTATCGACTTCGACGAAGCCCTTCAGCGTACGCGTGTCCGGATTTACGGCTGGATTGAAGAAAAGAATCCGGCCGCTCCACGTCCTGCCCGGGAAGGCGTCTACTTCCACCCGGACCCGTTGCCCTTCATGGAGGTACTGCAACGCACTCTCATAGAACTCGACTTCCGCCCACAACGTCGCATGATCCGCAAGCTTGAGCACCGTCATGCCGGGCACGAGCCTCATCCCTTCGAGAGAGTCACCCATCTTCTCGACGACGAAACCCGACACCGGCGAGACGAACTCGATGCTGCGACTGGCGCGTCCGTCTCTCACGAGCTCGTCGACCGTCTCCTCGTCGATGTCCCAATGACCGAGACGCTCCCGAGCGGCCGCCACGAGCGAGCGCGCACGCTCTACCGCGTCGGGATAGGCGCTCGCCTCCTCCAAGCGGGTCACATATTCGATCGCGGCCAAGTACTCTTGCTGAGTCGTGACGAGCTCGGGACTGTAGATCTCGAACAGGACATCACCCTCTTCGACCCGCTCGCCCAGGTTGTTGAAGCGGGCATCTTCGATCCAGCCCTCGAACTTCGTGTTCACCGAGAACACTTTCTCCTCGTTGTGCGCAATGATCCCCAGGGTCCGGATCTGTAGCGGCATCGGTCCGCGAACGACGTCAGTAGTGCGAACCGCGAAATTCTGGATGAAGCTCGGACTCACACGTACCCCGCTCGACTCCACGTCCTCGGCATAGACCGGCACGAGATCCATGCCCATGGGAGACTTACCTGGTTGGTCCGAGACAAAATTCGGGTCCATCGGCGCGCGCCAGTACAGAATCTCGCGGGTATCCTCGGGTGGCTCGTGGTGCATTTCACTTCCTGTCGGAGTCTCCGAGCGCTCCGGAACCACGTCACGAAATCGCAGTGTCGCGACGACTCCGAGCGTGACTCCGCCCACCAACAAAAGGATGCTCTTCACGGTCTGGCTCATGTCGATACCTCATGGAGATTCTGTCCGACGACGCGCTCGAGCTCCGCACACGCTCTCAGGAAGTCCGCCTGCAGTCGAGTCCGCCCCAAGCGCACTTCGAGCAGCATTCGCTCGCTGTCCAGCAGGTCCAGCACGCCAACCGTCCCCGTCGAGTACGCAGCCTCACTCGACGTCAGCGCCTGCTCCGATTGGGGCAAGAGTGCGTTCTCATACAGGGCCAGCTGCTCGTCGAGCGTCTGGATCCGAAACGATACCGCTCGCACCGAGGCTTCTACCGAGCGCACGTTCGAGTGATGCTCGCTTCGCGCGGCGGCAACCCGTCCCGCGGACTCACGAACCCCGGCATCATATTTTCCGCTGAACAACGGGAGCTTGACTCCCAGGCTCAAACTGAATGCGTTCTTGCCGTCGTCTTCCGGTGGCGTAAGCTCGCCCGCGATGTCCCGCCGGCGCAAAACGTTGGTCCAAGCCGCACCAACGGTAAAACCGGGTCGTCCGGTTCGGTGCGCAAGGTCCAGAGCTTGCTCGGTCTTCTCGATTCGATACGACGATGCCCGCAGCTCCGGCCGATAGTGACGGGCGGCTTCATAGAGTTTGTCGAGATCAAAATCCACCTCGGGCCGAACACCGAGCGAAACCGTCTCGATCGGCGTCTCCGGCGCACGATCTCGAAGCGCATTCAACGTCACTTCCGCGTCGACCCGCTGGCGTTCGAGGACACGAACTTGATTGAGCTCTTGGGTCACTTCCGCCTGCAGCTTGATGACAGCCTGCTGGAGCCCCACGCCTTGGGCATAGCGCGCTCGCGCGAGCGCTTCGTAGTGTCGCAGCAGTTCGAGGCCTTCTCTCGTCGTGGCAAGCGCTTCGTCGATGAAGCCGAGCTCATAGTAGGCGTGTTTTACCTGCATCACCGTCTCGGCTCGCTCGGCGAGGACCATCTCCTCCATAGCAGCGGCCTCGTGCTCGGCAAGCTCGGCGCGGCTTCCGAGAGTACCGAACCACGGGACGGCCTGCGAGATCGAGAGCACGGTGCTCTGCGGACCGACTCTAGTCTCGATCGGACTCAAGAATTGAGTGATTCCGAAGACGGGGTCCGGAAGCGTGGATGCAACCGCCCCTGCATCGAGCGCGGCCTCGTATCGAGACGCTGCCGCGAGCACGCGCGGGTTGCGCTCGAGCGCCTCGACGATGAACGCATCGAGGCGGTCATCGGCGCGAACGTCGAGTTCGAAGAGCATCATCACCGCAAGCGCCACAGACACGCGGAGAAACAACATTGGATATACCTACCTTCTCGAGTGAGACAAAATCGAAAGACACCGTGACGAGAATCTCGGAAAACGAGACCCCCGTCCGCTCAGACCGCGACGGTCCGGCAAATTCGGCGGATCAAATCAGGTAGGTGGCGTTCAGTTCGAAGATAGACGGCGCGGGGGTTGGTGGTCCGTTGCTGCGCCAAGCAAAGGACTTCCAGTTTTCCAGGTCGGGCGACTCATGAGTCCCGATCTCACTGTCCGCGAGCACGAGGACGAAATCTTTCGAGACATCGATTGTCCTAGACTTCGTTCCGAACTCGCCCGTGATGCAGTCTAGTTCGCAAGTGGAGCTCGTTTCGCGCGGGGCAGCCGGATCTCCGCAGCAATCGTGCCTCTCCCCATGACCGGCGTCGCCATGAGTGCTCTCATGATGCGCCGGCTCCATCACCATCGACGCACAAGGCAACGCGCCCACGAGGGCCACCAGACAAAGCGTGCTCGCGAGCGCGACCACGGATCTCATAGGAATCATTGTAGGCACAGTTCCGACCCGAGTCCAATAGAAGCGGAACCTCTAGTCCCGATCGGTGTCCAACCTCGAGAACGGAGCTCTCTGATGTCCTTCTCTCTGATCGATTGCTGGGGCTGCGGTCCGAGCTTGGCCGACTACGTGTCGCTCGCCATCACCGCTGCTGTCGTCGTGCTCCCGCTCTTCTTGTGGCGCACCCAAGCCTTGCAGCGCGAACATGAGCGCCGATGCGCTCTAGGCTGGGCACCGCGGCGCTAGACGAGGTGAAATAGTGGGCACAAAAGGAAATAGGGAGATGGAAATATGGGGACATAAACCTATTTCTTCTGGGAAATAGGGGGACACAATACCTATTACACTGTTTTTGCCGCAAACCAAGTCAAAAAGACCGCGTAATAGGTTTGCGTCCCCATATTTCCGAAACTGGAAATAGGTATTGTGTCCCCATATTTCACCGCGCCCATTTCCTTTTGTGTCCCCTATTTCACACCAGCTTCGCGCAGACGTCGTGCCGAAAGCAGGTGACGACGTGGTCGTTCACCATGCCGACGGCTTGCATGTGCGCGTAGATAATCGTGCTGCCCACGAAGTTGAAACCGCGTTTCTTGAGATCACGACTGAACGCGTCCGACTCCTTCGTCGTCGCAGGCACGTCCTTCATGCGTCGCCGTCGATTGACCTTGGGCTTTCCGCCTACGAACTGCCACGCATAAGCGTCGAAGCTCCCATAGGCGTCTTGAACTTCTAGAAAGGCACGCGCGTTCCGGACGGCGCTTCCGACTTTGAGTCGATTGCGTACGATGCCGGGATTGTCGAGTAACTTCGCCATTCTCTTGTCGGTGAATCGGGCGACTTTCGCAGGATCGAATTCCGCAAACGCTTTCCGATAGGCCGCGCGTTTGTTCAGAATGGTCGACCACGACAACCCGGCCTGAGCTCCTTCGAGAATGAGAAACTCGAAATGGGTAGTGTCGTCGTGGACCGGCACTCCCCATTCGTCATCGTGATACGCGATGTAGAGATCGTTTCCCTGCTCGCACCATCCGCAACGTCGGACGGCGCTCATACCGCGACGTCCCGGGCGAGTCGAAGGCCCATGAACTGCCAGCGCGAATGCGGGTAGAAGAAATTGCGATAGGTCACCCGCAGGTGGTCTTGCGGTGTCACGAACGATCCCCCTCGGAGCACCATCTGGTTGCACATGAACTTGCCGTTGTACTCACCGAGTGCACCTTCGCACGCGCGATAGCCGGGATAGGGCAGATAGGCGCTCGCGGTCCACTCCCACACGTCGCCGAATATCTGAGCGGGCCCGTCCGTTTCCGCAGTCGGCGACATCGGGACGAGCCAATCGCTCTCTTGCAAGTTGCCTTCGACCGACGCGTCGGCCGCCGCGTGCTCCCATTCGAGCTCCGTGGGAAGTCGCGCGCCTTTCCATCGTACGTAAGCGTCGGCCTCGTAGTAGCTGACGTGGCATACCGGCTGGTTGGGGTCGACGGGCTGCATCCCGTAATGCGTCATCCGCCACCAAACGCCTTCACGTCGCTCCCAATACATCGGCGCACGCCAACCGGAGCTCCCGACCGTCGCCCAGCCATCGCTCAACCACAATGTCGGCCGCTCGTAGCCGCCGTCGTCGATGAACTCCATGAACTCCCCGCACGAAACGACACGAGACGCGAGTTCGAAAGGGTGCACGAACTGGCGGTGGCGCGGGTACTCGTTGTCGAATCCGAAACCCTGCCCGTCGAACCCAAAACGGCACAAGCCGCCGTCGAAACCGCACCACTCGAGAGGGTCCACGGCTCGCGCCACCGGCGGGTCCGCATCGCGATAGGCGGGCTTGAGCGGGTTGCTCCAATAGACGTGGAGAATATCGGTCATCATGAGCTCTTGATGCTGCTGCTCGTGATGGAGTCCGACGCGCAGGATAGGAAGCAAGGCTTCGAGGTCTTCGTCGGACGCCTCTTCGAGTCGTTGCCTCATGGCGTCGTCGACCGCACGGCGGTAGTCGAGCACTTCACCGTGGCTGGGCCGGCTCATCAAGCCACGCTCCGCACGCGGCGGCCTTTCACCGACAGTCTCGTAGTACGAATTGAAGAGTACTTTGAGCTCGTCACAGGGCGACACATAGGACGGGTCCCGACGCAGGGCGAACGTCTCGAAGAACCACGTGACGTGGCCGAGATGCCATTTCGTCGGACTCACATCGTCCATGGATTGGATCTGGGCATCCTCCACCGTGATCGGTGAGGCGAGCGACTCCGTGGCCGACCGGACGCGATGATAGTCCGCCAATAGCGTTTCACGGACCGCGGAATCTAGGGTCGATCCTGACAAGGGCACCTCCAGCATGGGGATCGCGGACGGCGAGCCGTCGCGAAGAGCCCCACTCGCTGGACCTTAGATTCGAGACGATCCGGCTGTCAAGTCGACGACGACTCGTAGCTCGCGATCGCCTCGTCTTGCCGCAGCAGGAAGTCGAGCTGGTCCATCCCATCGAGCAAACATCGACGCGCGAAGCCGTCGAGGGGAAAGGCGACCCGTGAGCCGTCGGCCAGCGCGAGCTCGCACGCTTCGACGTCAATGACGATCTCGGCGCCCGGTGCTTCGAGAAGACGGGTGTGCGTTCCGCTATCGACCTCGACGGGGACGAGGCCGTTCTTGACCGCGTTGTTCTTGAAGATGTCGGCGATCGACGTGCTCACGACCGCCCGAAAGCCGAAATCCGCGAGCGCCCATGGAGCGTGCTCGCGCGATGAGCCGCACCCGAAATTATCGCCGGCGACGAGGATCCGAGCGCTCTCCGCTTCGGGGCCATTCAAGACGAAATCGGGGTTGCTCCGCCAGTCGGCGAACAGGTGCTCGCCGAGGCCGAGCTTCGTCGTCGTCGTGAGGAAACGGGCCGGAATGATTTGATCGGTATCGACATTATCGGCGGCGATGACCACCGTCTTCGACTCGAGAACACGAATCGGCTCCATCAGCTCTCGTCCATGAGCGGTCGCACGTCGGCGATCGTCCCGGTAACGGCCGCGGCCGCCGCGGTGAGCGGACTCGCAAGGACCGTGCGTGCGCCCTTGCCTTGACGGCCCTCGAAGTTCCGATTGCTCGTGCTGACGGCGAGCTGGCCTTCGGGCACACCGTCGCCGTTCATCGCGATACACATCGAGCAACCAGGCTCCCGCCATTCGGCGCCCGCCTCACCAAAGATCCGATCGAGCCCTTCGGCCGTCGCGAGACGTTTGACCTCTTGCGAGCCCGGCACGACGAGAACGCGGACGCCGTCGGCGACCGTCCTGCCTTTCATTATCGACGCAGCCTGGCGCAAATCGTCCAGACGTGCATTCGTACAGCTGCCGATGAAGACGACATCGACGGGCTTGCCCGCGAGCGGATCGCCCTCCTTCATGTTCATATAGGCGAGGGCTTGGCTCTCCGCTCCGCCACGTTCCGGAACCGCCTCGCCGATACCGACGGCCATCCCGGGATTCGTACCGTAGGTGACCATCGGCTCGACCTCGGAAGCGTCTATGGTCACGGTCTTGTCGTAGGTGGCACCCTCATCGGTCGCGAGCGAGCCCCATTGTTCAACGGCGCGATCCCAAGCGCGCTCCTTCGGCGTGAACTCGCGGCCTTCGAGGTAGGAGAACGTCGTCTCGTCCGGCGCAATGAGGCCGGCGCGCGCGCCCGCCTCGATCGACATGTTGCACACGGTCATGCGCTCGTCCATCGTGAGCGCGGCAATTCCCGATCCGGTGTACTCGATCACGTGCTCTCGTCCGCCATCGACTCCGATCTTGCGAACGATCGCGAGAATGAGGTCCTTGGCGCTCACCCCGAGGCCGAGCCGTCCGTCGACGCGCATCTCTAGAGTCTTCGGCTTGCGCTGAAGCAAGCTCTGCGTCGCCATGACGTGTCCGACTTCCGTCGTACCGATACCGAAAGCCCACGCCCCGAACGCGCCGTGCGTGCTCGTGTGCGAATCACCGCAAACGATCGTGTGACCCGGCTGAGTCAAGCCGAGCTCCGGGCCGATAACGTGAACGATGCCCTGGCCCGGCTCGCCCATCTCGTAGAGACGGATTCCGAACTCTTTGCAGTTCTCACGGAGCGCCTCGACCTGGGCACGGCTCTGGGCATCGGCGAAGAGCGGCTCTCCATCCGAGAATCGCGTCGGAATGGAATGGTCCATGGTCGCGATCGTGCGATCCGGCCGACGCAGCGTAAGACCGCGACTCCGCAGCTCGTCGAAAGCCTGCGGCGACGTTACCTCATGGACGAGATGCAGGTCGATATAGACGACCGCCGGATGATCGGGGGTCGCAGCGCACACGACGTGGCGATCCCACAGCTTGTCGAACAGTGTGCGCGGTGCTTGCGGCATCAGCTACTGGCCAAAGACATCAACCAGTTCTTTTTGCTCTTCGCGCGCGGCGACCACGCGGTTGATGACGGTCAAGAAAGCATCGGCACTCGCTCGCATGATGTCGCTTCCGACCGCGCGACCGAGGTGGCGCTTGCCGAGCTCTTCTATCTCGACGCTGACTTCGCCCTGCCCGCCTAGGCCCGCACTCAAGCCTCGGACTTGGTAGTCCGTGAGAGAGAGCTCGGCGCCGCTGGCGCGTCCCATCGCGCGGAAGATCGCTTCGACCGGGCCATCCCCGCAAGCGGCCTCCTTGACGGTTTGGCCGGCGCGGTCGCGCAAGCAAATCGTTGCCGTCGAGGCACTCGACGTTCCCGAGCTCAGGTGCAAGTCCACGAGCTGCCAGATGTCGATGGTTTGCGTTTGCGAGCCGGTCATGAGCTCTCGCAAATCATCATCGAGGACTTCCTTCTTCGTATCGGCGAGCGCCTTGAACGCGATGAAAATCTCATCGAGCTCGTCTTCACTCGGAGAGAAGTCGAGCTCTTCGAGTCGCTTCCGCAGCGCATGTCGGCCGCTATGCTTTCCGAGCACGAGCGCGTTCGACTGGAGGCCGACGTCCTCGGGGGTCATGATCTCGTAGCAGGCGCGGTTTTGGATGACGCCGTGCTGGTGGATGCCCGCCTCGTGGGCAAAGGCGTTTTGGCCAACGATGGCCTTGTTGCGCTGCACGGCGAGGCCGGTCGTCTCGGTGAGGAGCTGGCTCGTCGGGCAGATCTTGGTCGTATCGATTCCGGTCTCGATCGCGTGATAGTCGGCCCGCGTCTTGAGAGCCATCACCAGCTCTTCGAGTGATGCGTTTCCGGCTCGCTCACCGATACCGTTTATCGTGCACTCGACTTGACGGGCACCGGCGCCGACAGCCGCAAGGCTATTCGCGACCGCAAGACCGAGATCATTGTGACAGTGGACACTGATGACGGCCTGGTCGATATTGCTCACGTGCTTTTTGAGATAGACGATGAGCTCCGCGAACTCGCTCGGCATCGCGTAGCCCACGGTATCGGGAATATTCACCGTTCCCGCTCCCGCTTCAATCGCGCGTTCGACAACTTCAGCGAGAAAGTCGGGCTCCGTGCGCGCGGCGTCCTCCGGTGAGAACTCGACGTCATCGATGAACTCGCGCGCCATTTTCACGCTCTCGACCGCGCGGCGCACAATCTCTTCCTTCGCCATCGCAAGTTTGAATTCACGGTGGATGGCGCTCGTGGCGAGGAACACGTGGAGCCGCGGCTTGGGCGCGTCCTTCAGCGCATCCCAGGCTCGATGGATGTCGAGCTGATGGCAACGCGCGAGCCCCGCGATGATAGGGCCGTCGACGCGCCGCGCGATTTCCTGTACGGCCTCGAAGTCGCCGTTGGAAGCGATGGGAAAGCCCGCTTCGAGCACGTCCACCCCGAGCTCGGACAGGGCACGCGCCATTTTCAGCTTGCCGTGCAAATCCATGCTCGCGCCGGGAGATTGCTCACCATCTCTCAGCGTCGTGTCGAAAATCTTGACTCTTTGTGGCACCGTCATCGACTGTCCTCCCTGGGGGCGCGGGATATAACTATTTGAATATGAGTCTCTTAGTCTTACTTACCGACCGATTAGTAAATTAGCTCAATTCATCATACCTGTCAAGACCCGGCTCCGCCCAGAAGCCATTTGACAAGACTTCGGGGGCGTCACTAATCTCTCATCTTCGAAGTAGACAGAAACGATGAAAGTAATTGGGATCGACGCCGGCGCTACGAAGACGGAGTGCCTCCTGGCGGACGAAAAGGGCACCATCCTCGCAAAAGCACGAGGTCCGGGTGCGAATTTTCAGCTCTTCGACGAAGATGAGGTCGAATATGTCCTCGAGAACCTGAGCGTTCGCGTTCTCGCCGGGTTCCGCGGAACCGTCGACGCGATGTGCGTCGGTATGGCCGGCGCCGGGCGCGAAAGAGACTTCCGTGCGATGCAGCGCATTCTCACGCGCCTCGGCCGGGCCCGCGAGAATCTCGTGACCAACGACGCATTGATTGCGCTCGTGGCCGGAGCCCGCGAGCGCTACGGTGTCGTCCTGATCGTCGGCACGGGCGCGGCCGCCTACGGTGTCAACCGGAAAGGGGAGACGGCGCGTGCGGGAGGCTGGGGCCCTTTGCTCAGCGACGAAGGCGGCGGCTACTGGATGGGACTCAGAGCGCTTCGGGCCGTCGTCCGGGCGCATGACGGTCGCGGACAGGCGACGTCACTCACGGAAGCCATCCTCGATCATTTGAGTATCTCGGACACCGAATCACTGGTACACCGTGTCTACCGGGAGCTCGCGCATGAGGAGATTGCTGCGATGGCTCCGCTCGTGCAACGCGCAGCCGATCGCGGGGACGACGCGGCACAAGCGATTATCGACGACGCGCTCCGCGAGTTCACTCGCTCCGTGGAGTCGGTAATCGGCCGGCTAGAGCTTGCGGGAGAACCCTTCCGCCTCATTCTATCCGGCGGACTCTGGAAGGCGGTCCCGGTCCTCCGCCAGGACTTCTCGGAGCGAGCGCAGAAGATCGCGCCTTGGGCGGAGGTGCGGCCACTCGGAGTCGAGCCGGCGAGAGGAGCGGTCGAGCTCGCCCTCGAGCACGCGCGCGAAAGAGCCGCGCTTCAGCCACCGTAACGTCAGCTTCGCAATGCCCGGCGGAGGCTACCGCCGGCGGCACGCAATCGTGCCCTTGCGCGTGTCTTCGAGCAGTCCAGTCGAGACATCACGACGGCGGTCTTCACGTCGCCCCCCTGCTCGAACAGAGTCTCGGCGCGCTCGCGGGAGATCGCGGCGATAGCCGCCACGATCCGGATCGCACGGGCTCCGAGCTTCGCGGAGCTCGGTATGACGTCGATCATATAGGGGCCGTGCACCTTCTTGAGGCGGATCATCGCGAGGAGCGTCATCTGGTTCAGAGCCATCTTCGTCGCGGTAGCGGCTTTCATCCGAGTCGAGCCGGCGAGCACCTCCGCTCCGACGGGGAGCGCCACGACGACATCGGCGGCGCGGGTGCCCCGTGGTCCGCAGGTGACGAGCACGGTGGACGCGCCTTTTAGACGCGCGACTCCGAGTGCGCTCCGGACGAAAGGGGTGACGCCACTCGCGGAGAGACCGACCACGACGTCGGCGCGAGAAATGGACCGCTTCTCGAGAGCACGCTCCGCATCCGAGCCGCTGTCTTCGGCGCCTTCCTTCGAGCGGAACACCGAGCGGTCGCCACCCGCCATGATGGCCACGATCTGCTCGGGACGGGTACCGTAAGTGGGCGGACACTCCGCCGCTTCGAGAACGCCTAGCCGGCCGCTGGTACCGGCGCCGACGTAGAATATCCGGCCACGGCCCTCGAGCGCTTTCGCGAGGAGCGTCGCGGCTCTCTTGATACGTGGGCCCTCTTGCCGGACGACGACGGCGAGGCCGAGGTCTTCGCGCGCCATGAGGTCCAGCACGGCGTCTTGGGACATCGTGTCCAGAGAACTCGCCTCCGTGTGGACCGCCTCCGTCGGAAGATCGTCCCACGAGGAGGTACCTCGATCGCCGGTGCTGCGACGAGAGCGAGAAGGAGGCACGCCGCTCAAGCCTCTAGCCGAGAAAGGTACCGCGCTTGTAGTCCTCGAACGCCTGGTGGATCTCGTCGCGGGTGTTCATAACGAATGGTCCGTAGCGCACCATGGGCTCGTTCAACGCTCGCGCCGCGAGGAGCAGCGCGCGCATCGGACGCTTCGTCGTGACGAGGCGCACGGCTTCGCTCTCCCCCTTCGACAAGACGCCGAGCTGCCCGGCAGCGAGCAACTTCGTCCCCACGGCCCCCTCGCCGTCGAAAACGTAAACGAAGGCATTGTGCTCGCGTGGGACCGCGATCGTGCAATCCGAGTCCTCGGATATCTCGATGTCGAGATAGAGAGGCGACGTCGCGATCCCTTCGACGGGACCTGTGACGCCGTCGACGGTCCCGGCAATGACTCGAATGAGTGCGCCTGCGCTGTGCTCCGTGGCGACGATACGATCGGCGGGGATGTCCTGATAGCGGGGAGATGTCATCTTGTCTTTGGCAGGCAAGTTGACCCACAGCTGGAAGCCCCACATCAGACCATCCCGCTGCATCGGCATCTCGGAGTGAATAATGCCCTTTCCCGCCGTCATCCACTGCACGCTACCGGGTCCAAGCTCCCCCCGGTTACCCGCGTGATCCTCGTGACGCATCGCGCCGGCGAGCATATAAGTCACCGTCTCGAAGCCGCGATGGGGATGGTCCGGAAAGCCCGCGATGTAGTCCGCTCCCTCCGCAGATTTGAACTCGTCGAGCAACAAGAACGGATCGAGAGAGTCCAGCGCCGGCGAACCCAGGGTCCGCCGGATCCGAACGCCCGCACCTTCCATCGCTTCCTGCGCTGTGACGATGTCCGTCACGTCTCGATATTTCATCGCACCTACTCTAACACCCGCCGATGTTGCCCTCTCCTCTTCCTCACGAGGATGTCGTCGGTTTGCCGCGGCTCGCGACGAACACCCCGCCGAGAATCAGCGAACCCCCGAGCGCCGTCGTCGGGCCGAACGGCTCGCCCAGCAAAGGCACCGCCAATGCGGTCGTGACGAGAGGCTCCAGATACAGAAAGAGCCCTGCCGTCGTCGCTCCCAGACGCGCGACACCGTGCTGCCAGAACCATTGCGCGATCGCGACGCCGCCGAGGCCGAGAAACGAGAGAGCCCACAGGGTTTTCCCGGAGAGATCGCCCACCGAGACCCAGGTCGAGAGCAGCGCGGGAAGAACGAGGCCACCGACCGCAAGCGGCAAGGTCATCGCGAAGGCGATCACGACCGGGTCGCGCGCGCGACTCAGGTCCCTCGTGACGATCGTATAAATCGCCCACGTCAACGTCGAGAGGAGAGCGAGCCAATCTCCGAACGACTGGGGCCCGGAGAGGCTCGAAAGACTGCCCCGGGAGACGAGCGCCACGATGCCGGCACTCGCCAACACGATTCCGGAAACGACGGCCCGGGTCATCGCCTCCTTCAAGAAGATTCTCGCCAAGATGGCGAGCGTGACGGGGGTAACGGCGACGATCCAACCCGTTTTGGTCGCGCTCGTGAACTCGAGCGCCCAGGTCTGGAGGATAAAATGCACCGAGAACACCGCCGCCCCGAAACAGACCGGACGCCACACCGGGCGCAGGTCGAGTCGAGCGCGGCGCGCGCGCGCGATCAGATAGAGGGCCGGCGCTCCGAGCACGAAACGGCTCGCGACAAGCTGCAGCGTCCCCATCTGCTCCAAGCAAATCTTGGTCGCGACGAAGGTCGAGCCCCAGATCACGACCGCGACGAGCAACGCGCCGTGCGTCATCATGAGGACAACAACCGCTCATTTGAACGCACCGAAGACGCATTATAGACTCCGGCCGAGGTAACTTCATGAGCGACGAACGTTGTTTTCCTCCAGGAGCTTTTTGCTGGATCGAGCTCGCCACGACCGACGCCGCCGGCGCAAAAGCGTTCTATTCCGACCTGTTGGGGTTCGGGGCGAACGACGTCGATATGGGCGAGATGGGCAGCTACACGTTGCTGCAGCTCGACTCCGCGGACGTCGCGGGTCTATACACTTTGAGCGCCGAGCAGTCGCAGCAAGGCATCCCCCCTCATTGGTTGTCCTATGTCCGTGTCGAGGACGCGAGCGCATCTGCGGAAAAGGCTGAATCGCTTGGCGGGAACATCATGATGGGGCCGCTCGACGTTCCAGGTGTCGGACGCATGGCGATCGTGAGGGATTCCGGAGACGCCGTTCTCGCCTTGTTTCAACCGGGAGAGCACAAGGGCGCGCAGCCCATGGACAACAAGCCGGGCATGTTCTGCTGGAACGAGCTCGCGACTCGGGATCCGGACGTCAGCATCCCCTTTTACGAAGGGTTGTTCGGTTGGAAAGCCGATCGGTCGGACCCCGTCTACACGATGTGGATGAACGGCGACCGCCTCGCGGGAGGGATGCTCACGATCTCCGCGGAGATGGGCGATGTCCCGCCCAACTGGATGGTCTATTTCGCGGTCGCCGACTGCGATGCCGCCGCCGAGAAGGCCTCCGGCAACGGCGCCCACGTCGTCGTGCCTCCTTCGGACATCGACGATATCGGGCGTTTCTCCGTGCTCGTGGACCCGCAAGGCGCCGCGTTCGCGATCATCACGCTCGCGACGCCGGAAACGAACGACTAACGGCTAGCCGTCTCAGGAGGGCCTTCTATGCAGTACTTCCCGTTACTACTCGTTGCCACCACGAGCTTCGGCGCGCAAGACGACGCACGCCAGGCGGCCGAGAGGATGATGGAAGCGCGTTTCCACCTGAACGAAGTCTTCGACCGGGATATGGACGCCCGCGTGCCCGTCTCCGAGCTTTCCATACCCGAGCGCGCGAATGGACGCTTCGACCTCGACGGCGACGGTGTCGTGACCTTTACCGAGTATCGCGAAATGCTCTCGCGCTCAGAGACGGGACCGTCGGAGCCCAGCGATCGGTCGAGCTTCACTTATCTGCGTGACGGCGGCTTTCCACTGAACCTCGACCCCGAGATCGTACCGGCAGACACCGTGGACTTCAGCGACAACGATCTGGTCATGGGCGTCGTGATCAATGGTGAGCCGCGCGCCTATCCCGTCAACTACATGAACGGCCCCTACAACGAAGTCGTGAACGACGAGCTGGGAGGTCAGGCCATCGCGCCCTCGTGGTGACCGATCGACCATAGCGGCGTCGTGTACGCTCGCGAGTTCGAAGGCAAAAAGCTTAACTTCGGCACCGTCGGTGTCGACGAGGGCACTCTCATCATGTACGACGACGAGACCCAGTCTCGTTGGAGCCAGCTCTTCGGCAAAGCCGTCAACGGACGAATGGAAGGGACCTCACTCGAGAAGATCCCCTCGACGATGACGACATGGGGACAGTGGAAAGCCCTGCACCCAAAGACGACGGTGTACATCAAACGCTCGGTGCCGTATCACTCACAGTTCACCGCGGAGACCTTCGAGAAAGTCGCGGCCATGGGATCGGGGCCGATCGCGAGCAACGATCTCATCATCGGACTCGAAGGCCACGTGCATGCCCGCGCGTATCTCGTGCGCCGGCTCAAGGACGCTCGGCTCGTCGAAGAGAGCTTCGAGGGCGCACCGATCGCCATCTATCTCAGCGAGGATTTCGCGACCGCGAGGGTCTTCGACCGCACCGTGGACGGCAAGACGTTGAGCTTTTCACTCAGTAGCGGAGGCGAGCTCGTCGACGCGCAGACCGGGACGCGATGGAACCCCGTCAGTGGCAGCGCGATCTCGGGACCACTCGAGGGTCGACAGCTCCAATCCCTGATCTCGACCTATGCCGTCTGGTTCGCGTGGAAGCACTACCGGCCCGACACCACCATCCACGGCGAATCGCCCTAGCTTACGCGTGACGCCGGGCCGGCCACGACGCCGCTCTCGACGAAGCGGCGGCCATCCGCGAGCCCGAGCTCGCACGCCCCCTCGAGTCGTGAACGATCCGTCGTCGTCCGCCCGACGCGAAGGGGCCGGCTCGGACGGATCACGTGCAACGAGACGCCCGGTGGTGGCGTGCGCATCAACTCGGACACGCGTCGATAGCGTCGATACCGATCTTGAAGCGCCCGACGCACGGCAGCGCTCGACGAGAACAGACGGAGCGCGCCCGGCACGCGCTTCCGCTTCACAGCACGCTCCTCGATCGGGCTCGTCAAAACGCTCACAATCGTCTTACCGCCGAGCGCGATGGCCCTCTCCACCGGGACCGGCTCGGAGACACCGCCGTCGATGTAGCGACGACCTTGATAGAAGACCTGTCCTCGATAAAACAGCGGCAATGCGCACGTCGCCCGAAACGCCGTCAGCAAGTCGTCATCGTGATTGTTCAAGAACCGCAGCGCACCCGTCTGATAATCCGTCACTCCGATCTCGAGCCGGCGCGTCGTCGTCCGGAGCGCGTCGAGATCCAACGGACATAGCGTGGTCGTGATCTCGTCGGTCAGGTAGTCGACGTCCATGACATCGCCGCCCGTGAGGAGTCGGTGGAAACGCACGAACTTTCCGCCGTCGAGATAGTTGAGATAGACGTGGCGGTTCCGCCATGCTTGGCCGGCAACGAAGGAGGCGCCGCCGCAAGCCCCGGCGGAGCAGCCGACCACGGTGTCGAATGACAAGCCCGCCTCCTCGAACGCCTCGAGCACGCCCGACGTGTAGACGCAGCGCATGCCGCCGCCCTCGAGCACGAGGCTAGCCATGGAGCGTCCTCTGCGAGCTAGGAGTCGTCCCACTCGGAAGCGTCGTCGACGTCATCTTCATCGAACGCATCCTCGTCCCACAGGGCGCCGTCATCGTCATCCGGCTCGTCTTTCGCGACGGGCTCGTCGTCGAGGTCTCTATCCTCGTCGAAACCTGCTCCATCGTCGAGGGGGGTCGACAAGGAGCCACGCGCCATGAGCGCGATTCTACAACAGCCCCTACCGATAGAGTAGGTGGCGTGCTCGGAGCGAGACGAAGTCGCGGAGCGCCGGCTCCTCGCGGGCGAGGATGCGCGGTATCGGCTCCGAACGGTCGATCGCCAGGCGGACGGCGTTCGTTCCAAGGAGACGATCCATCCAGAACTTGCCGTCGTTATCGACCCACGAGAAGCGCTCCGGATAGAGCGCGCGGATAGTGGCAACAAGCTCGAGTCCGGTGCGCACTGCCTCGAAGCTCGTCGGGTCGTCGACACGGAGCGAGACCCCGGAACACTCCATATCCGCATATTTCGGCGCCGGAGCGGCCGCGATCCGACGGGGTGTGAACCGCACCGGCTCGAAGAAGACTCCGGGTAGCGCCTTGTCGTTCATCGCTCGCGCGAGGCCTTCCGACTCGATCCAGGGCGCCCCCAGACGTTCGAACGTCAATGAGGTTCCACGCCCCTCGGAGACGTTGATCCCTTCGATCAAGCCAACGGCCGGATAGACGAGAGCCGCGACCGCCGTTCGAATATTGGGCGATGGCGCGACCCACGCCATCCCGCTCTCCGTCCACCTTTGGCGGCGAGACCACCCTTGCGCGCGGACGACATCGAGCTCGAGGGATTGAAGTCCCTCCTCACTCGCTTGAAACAGCTTCGCGAGCTCGCCCGTCGTCATTCCATGGACCAGTGGGATCGACGCTATGCCGACGAACGATGAGAATTGCGGGTCGAGAACGGGACCTTCCACGCGGAGACCGCCCAACGGATTGGGTCGGTCGAGCACGACGAAGGAAACCCCCGCGGCAGCGGCGGCCTCCATCGCGAGCTTCATCGTGCTGATGTAAGTGTAAAAGCGCGTCCCGATATCCTGGATATCGAAGACGAGCGTGTCGACCTTCGCGAGCATCGCGGGGGTCGGCTTTCGGGTCGCTCCGTAGAGGCTCTCGATCGTGAGCGAGCCGGTCCGACCCGACGCAACTTCGTCGCCCGCCGCATGGTCGCCGGTAAAGCCGTGCTCGGGCGAGAAGAGGACGACGACATCGAGGCCGAGCTCGTCCGCGAGAACGATTAGGGTCGGCGTGCCGTCGAGCGACAGACCGGTATGGTTCGTGATGAGTCCGATGCGTCGGCCGCGGAGAGAGCTCGGGACGGCGTCTCGGTCGGCGCGCATGACGTCGAGGCCCGATGACACGGACGAGGCAGATCCCGGGGTTGCCTGCTCCGAGGCACGAGCGGTTCCCGCGATGAGGGCGAGAACGACTACCGCGCGCACCTTCACGCGATCTAGACCGGTACGACCCACCCGTGTTCGTCTTCCACGACGCCGCGTCGGATGTTCGTTAGACGCGTGAGTAGCTCCGGGCCGACTTTGCGCTCCTCATCCGGCCGAAGCCGGAGCGAGAAATCCGCACCTGCGATCTCGCTGACGGACGAGACCGTCGCCGCCGTCCCCGCGCCGAAGGCCTCTTCGAGCTTCGAAGACTCGTAGGCTTCTCGCAACTCGCCGAGCGACACTCGCCTCTCTTGGACTTCGACACCCATGTCGCCCAACAGCGTGATGAGACTGTCGCGCGTGACGCCGCGGAGAATCGTACCCGAGAGCTCCGGAGTGACCGCGACACCGTCGATGACGAAAAAGATGTTCATCGTGCCGCACTCTTCGACATATTCGTGGCTCTTTCCATCGAGCCAGAGGACGTTGTCATAGCCCTTGTCTTGCGCTTGTCGAGCCGCGTAGTAGCTAGCCGCATAGTTTCCGGCCGTCTTCGCTTCTCCGGTACCGCCGGGCGCCGCTCGGATATATTCGGGAGTCACCCACAACTTCACCGGCTTCGAGTAGTACTTGCCGACGGGACACGTGAAGATGACGAGCTTGTAGTCGTTCGAGGGGTTGACCCCGATGAAGTCGTCGTTCGCGAACATCAGTGGCCGGATGTAAAGAGAGCTGTCCTCGCCCGAGGGCACCCAATCACTGTCCGTGCGTACGAGCTCCTTCAAACCGTCGAGAAACACGGCTTCGGGTATCGCCGGCATCACCATGCGCTCGGCAGAGCGGTTCATCCGTTCGAAGTTCGCGTGGGGGCGAAACAGGACCGGCTTTCCGCCCGCCCCCCGATAAGCTTTCATGCCCTCGAAGATCGACTGCCCATAGTGAAGCGCCGTCGTCGCCGGCGACAGGTCGAGCGTGTCGTACGGGACAATCTCCGGTGCTTGCCACGCGCCGTTCGTAAAGTCGGCGACCAGCATGTGGTCACTGAACACTTTCCCGAAATCGATGTTGTCGAAATCCACTTCGGCCAAACGAGACGCGGTCGTCCGCGTCACTTTGATCTCGCTTATCGTCGTCATAACTCTTCGCCTCGCCGCAGAAACGCTTGCTCTAAATTGTTTGCTTGCAATGTGTTCCGGGGTAACCCCGACCCCTCATCTCATTGTAACAAGGTTCTGGGCCCCGCGCTTCGCTCCCGCTCTCGTTGAATCGGCGACCGATTGCCGATATAACTGCCCCGTTTACGGATACGGAGGGGCACACGAAGAATCAAGCGCTCGACGATACCAACCTACCGCTACCCGAGATGCACGTCACGGGTTTGGTCCGCCACTTCGGGCCGGGCTTGATACTGATGATGACAGGTATCGGGACGAGCCATCTCGTAACCGCGCCCGCCGCCGGAGGTCGTTTCGAGTTCGCTCTTCTGTGGGCGATCCCCGTCGCCTACATTTTCAAATATTACGGGTTCGAGATGGCGTTTCGATTCACGAACGCCACCGGACGCAGCATGCTCGACGCCTACTCCACGGCGTGGAAGAAGTGGCCGCTGTGGTACGTCCTAGTGACGACGATCCTGCAATGTGCGATCGGGCAGGCAGGACGACTCACCGCAGCTGCTGCGGTGGCGTACTATTTTTGTCTCTACTATTTCCAAGCGGACATCCCCCTTTTCTGGTTCGCCTCGATACTGGGCGTCACCTCGGTGCTGCTGGTGCTGAGCGGGCGCTATCGCACCGTCGAGACCGTCACGAAGCTCTGCGCGGGGATCCTCTTGGTGTCGACGGTCGGCGTCTACTTGCGTCAGCCGGCTCCGATTTCCGGGATGGCGCATTTCTTCATGTTCGACGTCCCCGACGGCTCGTGGCTCATCCTTGCCGCATTCCTGGGCTTGCTGCCGACCGGTATCGACGTCTCACTCCAGGCCTCCGAATGGGGAAAAGCGAAGAAAGCGGGGATGGGGAAAATCCGAGATGCGCTCGAAGCGACCGGTGCGGCGCCACGTTTCGACCCGTTCAGCTCGACCGCGGACGATCTCACCGTCGACACCAAGAAGCTATCTCCTCATGCCCTCGAATACTGCCTGCGCTGGTTTCGGATCGGGCTCTGGGATTTTCGGGTCGGCCACGGTATCTCGTTCCTCATCGCTGCCATTTTTCTCATGCTGGCGGCGGTATGGATGTATCCGAGCGAGGTCGAAGGCCGAGCCGTTATCGGACAGATCGCCGAGATCTTCACCAACAGCGTCGGCCCGTGGATGATGGTCGTCTTTCTGGTCGGTGCCTTTGCCGCGACGTTCTCCACCGCCTTCAACTACTTCGACGGCTGGCCTCGCGTCGTGGCCGCTTGCTGTCGCAATTTGTTCCGTAGGACCGCGGACCTCTCCGGTATCGCCCGCGAGGATCTCACCGACGCCCACCGAAGCTCGTGGATGTCGGAGCTCAACATCTACCGCGCAACGATGTTCTACTCTCTCATCGCGTCCGTGGCGATTGTCGCCGGCGTGCCTCGGCCGGTATGGCTCGTCCTCGTGGCTTCGGCGCTCGCCTTCTTCGTCGCGCCGGTCATCTACGCGCTCAACCTCTACTATTGCTTTCGTGTGATCCCGAAAGAGGATAGACACTTCTATCCCAGCCGTTTCGATACCTGGTTCAGCTGGTTCAGCTTCGTCGTGTTCACCGGCCTCACCGCGATTCTCATCGCGGCTCGGATATTCGGGATCGAGCTGTTCGGCGCCTAGTAGGCTGCTGAAAAAGCCGCGAAATAGGGGGACATAAACCTATTACGCGGTTTTTTGAGCATCGTTTGCGGCAAAAACAGAGTAATAGGTATTGTGTCCCCCTATTTCGCGGTCCCCCTATTTCGGGGCTTTTTCAGCATGCTAGTCCGACTCGATCCGCTAGCTTTCGAGGCTCTCCATCGCGGCGGAGAGCCCCGCTTTGAGATCGGTCGGTGAGCCTTGCGCGTCCAGTGCGCGGCTGAGGCACGACATGAAGTACAAGATCCGCTCGGCGGATGACGAATAGCCCATCAATCCCACGCGCCACACCTTCCCGGCGATCGCGCCGAGCCCGCCGCCAATCTCGAGGTTGAACGTCTCGAGGAGATAGCCGCGGAGCTTCGCGTCATCCACGCCTTCCGGGATCCGGATCGTGTTCAACGACGGCAATCGATGGGGCTCGGCAACGAACATCTCGAGACCCATCGCCTCGACGCCCGCGACGAGCGCTACATGATTGCGTCGGTGCCGCGTGATCCGTTCGGCTAGGCCTTCCTCTTCGATGAGGTTCAAGGCCTCGTGAATGCCGTAGTGCAGGGTGCTCGAGCTCGTATGATGGTACTTCTTGCCGGACCAGTAGCCGTCAAGTAGCTGGGCGTCGAGATACCAACCGCGAACGGCGTGCTTTCGACTCTTCATCGCTTCAACGGCGCGAGGACTGAACGTGATCGGAGCGAGTCCGGGCGGCGAGCCGATGCATTTCTGCGAGCAGCTATAGGCCGCATCGATACCCCATGCGTCGATCTCGACGTCGACGCCACCGAGCGAGGTGACGGTATCGAGCAAGAGCATGACTCCTTGCTCGCGCGCGATCCGGGCCACATCGTCCATCGGTTGGAGCACGCCCGTCGACGTCTCGGCATGAACGAGCGTCAGGACCTTGTAGCCTCCCTGCTTCAGTATCTCCTCGATCCGCTCGGGATCGTCGGGCTGGCCCCACTCGCTTTCGAGTACGGTTATGTCCGCATCCTGGCGCTCCGCCATTTGACGGATCCGATCGCCGAAATAACCGTGGACACAACAGAGCACTTTGTCGCCCGGCTCCATCAAATTGGCCACGCACATCTCCATGCCGGAGGTGCCGGTTCCCGGCGAGACGTGGCTGAGCGGGTTCTCGGTCCGGAATACCATCTGAATCTGGCTGCGGATCCTGTCGAGCAGCGCCGTGTAGGCCGGGTCGAGATGGCTCACGAGCGGCGACGCGAGCGCGCGGTAGACACGCGGATGGATGTCGAGCGGACCGGGCCCCATCAAAGTTCTCTGGGGCGCCTCGATTGGTTTCGATGTCATCAAGTGTTTCCTTTCGTGGCCGAGAGTTATATCAGATCACTCCCGCGAATCGAACCAATCCCAGAACCCGGGTAGGCCCGCCGGCCCCGTGCCGCTCGCACGGAGCGTGCGCCCCTCCCTGAGGGCATCGTCGGTGTCTCCGGCGAACGTAAGAGCGAGAATCCGATACTGAGCCAGCTCGGTAGAGCCCGGATCCATCGCGAGCGCGCTATCGAGCGCGGAGACCGCCTTGCGATAGTCGCGCTCGGAAAAGTAGTGCACCGCTTCGAAGTAGGACGCCGCGGGAGAGCGCGTCCCGGTCTCGAGCGCGCGCCGTGCGATACGGATGTCGTGTGCGTCGGCATCGAAGAAGATGGCAACGACGTTTTGCAGATCCGTCTCTTCCAGCACTCGAGCGATCTCCGGGATCGTCACACTTTCGCCTTCGAAGTGGCGGTCGATGAGCGCCTGCACCCAGAAGAGGCTCTTCGCGACCTCGCGAGACTCCCGCGGCCAGTGTCGCCGTATCCACTCACTCGATTCGAATCGCTCGCGCACGAGCACCGGGTCCATGACACTCGAATAGGCCGCCATCGCGGGGTCGTAGTCGGCGGCTCGATACTGCCAGCGCGACGAGATCCGGTTCGGAAAGTTGTCCGACAAGGGGGCCACCTCGGCGGTCCACTTGGCGAGATAAGCCGCATCGCCCAGAAACGTCGTCCCCAACAAGGACGGGCGCTCGACTCCTATCGTGTCGAGCCCCTCCTGAGCCGCCGGGAGGCTGAAGGCGCGCGTCAACTCGGCATCGGTGACGGAAGCGACGTCGCCCCGCCCCCCCACGAGCATCCACTCGGTCCCCGCACCGCTCCACATGGAGCAATCCGCGAACGCATCGCAAAAGGCTCTCGTGATCGCCTTCGACTCGTCGAGCGCCAATTGGTAGACGGGAAGCCAGTAAGTCGCAAAGCCGCCGGGTGCGAGGCGGTCGTGGAGGAGCTGAAAATATTCTTTGGTGTACAAGTTCACGACGCCGGCGTTCTTCGGAGGCGGCGGCTCCGCGGTGATGATGTCGAAGCGCTCGGACGTCGCCTGAAGAAAAAAACGCCCGTCCTCGATATGGACGCGTACCCGCTCGTCGTCGAGCGGATGCTCATCGGGAAACATCCCCACTTCCCGGTTCAGGTCGAGCAGGTCTCGAGAGATATCGACGACATCGATACTCTCCAACGCCTCGATGTCGGTAAGCGCATCCGCCGTCAAGCCGACCCCGTAGCTGATGAGAAGTGCCTTTCGCGGATTCGGATGCAAGGCACCCGGCCAATACGCGAACAGCCGCATATAGCGCTCCGAGCGAAGGGTGCTGGCGGACATCGCATAGCCGTTGGTAATGAGGCGGTACTGTCGCGGCTCACCGAAGAGGTCCGCTCTCAGGTAGAT
>Ga0315338_1001872_pt1 | contig 23536 bp, 15 predicted proteins | sample ASW8metaG_FD_204518 | JGI IMG/M metagenome (GOLD analysis project Ga0315338, IMG submission 204518) | Ammonia-oxidizing marine archaeal communities from Monterey Bay, California, United States - ASW #8 | ecosystem: Environmental > Aquatic > Marine > Coastal | place: USA: California | collected... | reverse complement strand
TGTTGGAATACACATCAGTTCTTTCTTCTTCCGTCCAAATATCTGATTGGACCCTTGCGTCGCCGATCGCGAGAAGGCTAGCTCGTGAAAGAGGACTGAACATTGGTGAGATCTCTGGCTCTGGCCCAGCAGGAAGAGTCGTAGAAAAAGATATCATTAACTATCAGAGTTCTTCAACTGGACGTTCTAACAGGGTCGAGTTATCCCGAATGCGTCAGGCAATTGCGAAAGTAACTCTAGACAGCAAACGAGACGCTCCGCATTTCTACATCACTGCTGAGATAGACATGACGAAGGCAATGAGTTTTAGAGATGATCTAAACGAAGCCGCGTCTGATGTTCGTGTAAGCGTTAATGACCTCGTAATTAAGGCGTCAGCTTTAACTCTGCAAAATCATGAAAAGTTTAATGCCTCATTTCAAGGTGACTACCTGTTATTGCACTCCGATATTAATATCGGTATTGCGATCGCTTTAGATTCAGGACTTATTGTGCCGGGTATAAACAATTGTGAGTCAAAGACTCTGCTGGAAATAGCTGCCGCCAGTAAAGACCTAATAGAACGCTCACATAGTGGTAATCTCAGTAATAGTGAGTACAGCGAGACCACTTTTAGTATTAGTAATCTTGGGATGTTTGATGTCGAGAGTTTCTCTGCAATAATTTTCCCTCCGCACGCCGCGGTCGTAGCAGTAGGTTCTGTGAAAGAACAACCAGTTGTCAGGTCAGGTGAAATTACTGTTGCAAAAATAATGAAAGCCACGGTGTCGACAGACCATAGAGTAGCTGATGGAGCTGAAGCTGCACAATTTTTGATGGAAATTAAGTCCAATCTGGAAAACCCTTTGAAATTAGTAATTTAATGTCATAGTAGGGTATCCTTTAGCGACTGTTTATTTAATATTTATACGACCCCGTTGGTAATGAAAGGTGATTTTTATGCCCATGATGACCGGTGGCCAGGCAATAGTAGAGTCTCTTAAAGCACAAGGTGTAGATACAATATTCGGGATTATTTCAGTACATACATTAGATCTATTCGACGCATTATTCGATAACCAGGATGATATCAGGTTTATCGGCGGTAGACTGGAACTCGGGTGTGGATACATGGCGGATGCTTATTCTCGGGCAAGCGGAAAACCGGGAGTCTTGCTTACAAGTACAGGGCCTGGTGCCGCGGATTCTATGGGAGCTATGGGAGAGGCCTATTTTTCTAGTTCTAATCTTCTTCAAATTACTACCAACGTCGAGAAGGAATTCATTAATAGCGGCAAACTCGTTACTCACGAAACAAAAGACCAGTTAAAGATGTTTGAATCTGTTACAGATTGGAACGCTCTTATAACGCAAATAGAATCAGTCCCCGACCATTTTGTAGAAGCTTTCAAAAGATTTGAGGAACGTCGACCCAGGCCGATAGAACTTGAGGTACCTACTGATTTGTTGGCTGAGACGGCTGATGTAGAGATTATCAGCCGGAGAGACCCTGAAATACCTCAAGGCGATCCTGTTATGGTCGAGAAAGCACTTGAAATTCTGACCAACTCCAAGAGGCCGGTAATATTTGTCGGTGAAGAAGTGCAAGCACTGGGTGGTACAAAGAAAATAATCGAACTAGCAGAGCGATTGGGCGCGGCTGTAGTCACTGGTGATGGAGCGAAAGGAGCTTTTCCTGAAAACCATCCTTTATCTTTAGGCCAAGCACTAGGTAGAAGAATTTGGGGAGACAATCCGGTACAGGATTGGATAGGGTCGTGTGACGCGGCTTTGGTATTAGGTTCAACTCTATATTATCGTTCTACCGTAGGTGTAGGTCTTAATCTCCCAGAAAATATCATACAAGTACTACTTGATGGTGATTCTATAGGTAAAAGCTATGAGGCTACGGTTCCGATTGTAGCTAACTCTGAAGCTGTCGTGTCACAATTGCTAGAGGGTATAGGAACTAGTGACGTCGATAAAGGCAAGGCTTATCGTGATGAAATATCTCGGTTAAAGGAACAAACCTACAGAGTTTTACAGGAGACCTGGGGTAACGAACTAAAAACCTTTGAGGCTATTAGGTCAGTTTTGCCTGAAGATACAATATTTACACTAGACGCTACGGTTCCTGCTAGTCGTGCTGCACGATGTTTGGAAATGAATAATCCTCACAGTTTTATAGGGCCTCACGGATGGATGGGCATTGGGTTTGGATTTCCCGCCGCTCTAGGAGCGAAGGTTGGCCAGCCTAATAAACCGGTAGTGTGTATTACTGGAGACGGAGGATTTCAGTACAATGCTCAGGAATTGGGAACCGCTGTCCAATACGGAATTAGTCCTGTTGTACTGATTTTTAATGACAATGCATGGGGGGTTTTGAAAGGGTATCAGTCAGGTAAATTCGGGGCAAATAGAATGATGGCCACGGATTTGGTTAATCCTGATTTTATGAAACTTTTTGATTCTTATGGTATATCTGGAACTCGAGTGAATACCGTTGCTGAACTTACACGAACACTTGAATCATCTGTGAACAATGATCAGATAAGCCTTATAGAAGTCATGATGCCTAATGGGTTCGGTGCATTCGTATAAGTTATCTACGGTGGTTAGAAGAGTGGGTAGTTAATGGCAGATAACAACAAGACTTTCAAGAGGCGAGTTTACCCTTTAGATGCTCATAATTTAACAGAAGAGCAAATAGCTGTAGCGTTTGCTATGACCTCACGTAGACCTGAACCTTTTGATGAGATCGCAGATCAGGTCAGCCAAGAAAAGGCCGCGGATTTTCATGAGAGGTGGGTTCTAGGATATGGACACGCTTCAGTAGCAGAACACGCGGTTGTCCATCTGGCTCTGGAAAATGTATCCAGACTGGCTTGTGATGCTCTGGAAGACAACAGGCTGGCTTCTTATACAGAAAAATCGTCCAGATATCAGGTGTTGGATAAAGGTAGTTATTACTTCCCTAAAGAATTGCTAAATAAACGTGAGTTAGCAGATAAATATAGTCTTGCTTGTGATGAATTGTTCGATCTTTATTCTAGGCTGATCAATGGAAGTATAGATTATTTACGGACTATCTACCCTCAGCGCGAAAAAGAACGTGACACCGCATACGCTCTCAGGCTTAGGAGAGAAGCTACAGACACTTGTCGGTCAGTGTTGCCAGCAGCTACGTTGACCAATGTTGGCATAACAGCTAATGCACGCGTATTGGAGCATGCGATTTCAAAGCTAATGTCCGGAAGTCTAACGGAAGAGCGTGAAGTCGGACTTGAAATTAGGGAACAATCTAGAACAATTACCCCGACGTTGATTAAATATGCGGAAGAGAGTACTTATCTAAAATCAGTAGCCCAAAATAAGTGGGGCGACGACAAGTCCAGATCCACTGCGTCAAAACGGGGACCATTGGATAATCCGGTAGCTGCAAGTTTAGTGAGTTGGGATGAAAATGCAGAATCTAAACTTGCTACTGCTCTCTTGTATAGTCGGTCATCAGAAACGTACGACCAAATTAGTGGTCGTGTTAGTAGCATGACAGACAAAGAGATTGATGCCGTTATCTCATCCAGTCTCGTATATATTGGCGCTCATGATGCGCCTACTCGAGAATTTGAAATGGTAAATTACACTTTCGAATTCCTTATGGATTACGGAGCTTACAGAGAATACAAACGCCATCGGATGCAATCCTATATACCTCAAGTGCTAACTGTACAGAATGGTTATAGGACTCTAGAACTAATAGAGCAATCTGGTCTAAATCCCATCTATGAAGAGACGTTGGATCGAGTTGATCGAGTCTACACTGATCTAGAATCTTGGTCTCCTATTGTCGCTCAATACTTGGTTACTCATGGACACTATTGTAGGATTCTCGCGCAGATGAACTTACGTGAATGCTATCATTTGTTCAAATTGAGGAGCGCTGACTTGGCCCACTTTTCGATACGTGAGCCAATATTAGAAGCTTTGAAGCTAGTGGTAGACCTGCACCCCAGGCTATTCAAACACATTCAGTTAAAGGATTATCCCGACTGGTGGCCTTTTAACAAGTAAGGCTCACATCAGTCTAGTTGTTTGATTTGGCGCGCAAAAATCAGAGTAGCTATGGATATGACCAAGCTGACTGATGAGACCAGCGTGAGTGCTAATGTAGCGTTTGTAAATTCTGCTAAAGCACCGATGAGTAGTACCGCAAGAGGTGTGAATCCATTATCAAACTGGTAGAAACTTGATATACGTCCTCTGAGCTCGTCAGGAGATAATGTTTGTACCAAAGTGGGATTGCCTATACGGATATGTGTTTGGGCAAACCCCATCAATAAAAACATTGCGATTGTTACAGGGAGGATGGGGACTTGGGCCATAAGTAATATGCTTGCAGTACCCACAATCATCGCGTAAATAATAGTTTTGCCCGTACCTAGCTTAAATCCAAATGTAGCTACTATTATGGACGCGGTAACTCCACCCACTCCCATGACAGAAAGAAGCATACCACCTATGCCTTCGCTACTACCTAAAATGGCGGTAACGAAGATAGGTAATATAAATACTACAGGTTGGAATACGAGGTTAGGTATCATCATTATAGCTATAAGGTATAGGATTACCTTATGGTTCCATATGTAGGACAATCCTTCACCCATGTTTTGTAGCATTGTTGATTCATTGGCTGTGGATTTTGTTCGGTATGGTGTTCGGAGAGGCCAGATTACTATCAATGCACCTATGTATGCTGCGGCCTCGAGGTAGAAGTTCCAAGAGTAACCTCCAAAAACCTCTATGAGGACCCCTCCTAGTGCAGGGCCGAGTAATCGTGTAGCCGTTCTAGTAGTTGCTTGTAGTGCCATAGCATTAGGCATTGCTATTCTAGGAACCACGTTTGGAACAAGGGCGTGTCGCAGCGGACGTATAATAGTGTGGAGGACTCCTGTCACAGACACATACAGGAATAGATGCCAAGGTTTTAGAGGACCCGTTGATCCAGTCTCACTGATTTCGCTAGCTGACACTAAAATGGCAAATATTACCGCTGTGATGGCTAATATAGCTTGCGTACCTGCCATGAGCTTCCTGCGGTCTATTCGATCAGCCAGAACCCCCGCCCAGGGTCCGATAAACAAAATAGGTAATGTTCTGATTCCAACAACTGTCCCAGTCAGCAGAGCGTTTCCATCTGTCAATCTGAGCATAAGCCAGCCGACTGTAAGAATCTGTAACCAATCAGCGGCATTTACTAGGAAATTACAACTCCAGAGATATCGGTAGTTACTATAAGATAATGATTCGAATGTGCGGATTCCCAACCATGTCCGATGGGTATCCGGTTGTTCTGGTAGGGTATCTTCTTGGATGTTATTATCGTTAGTCTGCTGGGACAAATGTTTCCTTGCCTTACGTTTCGGTCAGACTCTTAAAGTAGAACTAGTTTTGGGTTGGCCTAGTTCTACTATCTATGTTACGAATACTCCTACATCTGTAGGTAATAATATTTATGGATCCGAGCAATCCCTAGTATATCCACAGTTAGTGCATTGAATTTTGCAGTGATTCTCTAACATTCGAGCACCGCAGATTTCACAAATAATGACTTTATCAGAGCTTGATGACATTAATCAATATTCCTCGATAAGCTTTACTTTTCCAACGTGTTAGTAGTCTGAGGAATCGCGCCCAAGTATACCATCATAGGTAATATCATTCCAAGAATTGATATTAAGGAATATCTACCGATTATACGATTAAGGCGTCAAATACCTCGTCCATTGTATCTAGGTTTTCCAAATCCCATAATAAGCTGAGGGCTTCCTCGCATTGTTCATTAGTGATGGTAGGAATTGCCAGTCGTTTGAACTTGTCATTTATTTCACTGTCATCCAGCGGGTTATTCCTGTGCCCTTTGGGATATGATGTCTCGGCCACTAATGTCTTCCCTGAATACGTTTTGATCTCTATACGGCAGTTATATTCATCAGGATACTTGTTAGAAAAAGCTTGCTTCTCCTCAATGGTCATTTTATTTATTATAGTTCGTAAAGACGGATCGTGAATTCTATCATCAGTAAAGCTAGCAGGACTCACGATTCCATCTTGTAGCCCCACAGCTACTAGGTATGGAATGCTGTGATCTGCTGTCTCCCTAGTCTGAGGATCCCACTTTTCAGGTTCAGTAGAAGCACTGCTAACTGCGCCGTGGTAACTATCTACATGGATCGATGAAATTTCTGAGATGTCGACCTGCTTATGTAACTCAATAGCTAGTCCAATAGGGGCTTGAGTGTGTATTTGAGATGGATAGAATTTGAATGTATTCGATAATATTCGAAACGGCTGCTTGGCGCCCCCAAATTCGTCGAGAGATATGGTTCGATTCAGCGCGGAATCCCACAAGCCTTTGCGCCCTTCGAAGGGTTCAAATGGTCCAGTCATACCTTCGCTAGCTAGCTGTGCGGCAAACAAACCAGATCTGGTTGCACTTGCCGATGCGCATCCTTTCCACATGGAAAGTTCCCCCATGCGAGTCACTCTCAAAGGAACATTGGGAACTACTGACAATGATATGGCATTAGACATATCTGTTTGATCCAATCCCATTACTTTGCCAGCAGCACATGCCGCTCCAATCACGCTAAATATTCCTTGGTCCCATGGGGAATCCGGTACTTGATCAGAAATACGACAAAAAATTTCATAAGCTAATACAGTGGCTGTAATAATTGTTCTACCATCTGCGCTAAATGGATCACCCACTGCTAGAGCAGCGGGTATCATGTCACTAGGGTGTCCGCCTCCAGGTGAAAAATAGGAGTCATTACAATCCAAATATCTAACCATAACTCCGTTAGCGAACCCTGCCATATCAATGGAACTGTAAGTTTCAGTACCTAATATTCTTGATGGAAGGGTGCTTGTTATATTATTTGCAATATGGCGAGATATCTTACCTGGCTCTGAAAGGTAGCCACCCATAGCGCATCCTAACGTATCGATGATAGTTCGCTTAACATGATGTACAACTTCCGGACTTAGGTCTTCGTATGTCAAGTTGCAACTATATGTACTTAGAAACTCGGTTATATTATCCATCTGTATCCTCTTATGATATTAATGCTCTTAGTGATTGCAATGAAGTAGTTTTATCGCATCACTTCATTCGCCATATTCTCCAATTGTTGTCCCATTTCTGACTCGGTTTGAACGTGTTCAGGTCGAATAACTACTCTGTCAGCTCCAGCATCGAACATGGATCGAACTAGTGATCTGTCTGGAGGCTGGCCGTAGGCTGTGATGGTAATACTGGAGGGGTCTCTTCCCATTTCTCCGGCTAGAGCATCTAAAATTTTTCGAGAAGTTTCTAGTTCTTGCGGAGTAATTCTCAGAGGTAGCCAACCATCTGCCCATGTGACTATCCTACGGAGCACGTTCTTCGACGACCCTCCCAAGATGATTGGAGGGTGTGGCGATTGCAGTGGCTTTGGGTTGGATTTCACTGGTGGAAAATCATAGTACTTTCCGTGGAATTCGGCTTCATCTTTTGTCCAAAGTTCCTTCATTACAGCAACAGATTCTCTGACTTGAGTCCATCTGTGATCAAAATCACCACCCATCAGTTCTGTTTCCTCCCTGTTCCAGCCCGCGCCTATACCAAACAGAAATCTCCCGCCACTAAATCGATCAAGAGTAGCTATCTCTTTAGCTAGCAGCAATGGGTTACGTTCTGGGACCAGTGTTATACCAGTGCCGAGTTTGATATTACTAGTTACACCAGAGGCTCGGGCCAAAGCTATATAGGGATCTGTGAAATGGGCGTATGTTTCCGGTACAGGGCCTCCATTTGGGAATTGACTATCGCTATGCACCGGTAATACAGGATGTTCGGCGTACCAAATGGATTCGAACCCAAGTTCTTCAGCTTTTTTCGCCATGAAAGCTGGGTCGATTGTGTATGCTGGAAGCGGTATCGATGTCCCTATGTTCATTGAAATACCCCCAATATTTTCAGCGGTAGCTATGTGCTTTTGATTAACATTTTAAATCGGTCCCTGGAACCATTTACTATTGGTTCTATGTCTTCGGTAAGGAGAAATCGAGCTTTCACAAGTTGTTCGCAGTTATCCTTGACCTGAGATAAATAGTCTTCTATGGAGGAATACCTTTCGTCAATCGATTTCCGGGGATCTTGTCTTGCTGTCTTCTCGGAGTTAGTTGTACTGAAAGGTATTGTTGATCCGGTCGTACCCATTACTTGTCCTGATCCACCGGTATCGTTATGCCTGATATTCCATCCCGTATGAGTTCCAATAGGTACAGCTATGTCAGGCAGCCTGATGCCTGGTATTTCATTACCGTCATTATCTATTGAAGGTACTCTAACTGCGTATGGTTCACCTATTTCACTGGGTAAATTTTCAGCTTTTTGTGTTTTGTTATCAAATGCCATGTAGGAGATCCGCTTCAGGTATTTAGGAAAGTTAACTCCCGGTATCTTCTCCAAGATTGGTTTAATGGACTCTAGCGATGAGAGTGTCTCATCAGAAATTCTTCCCATTTGATTAACCGGAGGTTCCTCACCTAAAACCACCCAGTGGTGGAGGTTCAATAATGACGCCCGTAATGCTGGCCGATAATCTACCCAGTTGAATAATTGTTCGCCTCTAGCTCCATTTGAATCACAGTCTGTTGGAGGAAACGTGCCGGAGGCGTGTTGTGTACCTGCATAATTGTAGATTCGCACATTATTTGACGGTTCAATATCCAGAGTCCCTGTAATGTTAGTGTGTGTTAATGATGCGTGGGCCCACCAGTACTCACATGCCGAATTCATTAGAAATATTTTAGGCACGTTGCCTTTCTCGACTTGTTGTTGAAGCAAACTATCTGGAATATTAGTTATTGGATGTGATGATGTAGTATCTGTGAAGGGGAATAAATTGCTCTGGCTATGTTTTACTGCAGTTGAGGGTTGAGAGAATCTTTGGTTAAATTCACCCCTGCGGGCTCCTGCTACGTGAGCAATGATACCATCGAATACAATCCTATTGTCCTCATCCGAATTAAGACCAAGATATAGGAGTGTACGCAAAAACCTACCGCTTTGAGACTGACCGAACCCTATTGATTTCTCCAAATAATTTGGGCAAGGTGACGAGTCTGAATATCTCAGAAAGGATACAAAATCTCGAATAGCGAGTAATCCTAGCCCGGCTATAGGAGCCTTGTCAGTAGTATAAATAACTTGGTAAACCTTACCTGGATCAAATCCTGTTTTAAGGTAAATATGAAATTTGTCTGGCTTAAAATTAGATCCATCTTTCTTTGCAAACTGCCACTCATTCCTAGGTATTAGGGACCCTTCTGATTCGTCGTGATCGCGGACAGTTAATACAGCGTTCGGGTCCGACGTATCCAGTGCTGGATAGGCCTCGTGGCCCCTTTCCGACAATTCTTCAACGTATGTCAGATGATTGGTTTGGATGTTGATTGCGACTTGCCCTGATATATCTGCGGCAGGGGCATGTAATTTCATAAGCTGTTGACTGTTAGGGACATCATGTTGCCAACCACACCAGGCTAGGGTGTAACCTTGTCTCATTAAGAAACCGTTTCCAGGATTGTTTATCTGATCAGAATTCGAACTATTGAGGAGATTTAGTGATCTGTCTCTCCCTCTATTCGGTATGTCAACATACAACGTGTGGTTGCTTTTAGTTACATCGGTTGGTTGTAGTATGCATATGTCGGCCGAGAATGAAACAAGACCACTAGGGTTTGTCTTAGCTAATTCAATATCCGTAATTAATAGACTGTCTGGATGATTGGGATTGACTTCGAAAAATGCTGTAGCTGATATCTGTTCGTATGTGCCTGAATTGCCAAAAGACTGTTCCTGTGCGTAGGGTTCCCGCTTGTGTATTTCTATACCAGTAACCGGCATTCATGCTCCTTTATGTATCCCAAGTTCATCTTCTATATAATTCCACTGGTGTCCACATCCAGATCTTCTGGGGCCTCTTCCCCCGTAAATTCTAACCACCAAGATCTGAAATCATCGTGTCCGTACGCGTCTCTTAGTCTACTGAGATGCGACTTAACTTGGACTAGGACTGACAAGTTGTGGTTTTCAGCTAGCTGGTAAGTTCTAGCAGTCCATTCCAGAGCGCCAGTAAAGTTCTCTTCGGACTCAGCAATCATGCCAAGTTGTCCATAGGTTCGAGCGAGCCTAGGTACATCCCCGAGTTCCTCAAATATTCCGCAGGCTTCCCGATACCATTTGTTAGCATCTTCGTATTTTGCCTGCTCGTGGAATAATACTCCAAGTTGTCGGCATTCATCACCAGCTGATCTTCTATCACCGATTTTATTCCACTGTGCCAAGGCAGTGTGGTACCAGTCTTCAGCTTCGTCATAAACTATGCCACGGGTTTGGTGTAGAAGTCCTAGATGATGAAATTCAATCGCCATTTGGTATTCATTGCCTAACCGATCGCTAAGCTGCAAAGCTTGTTGGTACCAGCTGATGGCATCATCGAAAAAATACTGGGCATGTGCGACAGTACCCATCTGGTGAAATATTAGTATTGCTGTCTCTTCGTCACGTTGCTCTTCTACAATTGTTCGGGCCCTATTTAACCAGTTAGCTGCTTCTTCGTATTCAAATTTAAGTTGGCATACAGTACCCAGTGCCCGGTAGTCGTTAACCATAGATTCTTCGTCTGGTAGTCGTTGGTGGATATCAAGTGCTTTCTGGTACAGTTCTTTGGCTTCTGTGTAGTACCTTTGGTTTTGCTTTACTTGAGCGAGTGCAAAATAATCGTCGGATGCTGCTGAAGGATCTTCGCTATCGACAACGATAGTTAAAGATTTTTCGAACCATTCAATTGCTGAGTCGAGTTGCCATTTCTGGCGCGCCACTTGTCCGAACTGGTGATATACAGCTGCCGTACGCGGGTCGGAATCACCATCAGGTTGTGCCTCAAGATATTCCAGAAGCCTGTTATTGAGATCTTCGGCGTAATCCAAATCATGAAGGTCTACGGCCTCGCTCGCTTCCGTGCCTAGCAAATACAGCCATAGTTCGGTAGCGTTTTTATCTATCGCTTCTTGCGAAGTTTCTCCAACGATTTCCAGAATTTGGTGTCTGAGTCGGCGAAGTTCTGCGAAACGTTTTTGCATGTGGTAGACCTGTGCCAGTGGTTGAACCAAGAGCTGAGCGTTGTCCCACTGTTGGGATTCAAGTGCTAACCCTAGAGCTTGAGTCAGATTACCCTCTTCTGCGAGGATAGCTGTGACTCCCGAATCTTGGTTCTCATAGAGGGATTCCATAAAATAATCCGCGGTATCAGCGTAAACTCGGACGAATTCCTGTTCCATGTTTCTAATGGCCTGGCCTTGTAATTGTGTTGACAGTTTCCTTCCATAGAACCATGGCAATGATGGATGTATTTGATATACGCTCGGAGAGACAGGATCAAGAAATCCCGACGTTTGTGCAGTTCTTAAAAGAGTGCGGCATGCTCCCCATCCAAGCTGCTCGCCCATAGCTGATTTATAGGCTTGTTCCTGGGTGATATGGTTCAATATGTCCATCATCACCCTGCGTTGGAATAAACTTAAGAATGGTAGATGGGTTCTATTTCTGTGGGACATCTTGGTCCACGCATATTCCATTACAGCTGTAAAATGGATATCGCGACCCTCTTCCTGTGCACTCTCAGGGAGTTCTTGTATTGTTCGCTTCAGTTCTGAGATTAATACGGATAAAGGAACTTCTTTTAGCAGTGGTAACGCTAGTTGCAGTGATAACGGATGCCCTTCAACTAATCTGAGCAGTTCTGTTATGTCGGCGGTGATCCTGTTCCGGTCAACAGTATTTCTGTCAATGATGTGACCTGCTAACTCAATACTATCGTTGATGTTTAGGCCTTTCCACGATTCGGTATGGTGGGCGACGGTTAGCCAGGTCTCTTGTTCTCTTCTACTGATTAGCAGGGCACTGGTAGCGCCACTACTAGTTATTTCCGAAAGGAATTCGTTTAAATCATTGGTCTCTAGTTCTTCCAAGAGGCCAGGTGATCCTTCTGGGAAACCTGATATGTTCTCCACGTTATCCCATATCAACAATGAAGAAGTTCTCTGGAAATATTCAGTAACCCAACCCCTTTGTTGAGAGATTGTCATATCTGCAAAAGCGAGATCAGCTATGCTAGTGCCAATTTCGTGTATTACACGTTCAAGGCCGCTGGGATGAGACGTCTCAAACGTAGTGTAGAAGACGCCGCCAGGCTTTTGAGATCTTCCAACTTTTTGGAACCATCTGCCCAAGTTAAGAGCGAATTCTGTTTTACCGATCCCTGTATTCCCCGATAATAGAATTATATTGTTATTGGCGATTAGTCTTTCCATTTGGCAGGATTCTAACTGTCTTCCTACGAGGCCATATTGGCCTGCTGCCGGTAATTGCAAATCTTGGTTAAGGGCCTGCTGTGGTTGTAATACCGGTGGTCCCAACGGGTCTGGTTCTTCAACTGTTATGGCTTTAGAGTGGTATTTATTGCTCTCGTAAACTGAGGGAGTTATCCAATCCCAGAAGACATGCTTGCCGTTGGCGGCAATTCTGTTTGGATCTTCCATCAATAAGTTGCGAGATATGGCTGCACAACGAGATACGTCTAACCCTTGTGATAATGATAAGTAAAACTGTCTTAAGAATCTTTCGCCTGCGGGGCTTTGAATTAAATACGGTAAGGATATGATATTAGGAATTCCAAGAGCTGATAATTTCGCGACCATGATCGGCCATTCTGACCAGGTTAATTGGTCTCCAACGGATCCGCCGTTTAGGATCAATATAGGCACTTCAGCTGAATTGATACAGTCTGCAAGTTCACTAATGCCAATTTGAGATTTCGAACCGTCTATGTTCTCGAATGTTATTGAATCTCCAGAGGCATCTACGTTTAGCCCATCAATGTGTAGTACGTGGTAGTAATGTGGATTGTCTTTAAGTGTCGTTTGTAAGTTCTCAAAGGTAGGTGGGTATAAGTATTCTAATTCTGCCTGAATATCCAAAGCTTCCAGAGACTGTGCAGTTTCAGCAGTTAGCCCTTTATTCAAACTGGACGATCCCAGGTCTGGACGGGGTGCTATCATCAGAACGTTGAGCTGATCGATCGGCAGATTATATTCTGCGGAGATATCTGCGTGATCGTTGGGTTTACGTACGATCGACTCCATTTTACTTCCGAAATACCCCTGATCGGGCTCATTCATTAACTCCCAGGGCATAGATAGGAAATCTGGTCTATTCGATGAAATGATAATTTTATGATTTTCTAACCCGTCTTTGATCGCCTGCTTATATATAGATTCACTGTCTGCCGTCCCCTGCAGTACCTTTTCGAATAACAACCTGCCGAGATTACGTAGACCCGTTTCGATCGCTTCGGATCGGTATATGGAATCGCCAGCTGGTTCAGATAGAAATTGATTGAAATACCAATGTATTTCGTCTCTATCTGTTGGTTCCAATGGGATTTCAAATTCTATAATGGAAGTCAGCCCATCAGTTGAATTGGGGTTAAGAGTTAATCGGATTTCATTTGTATCAGCTATATCTTCTATAATTAATAGGTTTGTCACCGAGCCGCTCCTAAAAGTTTGTGAAGTAATGCCCGATAGTATATTGCAACACAAAGTCCGCTTCTGCCTAAAGGCCTAGTGCACAAAGGTGCCTTGTGTTGGGGGTGTATACCACGTCTTACGTTGAAAGGTGTTGGCATTATACTATATACAGAGCTTACGTGAGGATTGTGTCAGCGATTTGTATAATAATACCCCGAAGCCAAATGAATTGCCTGTGCTGACTTTATTACGTTAACTATATGCATAATACTAAATTCTGGAAAACGCTCAAATCTCGCGGAATAACCTTTTGTTCAGGGGTTCCTGACTCAACATTCAGTAATATTTATCAGCCTATGTTTGAAGATCCGGATATACGTTATGTGCCTGCGATAAGAGAAGATGTCGCTATGGGTATAGCTAGTGCTGCTTATTTTAATGACGCGATTGGTGCGGTGATAATGCAGAATTCTGGGATAGGTAATCTGGTCAACCCTCTTACGTCGTTCAATTTGATGTATAAAATCCCCGCTTTAATAATAGTAGGCTGGAGAGGCTACTCACAGGACGCCCCTGAACATGAAATCATGGGCAAGAAAACATTAGATTTTTTCGATTTACTTGAAATGCCCTATAAGATTCCTGATGAGGACAATTTTGGTGAAGTACTTGATGAATTACTTTTGCAGATAAGGAAATATTCCATACCAGGGGCGTTAATAATTAGAAGTGGTGTGATTAAATGATGTATCGCTCCGCAGCTATTATGACAGTTATGAAATATGTCAGCGCTTCCGACTTAGTAGTAAGCACCACAGGGATGATATCTCGTGAACTTTTTCATTACGCAGATAGGAATGCTAATTTTTATATGCTGGGATCCATGGGATTGGCATCTGCGCTTGGCTTGGGATTGGGCTTGCTAAATCCAGAGAAGAAAGTTTTCATACTGGAGGGAGATGGTAGTTCACTTATGAGCTTGGGAACTATACCTCTCATAGCTTCCGAAGGGCCACCTAATTTAGTGCATGTTATATTTGATAATCAATGTTATGAATCTACGGGAGGGCAACCGTCGATTAGTCGGGATGTGGATATCGCCGATATTGCAGATGTTAGTGGTTATGCGGTATCTCTTAGACTACGTAATTTGGAAGCACTTGAATCGTCATTAGATGAATATAGTACTTCACGCGGACCCATTTTATTATTAGTTGAGTGTCAGCAGGAAGAGCGACAGAACGTGCCTCGAGTCTCTTATAATCCTACAGAGATACGAGACACATTCAAGCAAGCGCTTAATCAATTTGATTAATACGACGTATTTGTGACCTTATTGGTATTTACGGAAACGTCTAGAACGCTGCCAACGCGTCAGCTGCTTTAACTCCATTTCCGTCGCTCAATACCATCAGTGGGTTAATATCCAGTTCGGACAACTCTCCATCAAGATGTACTGCTAAGTTCGAAACACTGACTAATGTTGAAACTAAGGCATCTATATCACCTTTTGGTGACCCCCTGAAACCAGAGAGCAGTTTAGAACCTTTTACCTGGCTAATCATCTCACGTGCCTCTGTTGTAGTTATGGGGCATTGTCTCAAGGCCACGTCGTTGTAGACTTCGACCATTACTCCACCGGTTCCGAAAAGAATAATGGGACCCAGTTGAGAGTCATAAGATACGCCTACTATAAATTCTGTCCCGCCTGATACCATCTCTTGTACCAATGTTCCGTTTATCTGAGCGTTAGGGTCATATTGCTTCGCATTCTGCAAGACCTCATTAAATGCGGTTTTAGCTGCTTCTTTGTCGGTTATACCTAGTTTGATTGCACCGGCTTCAGTTTTGTGCAGAATATCCGGAGAATCAATTTTGATGGCAACAGGAAAACCAATATCTGCAGCTATTTCGGCGGCTTCGTCTGCAGTAGCAGCGATTGATTCTTTTGTAGTGGGAATGCCCCATGCTGATATTAGTTGTTTGCTCTCAAATTCCGTTAACGTTGCCCTGTTTAATTCCTTCACCTGTTTTAGTTGAGCCGCCTGAGATTCGTTCATATCAGCACTTACACCGAAGCCGTTGGCCAATCTATTATCTCTCCATTCGTGGTATTCCAATAAAGTTTTTAACCCTAGTGCCAGTTTGTCAGGTACATAAAATACAGGGACGTTGGCAGCTTTAAGTTTGCTAAGGCCATCTGTTGCTCCTCTTGTGCCTGTCCATAGGAATGCAACTCCCTTATCACTGGAATCTCTCTGTGCTATCACTTGTTCGGCTTGGGCATCTCCGCCTGCGCTAGCAACTACCAAGTTGCCTACTTCTGGCTCATTAATCATGTGAGCCATAATGGCTGGGAACGAGTCACTGTTAGCGAACCCTGTCACGTCAGACGGGTTTGCGGCCCACCCAAAACCTTTTAGTATGTCGTTTATGCCATCTTCTGCGGTTTGAGTAAGAGATGGCAAATCTAGACCTGCTTGGCCACACATATCTGCGGTTAAAGAGCTAATCCCTCCAGAATGAGATACTACGGATATTCCCCTCTTTTGAGGTTTTGGCAACTGTGCCAATATTTGCGATACCTCCAACAATTCATCGTAATCTTGGACCCGAGTGACACCGTATTGTGCGAAAATTTCATCGTACACGGCATCCTCACCGGTTAGTGCCGCGGTATGGGACCTAGCGGCTCTAGTTCCAAGATCAGAGCGGCCAATCTTTATCAGGACAATCGGTTTTCCGCGTTCAGCTGCTAATTTAGCCAGTTCAGTGAATTTGCGGCCATCTTTGAAGCCTTCAATAAACCCGGCGATAACCCGAACTCCATCATCATCTAGTAGGTACCTGGCAAAATCGCAGAAATCGAGATCAGCCTCGTTACCCGTGGATATGATATGGCTTAATCCAATACCTGCTTCTACAGCACGAGTCAAGAATGGACCAAAAGCTGAGGCTCCACTTTGGCAAACTAATCCTATAGGACCGGTGAGGCCATCTGACCCACGGGAGGAAGCTGTTGCCCATATGTTGTCTCGCACATTAGCTAAACCTAGGCAGTTAGGGCCACATATTCTTATTCCGGACTCCCTTGCAAAAGATCCGAGCTCTCCCTGTAAATCGTGCCTAGTGTCATCGCCGCGTTCTGAAAATCCAGCTGATATTACTATCGCGGATTTAGCACCCTTTTCTCGACTTTCTTTCAAGACATCTAATACACGGTTATATGGAACTACAATACCTACCAGATCAGGGCTCTCTGGTAGATCACTGATGCTCGGATATGCTTTCATTCCCATAATTTCTTCATATTCATGTTCAGTGGCAGCCCTCGGGTTTACTGGATATATTCTGATGTTGTCCTTGGCTTTCAGCATAGCATTGAGCATTCGACCGCCGTATTGCATACGAGGGGTTGCGCCTACTATAGCTACTGATTTCGGGTTTAACATTTTATCGATGGATGCTAGTTGACTTTCAGTCCATATCGCCATTTGGGAGTACTCCTGATTTGTAGTATTAGGATCTTATGAATGCCCTCTGGCCACATCACGGTTAGTTTAGATTTCACCGGATGTTCTTAGATCAGCTCTCCAATTATTACGGCTTTTCTTTCAGTATATATAAAGCGGCTTGCTGGCTGATGGCCCACGGATCATAACCTTCGCTGTCGCGCTCGGTCAAGCTGAGCTATATAGCGTGGATACCCAAAGATTTGAGTTTGGTAAAGAATGCTTGAATTGAGCTTGATTGGAAGTATTTTGGCGTTGACCATGGGTATCCCAAGGAATAGAATCCGTCCATGTAGTTAGATGTAGGATATATATATAAGTTGAGTAAGTTTACATAACGTAAGGAGTTATTATGCGCGGAGGAGACGCGGTAGTCAAAGCGTTGGAGCAAGAAGGAGTACGGTATATCACGGGATTCTCGGGAGGAGGCCTGGCGCCGCTCTGGCCTGCCTTAAGAGAATCTACCACGATTAGAGCTTTCGCGACTAGGCATGAACGGCTCGGAGTTGAGGTAGCTGATGGATATGCGAGGGCTACAGGAGAGATAGGTGTAGCTATGGCAGGAGTGGGCCCGGGTGCCACTAACACCCTGACGGGTATAGCTAGTTGTTTCGCGGATAATGTTCCAGTATTGCTGTTGATGGGACAGCATCCTCTAAGGAACCTGGGGAAAGAATATCAACAAGAAATATCTTCTAGTATTTTTGACACTGTGGTTAAGTGGAAAGGGACTTTCACTCGCGCAGATGAGATTCCCGGAATAATGAGAAGGGCTTTTACTGCACTTCGTTCAGGTTCTCCAGGTCCGGTGGTTCTCGAAATGCCACAAGATGTAATGAACTCGGAACTCGGTGATGAATCATTCAACTATAAATCAGTTGGATCAGGGACAAGAGCCGCTCCTGATGTGCGTAGCATCGAACAAGCAGCCGAGCTATTAGTGAATGCACGCTACCCAATTCTTAATGCAGGCGGCGGCACTCTTTCGGCAGGAGCTTCGGAAGAAGTGAAAGAACTGGCCGAGTTATTATCTATGCCAGTTGCGACTACATTACTAGGTAAGAGTGTTTTTCCGGAAGATCATCCTCTGTCAGTAGGCGGTGGGGTCTATCCAAGAAGTCGATATGCGTCAGGACCTGCTTTGCATGTGAATAGGAAAGCAGATGTTGTATTAGCCGTTGGTAACTCCTTCCGTCTACCTAATGGTACAGATGGTAGGCCAATACCTGAAGGAGTCAAGCTAATCCACATAAACGCTGATGAGGCAGACCTGAATAAAATATATCAAGCGGATGTGCCGATTCTTGCAGATGCAAAACTTGCCTTGAGAGATCTGATAGAAGCCGTTAAAGACAGATTAGGTCAACAGGAACGGGGAATAAAACCGGAAGTTGCTGAGGAGATCAAGCAAGCTAAGCAGAAATGGTTGGCGGAGTGGCTCCCAGTATTCACTGATGAGTCCACCCCCACTAATGGATACAGGGTGATTTATGATTTAATGCAAGTGGTTGACCCGCACAAGACCATTGCCATACACGATGCCGGTGGCAGTCGGGGTTACATAGCACCATTCTGGGTGTCAACTCATCCTCGCAGTTTTGTTGCCATGGGCGGTATGGCTCCAATGGGGTGGTCCCTAGGGGCTGCCATCGGAGCCAAGCTAGCCCGACCGGATCACCTGGTAGTTCATCTACTTGGTGATGCTTCATTCGGTATGACTGGTATGGATATCGAGACTGCAGTCCGAATGGGACTGCCCACTTTGACTATCGTAATTAACAATCAGGGTATTGGCGGCGGTATGATGGGAATGGATAAACCGGGTGGAACTCCGCCGGAAGTCGCCCAACTTGGTGGTAATTTCAGTGAAGTCGCTAAGGGATTAGGAGCGTATTCAGAGCGAGTTGAAACACCGCAAGAAATAATACCAGCTTATCGGAGGGCCATTGAGTCGACTGAGAATGGTAAGGCCGCATTAGTTGAGGTAATGATAAAGCCAATGAAAACTCCGGATTTGCCTGATGACTGGTCAATGTAAGTAGGTTTGTTGTCCTTGATTTATATTATCCAATGTCAGGTGCAAATCGCTAAATGGAGGTATTGATGAAGAGTGTACAGATAGACAGATCGAAAAGGCTCAAAGAAGAACCAATGAAAGGTCACAATCGGTGGCATCCTGATATACCTCCCATATTAGAAGTAGAAATCGGGGAGGATGTTGTTCTTGAGACTAGAGACGCAGCCGATGGTCAAATAAGCCATGGATTATTAGCAAGTGATCTCGAAGGGTTAGATACGAAGGTAGCGCACCCACTGACTGGACCAGTTTACATAAAAGGAGCCGAACCCGGAGACCTATTGGAAATAGAGTACATTGATATTATTCCTCAGGCATATGGATGGACTAGGTTCAGACCAGGCTCCGGATTTCTCAGGGATTATTTCTTAGAGCCGTACTTGGTTCATTGGGATATTAAGGGGGATTGGGCGACATCCGCATCTTTGCCTGGCGTTAAAATATATAACGGCTCCTTTATGGGAACTGCAGGCCTTGCACCGTCACATGCGGAAATGGAGAAATGGACAGCCCGAGAATCTGATTTGGTACAGCGGGGAGGTATAGCTCACTTGCCAGATCCTCAAGATGCGGTGCCTTCATCAGGGGAAATAGCGGAAACAGGCTTGAGAACTCTCCCTCCCAGAGAGAACTGCGGCAATGTGGATGCTAAACAACTAACCAAAGGTTCCAAATTGTTTATACCGGTTAGTGTCGAAGGAGCCTTGTATTCAGTTGGTGACGGACATTTTGCCCAAGGTGACTCTGAATGCTGCATCACCGCTATCGAGATGGGCGCAACTGCGTCCGTGAGGTTTCAACTTCATAAGGGGATGGCCTCGGATAGAGGTATTAAATTCCCACGATATTCGCATCCGGGATATTTTTTGCCCCCCGAATGGGCTGCCCCCAGAAATTTTATTGCTACCACTGGAATGCCAATTGATGATAATGGGATACAAGAAGGTGAAGACATCACATTGGCTGCCAAAAATGCTTTATTGAATATGATTGCATTACTTCAGGAGAGAGGCTGGACTCGTGAGCAAGCTTATGTGATATGTAGCGTTGCGGTTGACTTAAAAATAAGTAATGCAGTAGATCTTCCCAATGTGACAGTATCAGCCGTACTCCCTGAAGACATTTTTGAAAAATAATGCTCTGAGATCGCCATACAGGAGTTTTATAGTGTTCTGGTGAGCTTTCGGTGCTTGATATTCGCTAAAACAAATAAGACGGCCTTGGCCGTCTTATTTGTTCCGGTGATAAATTCTATTGATTAAGAAATTCCGCGATGGGATACCATTTGCAGAATTTATGATATCTCAGTCATACCCTAAATAAGAACTATAACTGAGGTGAGCTTAACTGATCCGTTTGACTTCGAGAGTTTCGCCTGGTGCCAACGCTACACGCCGTACATTTATACCAAGCTTCAAGAGCCAATACCCTAGTGTTGCTTTACTAAGGCCTAACTCATCTGCAGTAGCTGACAAGCCCATCTCATTAACCATTTCTGGGAGAAGTTTCTCCAGGGGTCTTTGGTGTTGATCTTCAACTCTAGCCATTAATTTAGTCTTTCGTGCCATGGAATCTCCCTTCAAACATGCCCTATTTATGCTTGTTAATTAGGTTGTACTAATACGATACTCTGCTACAATATCATCTGTTCTAATTATTGTCAATATTTAACTAGGAAAGTTTTTAAAGTTTTTTAAAAACAATTCAGAACTAGAAAGTGTAAATTGATAATAGTTTAGGGGGTGACGTTGCTGGCGTCCATAAAAATGGGAACTGATTGGAGTGACTTGTGGGGAACATAGCGGTTGTAGAGTGGGTTGCGGAATGGGTGATGAGCTTTGCTGGAAGTCCGTGGGGCGTAATATTTTTGGGGCTTAATTCGGCAACGGAGGCAATCTTCAACCCGATACCGGTGGATCCTTTATTGTTCGCGATGGGGGTTTTGAAGCCCGAATTAGCTATTTGGTACGGCGTCGTTTGTACGGTTTGTTCAGTAGGGGGAGCCGTTGTGGGCTGGTATGTCGGGCGCCGATTAGGGAGGCCTCTCATTCGTAGGTTTGTGTCCGACTCCAGGTTTGATCGCGTTGAACGATTATTTGATCGCTATGGAGCAGGGGCTATATTGGTGGCATGCATTACACCGATTCCATACAAAGTGTTCGCCTTGGCGGCTGGGGTTCTTGGATTCCCAGTGTACCGATTTGTTTTGCTTTCACTGCTTGGCCGTGGAATAAGATTTATGTCTATTGGTCTGTTAATTTACTTTGTTGGGGAAGCCATCGTATTGGTAATCAAGGAGAGGTTGGTGATGTTGAGTGTTTTAACGGGCATTGTCATATTGGTAATGTTTATTATGGTGGTTTGGGCGCGGTCATACCGGTCGAAGGCATAGGTTAGGGTGAATGAACGTGTGGTTATTTCCAAGAAAGCCGATAGGTTAGGAGATCTGATATGTTGGATATGCAAACACCGACTTTAAAGGATATATATAGTGCTAGAAAGGTCGTAGGGCAATATTTGCCTAGGACTCCACTGTATTACTCGTCTGGAATGAGTGAGTTCTTAGGGGCTGAGGTCTATCTGAAACATGAAGAACATATGCCCCTCGGGGCATTTAAGGCACGCGGTGGTATAAATTTTTTGTCCAATCTAAGTCTGGTCGAGAGGGATCGGGGAGTGATAACCGCTTCGACGGGAAATCACGGACAATCGATAGCGAATGCGTGTAAGATTTTTGGTGCAAAAGCTTTGATCACGTTACCAGAAGGGTCCAATCCGCTTAAGGTCAGTGCCATGAAAAATCTAGGAGCAGAACTGATATTTTACGGCACCACTTTTGACGAATCGAGGGCACATGCGGAGCAGTTGGCTGAATCTGAGGGATATAGATATGTTCACCCTGTAAATGAGCCTTTGTTAATTGCAGGAGTGGCCACAGAAACCTTGGAAATTATAGAAGATCTCCCTGATGTAGACGATATTTTTGTCCCCTTGGGTGGAGGAAGTGGAGTAGCTGGTGCGTGCCTTGTATCGAGTATGGTCAATCCCGATATAAGAGTATGGGCATCCCAGTCGGAATCGGCACCCGCCGGGTATATGTCCTGGAGGGAAGGGCAGCTGTTGCAGTCTCCTACTCGAACATTTGCAGAGGGTGTTGCTACCGAGTCGGGATACCAATTACCTCAAGAGATAATGAGGCACAAACTCCACGAGTTTGTATTGGTTTCCGATGATGAAATTCGGTATGCAATGGGGCTTCTTATTGAGAAAGCTCACACGATGGCAGAAGGAGCCGGAGCGACTAGTACTGCAGCTGCAATTAAAAGCAGAGAAGCCATTAAAGGTAAAAAAGTAGCGCTGATAATAACTGGTGGCAATGTGACGTTAGGGCATCTGCAAGCTGCCATTAATGTCTATGAAGGAACTCTAGGTAGTTAGTTATAGTGTTGCAATGAACCTGGCCAGTTCGTCTCTTGGGAACTCCGGAAGAGGTAGTTCGCCTTCAGATGTAATCATTAATAGGCCTTCTTCTGGTGCTAACATTTGCCCGATCTCCCATCCCGTAATTCCTTCAAGTGAGAGAGCAGACAGCAAGGATGGTACTTCTGCTGAATGCAGGGTTATGAGTAATGCCCCTGATGACAGTAGTCCGAAGGGGTTTATTCCTAATGGTGTACATACATTTATACATTCCGGAAATATTGGTACACTGCCTTCCTCTATGGCGGCGCCTAGACCGGAGGCGTGCGCTACTTCTCTGATTGCAGTTACCAGTCCTCCTTCGGTGGGATCGTGGAGTGAGTTAACCTTAACGGTTGAACATGCTATGCGTGCATCTTTGAGTACACTTATACTTAAAGTGTCGAGTAAAGTTGCGGCCGCATTTAATGACTCTTCTGGAACATTTTGGAGTCTCAGTACCTCTGAAAAGTCCCTGGCCAAAATAGAGGTTCCTTCTATGGCAATTCCTTTTGTTAGGACTATGCTATCGCCTTCGACAGCACCGCCGGTTTTTATTATGTCTGTTTTTTGTACTTCTCCCAGCATGGTTCCTGATACGATTGGCTTAGTGATGCCTGATGTCACTTCACTATGGCCTCCGATTACAGCTACTCCAATTTCTGAACAGGCCTGCACAATTTGAATGAATATTTCAGATGCCTGTTTTTCGGTAATATGTGTCGGAATCATCAATGTTGGCAGGAACCATTTGGGTATCGCTCCAGAGCAAGCTATATCGTTAGCGTTTACCTGGACTGCGTGCCAACCAATCGAATCCGATGCAAAGGTAATCGGATCGCTTGTGACGACTAAGCATGTATCGCCCATG
>Ga0315338_1001871_pt1 | contig 23541 bp, 21 predicted proteins | sample ASW8metaG_FD_204518 | JGI IMG/M metagenome (GOLD analysis project Ga0315338, IMG submission 204518) | Ammonia-oxidizing marine archaeal communities from Monterey Bay, California, United States - ASW #8 | ecosystem: Environmental > Aquatic > Marine > Coastal | place: USA: California | collected... | reverse complement strand
CCGAGGAGCCTGAACACACCGGTCGCCATAACCATATCAACACATATATATATGATGATGTGAAAGAGATCAACCTAAGAACAAGAACCGTGCACCATGTCATCGGTGACGTAGGCCGATCCGTCTGGACCTTGCGTTATTCCTGACGGCCGGTGGGTGGCTCGCTGCGACCGCATGAGACGACGCCGGCCGGCGAAGCACTCGGTAAACATCTCCCAGTGGCCGCTGAATTCGGCACGCTGCTGGAGAACAACCGTCACCTGGTGGCCACGCGGCTCCATGGGAGCGCGGTTCCAGGATCCGTAAAAGGCTACGAACACTCCGTCTCGATAGTGAGGAAGGAACTAGTCTACGGTGTAAAAGGCCAGATCGTTAGGTGCCCAGTACGTGGGGAACGTCACTAGCAGGCGGCCGTAATAGGTGCATTACCCTCTGACTCCTCGGCGCCGCCGTCGTACTGGGTTTAACTCAGCCGATCGATTGGCGGTCACGCTGGTTCGGCCGGGCGCTCGCGTCGGCTCGACCACGAGGCGTAAAGTAACCAGCCAAGCGGCATGGCCACGAGCAGGTACGTGAAGTGCTTCCCGTAGCGTCCGTCTGGACCGTAAGGCTCGGTCGCCCAGTGCAGAGTTTCGCTGTACGGAAAGATATTCGCCTCGGTCAGCTCGTGGAACCCATAGATGAACAACTGGACAACAAAGACAGACAGAAAGATGGCCGTCACCTGGAAAAAGAGCCCGAGATTGACACGGTGACCGTAAAGAGACCAGAGCCAGGCAACTCCGGCCGCACAGAGGACTCCAGCCACCGCACCGGTCACAAGTGCCAGCGAACGTACCTGAAACAGCAGTGCGTTCATCATCAACGCCGTCTCCATCCCCTCTCGTGTGATCATGAGGACGGTAAACCCAAAAACACCGAGGAAGGCACCCGCTCCGACCTTGAGTGTCGACTTCTTCAGATTCTCTTCGATCTCCCGCTTCATTCGACTCCCAGCACGCCACATATGAACGATAAGTGATGCCACCAGGACGGCGGCGGCGATGGCCAGGACCCCTTCCCATAGCGCCTGGTTTGCTGCACGCGCGAAGGCGACTCCGGCAGCAACACTCATCACTACCGACACAACGATGCCCCAGTGAACGGCTGGGACAAGGTGCTGATTACCGCTCCGGCGGAGATAAGAGAGACTGATCGCAATGATCAGAAAGGCCTCGAGCCCCTCACGTAGTGTGATCGTGAACGCCTGTAACATCGTTGATCCTTGGAAAAATGAGACCCAGTCTCAGTTGATCCTTAGCAAAATGAGACCCAGTCTCACTTTTAAACCCCAGATGTTATATCCGAGCTGTTAGGGACGTCAACCGGAGAGCAACTTCTACTTGGAGGGGGTAAACGACCCGCAGGTAAGCATGAACGCTCCGAAGAACGGATTTGAAATCGACCCGTCGTGCTGGATCCACGATCTATCGGCCATCGGGCAGTAGGCCACCTTGAGCTCGCCGATGCCAACGGAATCCGCGTACTCGATAAGGATGTCACTCAGTACACCAAACGCTCTTCTGGCTGCCTCGATATCGCCGGCGGCCGCAAGCGTTCCGGCTGCCTCGGCCAGGCCCTTTCCGTCATTCCCCAGCACCGCCGCGGCTACCATAATTTCCTCCGCCGCCTCAAATACTCCCTCGGTTGAATCGCCCGCGAGCGCGACCTGGACCTTTAAATAGGGTGACGTAATCGCCGAAGCCAACTCGGCCGCCACTGGCGACGCAAGCAGCAACACTAGAACGAACGGATTTAAGAGTTTCATACTCTAACCTCCAGTATCATCGGCGAGCCTATAGAACATGCCGAAAACCGCCACCGTTGCGTTAATCGTTACCGTTGATTAAGCTCGGTCAAAAGTGAGTACCGATGCGACGAGAGCGCTGTCAGCGATTTTTGCCGCTGCCCTGACACTATCTGGAACTATAACCGCTCAGCAACCATTGTTTCGAAGTGGCACGGACATTGTTGATCTGTGCGTCACCGTCATCGACGGCAAGGGGCGACTGAGCACCTCAACGCATACGGGAGTTCTTAACCACGGAAATGTATTCTGCTAGATTCGAGGAGGCGGTCACGACGATGCTGGAGGCCCATGGCCTCAACCAGCGGAAAGCCGGCCGAGGTTTCGAGGCTTCACATGCCTTTTCCGTTGCGACGATCGTTGCCGATCACGGTTTCGCGGAAGACACCATCATCGCTGCCCTACTCCACGACACGCTTGAGGACACGGACCTCGACCCTGCCGTAATTGAACAACGGTTCGGTGTCCTTGTGTTAGACATGGTTCGCGACGTATCCGAACCTCCGATGCCTCGGCGGTGGCGCGATCGAAAGCTGTCATACATCGAGCAGCTTCGCACCAGTGTTCGACACGGCTCACATGCGGTGGCCGCGGCAGACAAAATCCACAACCTCTCGAAGATGACTGAGGGGCTTCAAGCCCACGGTCCGACCTACATTCGACCCTTCACAGCGCCCGTCGAAGACATGATCTGGTATCACCAGGCCGTCATGGATACGCTACGTGCCACGTGGGATCATCCGATCTTGATAGAACAAGCGCACCGGCTCGACTCGTTTATCGAGGCTGCCGCGGGCGCGCGGTCCCTTTCGTGAATTACGCCATCGCCGCGAGTCAGTCAGATCCGAAACCCATCGCTCAAAGGATCCGCATCATCAACAATGAACTCGTGCTCACCGGTGATCCACGCTCGAGCTGAGAGAAGTCCTGCGTCCTGACGGTGGCGCGTACTGATCCTCGGTCGGGGCACAACCGACGAACCCTCAGGGGTCGGGAGTGTCGTAGATCCAAGGACGGAGACTCCGATCTCTCTTTCGCATCGCGTCGGCGTCGGCGCCGTGCTGAAGCCGTTCAGTCAGCGTGACGTCCAAACCCTGAAGCAGACTCAGGCGCCGCCTCGAATCGATCTGGAAGGGAATGGGCGTCATGCCTGGACGCTCGATCACCTGCCTCGCCAGGTCCGCCGTCACTTCAATCGCAGGACTCGCACTGACGCGCTCCGTGAGCCTTCCCACCACCTGCTCGTCCAGGGTCACCGGCAGGAGACCGAAGTCAAAGCAGTCGTCATAGAACACCGGCCCGAAGCTGGGTGCCATGACCACGCGCATCCCGCACTGCCGGAGCCGGATGACCGCGAACGCCTGCTGGCTGCCTTGGCCGAAGTTCGGCCCGGCGATCAGGATCGAGGCATCGCGATACGGTTCCTTGTTGAGGACGAAATCCGGGTCTTCTGTACCGTCGGGTCGGTACCGAAAGCCGGGGAACGCATGCTGACCGGTCCAGGACCCGTCGTGCCGGTGAGCGTCGAGACGCACGTCGCCCAGGTCCACGTGCACGGCGTGTAGGTCCTCCAGCTCCACACCGACAGGGGCGATGAGTTCGCTCTCGAGGTCTGGCTGCAGGAAGGGCGCCGCGATCCCGGTATGCCGCACGAACTGGGGTGGGTGTTGAGACACAGCAGCGCGTGCCTCAGCGGCTACTGTCACCGGGTTGATAGACCCAGGGGCGCTCCTGCTCGTCGCGCTCCCTCATCGTCCGGGCCTCCGGGAGGTGAGGCTCGATCTCTTCGAGGTCGTGCAAGCCGTTTAGCAGCTTATTCCTCACTCTGGGATCCGTCTCGAACGCAATCGGGTCGCGTCCCGGCATCTCGATCACCTGCCGCTCCAGATCCACCTTCATCGGGACTCCATGGTGCGACTCGACCCACTTCACGATCTCGTTCAGCGTCTCCCGAGGCAGCTCGACCGTCAACACGCCGTACTGGACCGCGTTGGTCAAGAAGATCGGCCCGAAGCTTTCCCCGATGTAAACCCTCACACCCCAGGCTGCGAGCGGCCGGGTGACCCCGGTGACCCGCGAGCTGCCGGTGGCGTAGTTCCGACCGACGACCATGATCGAAGCGGTCCGGTACGCTTCCTGATTGAAGACGAAGTCCCGCCGCGGGGATCCGTCTGCGTTGTAGCGGATGTTCGCGAACGCCGTCACCCGTCCATCCGATGCACCACTGCCGGCGGCGGCCGAGCTGCGGGGCGTGTCCAGACCCGAAGTCAGGTTGGTCAGGGCCGGAGCGATCACATCGGTACTCACGTTGTCGAACATGAAGGGCGCCGCCAGGCCCTCGTGCACCTCGAAGCTCTGCCCGCCTCGCTGGATATCCTGTCCCATACTCAGAGCCTTTCTACAGGAAGGCTCGCACGTCTGCGACGCTGCCGGCGATCGCCGATGCGGCGACGGTCGTCGTGCTCGCCAGAATGGTGTTCGTGTCTCGTCCTTGACGGCCGATGTAGTTGCGATTCGAGTTCGATATGCACCGGTGCCCCGGCTCGACATAGTCACCATTCGGGCCGTAGCACTTCGAGCAACCGGACTCACGCCATTCGAACCCCGCATCTTTGAAAATGCTGTCCAGGCCCTCGGCCTCTGCCTGGGCCTTGACCGCGTTCGACCCCGGAACGACCCACGCCGACGTCACGGTGGACGCGACCCGGCGGCCCTCGACTATCTCCGCCGCCGCGCGAAGGTCGCTGATCCGGCTCTCGACACAGGAGCCGATGAACACCTCGTCGATCGGCGTTCCCAGGATGGGCTCACCCGGCGTGAGGCGGCTGTACTCGATCGCCTGCCGGTAGGTGGCCTGCTTGTTCGCCGGAGCCTGGTCGGGATCCGGAATCCGTTCGCTGATCCCGATCGCGTGCTCGGGGTTAATGCCCCAGGTGACCTGCGGCTCCACCCCGGTCAGGTCGATCGTCTCCTCTCGATCGAACACCGCGTCATCATTCGTGGAAAGGGTGCTCCAGAACGCAACGGCCTGATCCCAGTAGCGCTCAGCGGGGGCGAACTCCCGGCCCGCGAGGTATTCGAAGGTCGTATCGTCTGGGCTGACCGTGCCCGTCGGTGAGGCCATCTCCACCGCCAAATTGCAGATGGAGAAGCGGGCCTCCTGCGACAGGGCTCGCACGACAGGACCGGCATATTCCACCGCATAGCCGGTGCCCGAGTCCGTACCGAGCTGGGCGATCGTTCGAAGGATGACATCCTTCGCCCGGACCCCGGGACCGAGTGTGCCCACGATGTTCACACGCATGGTCCTCGGACGGCGCCGGATGACCGTCCCGGTACGCAGGATGTTGTCCGAGTTCTCTCCGCCCCAAGAGATCAGACCCATTGCCCCGTGCGTGCAGGTGTGGCTGTCACCCGCACAGAGCACCATGCCCGGCTGGCTCAGCCCGGTCTCGGGGCCGACGACGTGCATGATGCCGTACCGCGGATCGAACTGGCCGAAGGCCTTGGTGAAGCCCAACTCTCTCATCTCCTCGGCGAACTCTTCATACTCCTGCCAGCTCCGTCCCAGCGACGGGTCCGTGTATCGGTCCGGTGACGTGGAGACCCCATGGTCGGGTACGTTGTAGAAAATCTCGGGGTTCTGAAACTCGACGCCGTCCTGGACCAACCTCATGACCTGGGTGGGACTCCCGCCGATACAGCGGTCCACCTGGAGCAGATCGGTTTCGCCACCGAGGTTCGCGACGACGTGCGCATCCCAGATCTTGTCGAACATGGTCCCGCGACGCTCCTCCGCCTGGAATCGCGCGAACAAGGACCTGGGGTAGGCCGATATCAGAAGCCCGGCTCCGACCGACGTTTTGATGAAGTCACGTCTCCTCATGGTGCTGCCTCCGCTCCTGGACCCGATGACTTTGGCCGCGGGGATCGGTTGGCCTCGTTCACCCGCCACAGGTTTCAGCCGCGCCCGCTGGTATCCCGCGAGCAGTCTCTCTACAGATCCAACATGCGCACATTAGCGTGAACTCGACGAGGTTTGCAACACGCGAATACACGTAGATTCTTGCCGCTGTCTGGGTCGCTCTTGTTGGCCATGGCGGTCGTGTGTCTGTTGCCACGATCTTCTACACTGACTTGGCCAGGTTTGCGTCGGCAACCTCAAGCCTAGACGGGTCGAGCTGCGCGCCGACAGGTACTTGGCCTCAGACGACCAAGCCATTTACCACAATGTTTACTGGTGTCGATGGCGGAGACCCAACCCACACCAAGTGCAAGTTCCACCGGACCCAGAATCCAGTGTCCAACTGAGCCTTCTCTTCGGTGAGCTCCGCCATGCGTGTATAGTTGTCGACCGTCGAGCGTTCACCGGCACCCGGCTGGGGAAACATGCCACAAACAATCCCACCGACGATGCGTGTCATCGAGATTACTGCGTTCGGTCCCCCCGAGCGTCTGGCGGTCGGGGAACGCCCGGTTCCGACGCCCTCGTCTAGGGAAGTCCTTGTCAAGGTAGCGGGTACCGGCGTCAATCGCGCTGACATCATGCAGCGCCGAGGACACTACCCGCCCCCCAAGGGGGCCTCCGATCTCCTGGGGCTCGAGGTATCTGGAACGGTGGTCGCTGTCGGCGACGGCGTGTCACATTGGCGGATTGGCGACCGTGTGTGTGGCCTTGTCACGGGTGGGGGATATGCGGAGTACTGTGTCATACCGGCCCCTCAGTGCCTACCGGTGCCCTCTGGAATCACGCTCGTTGACGCTGCCGCGTTGCCCGAGGCCTGTATGACGGTGTGGACCAACGTGTTCGATTCCGGTCAACTTCAGGCCGGAGAGCGCTTTCTCGTCCACGGAGGATCGAGTGGTATTGGTACGACTGCTATCCAGCTCGCAAAATTGTGGGGTGCAGACGTCTTCGCGACAGCGGGAACGGCTGAAAAATGTGCCACGTGCGAGCGTTTGGGCGCCACGCAGGCATTTAACTATCGTGAGACCGATTTCGCACAGGCGCTCAAGATAGCAACTGATGGCCGCGGCGTCGACGTCATACTGGATATGGTCGGAGGGTCGTACCTCCAACCGAATCTCGAGAGCCTTGCGGTTGATGGACGCCTCGTGCTGATTGGTCTCATGGGTGGGGCAACCGCTGAGGTAAACCTGGCCACCGTGATGTCACGCCGTTTAGTGATCACCGGCTCGACCCTCAGATCTCGTTCGGTCCAGCAGAAGGCCGCGATCGCCGATTCGGTCCGTGTGCAAGTCTGGCCGTGGATTTCCGACGCGCGCTTTGAGCCGGTTGTTCACAAAAGGTTCTCGTTAGACCAGGCGGCTGAAGCTCATCGTACGATGGAAGCCAGTGTTCACATCGGCAAGCTCTTGCTCCAACCCTAGCCGGTCGGTCCGCCACGACCTAACGATTGTGAGGGCCACACGCATCCCGTCGATCTTGTGGGCCGGCAGACTGTCTGGAATGACGATATCACCCAAGTGCAAGGCTGTGGCGAGGATCTACTCGACATAGGCGAGGAGACTATCCCCGTCCATCAGGCCATCGATGACACGTCTGGACTGCGCCCGTAACGTTGGAACTGACCCGTGGAGCTGGCCATGTGTCGGGTGGGTGAACCAATCGTGGATCACCTCACCAGGGATGATCGATATGCTGGAATGGTCTACTTGGCGTGGTCGTCGAATGGACGATTTCGCCCCCGACAATCGTCTGTTCGATCCCGATATCTTTGATGCGATCAGAGTCAACGGTAAAAATGTCCTCCGCAAGCACGATCATGTCCGCGAGCTTTCCGACTTCCAACGAGCCGCGGTCCTCCTCGTCAAAAGTCATATAGGCCGTCTCGGTCGTGTAGCCCCGGATCGCCTGCTCCAGACTCACTCGCTCCCCCGGGCCATAGACATTTCCGTCCGAGCTTTTACGGGTGACCGCCCCGTAAATTCCGTACATGGGACCATGCGGCATGCCGTCCGACCCATATGACACACGGATACCTTGATCGAGCAACGACTTCTGCGGTTGGCTGGTCTCTAGACGTTCCCCGCTCACGATATCTGGAGCAAATTGCATTTTTGAATACACCCAGTTCGGTTGAGTGGCTACCGTGATCCCCAGCTCGGCCGTTTTTTGCAATGTCTCTTCCGGCGGTAGCACCGTGTAGTGATGGATGTAGGGTCGAGCGTCAGCGCGGGGGCTCTCTTGCAGAATCTGCTCCATGGAGTTCACACACATCTGAATCGCGCCGTCGCCGATGCAATGGATCCCCAACTGCCAGCCCAGCTCATGCCCACGCTTGGCCACCGGATAAAACGCCTCTTCAGGAATCCGTATGCCTGCCTCATAATCCTCGCTGGGATACGGTGGAAGGAGCCACGACCCCGGACCACTGTAGGCCCCATCGATACTCATCTTGATGGCCCCGACCTTTAACCGGTCGTTACCAAACCCCGTGTGGAACGGCATCGACTCAAGCTCCCGGATCGTGGTCTCGACGGCCGTCTCAAGATCGCCAAATCGGTCAAATCCTGGTGACAGTCTCGCCTGCACCGTCAGTCGCGGCAGGGCTTCACCCCAGCGATCGTAGGTGTCCTGTACCCAACGCCATTGGTCTGGGCTCGTCAAAACAACCCCAGCGGCGTTCACACTGGTGATCCCCACGGCGAGGAGTCCTTCGAGATACCGGCGTAGCTCGGCTTTCGCGGTCTCTGGATCGCGGGGTGGCGTGGGAGGCATGGCTCGCGTAATCAGCTTCCGTGCGGGACCTTCCCGAAATTTTCCAGTTAGCTCACCTTCGGCGTCGAGATCAATCACTCCACCCGGGGCCTTGGTGTCCTTAGTAATGTTGGCCTCTCGCAGACCCAATGAGTTCACCATCGTCAGATGCGCTCCCCGTACCAGCATCACCGGATGATCCGGTGCGGCTTGGTCCAAATCCCACCGGGTGGGCGCCTTGTTCTCTGGGAAGGGATGCGGGATGTCTGTCGTGTAGGCGAGCTCACCCCGAATCCATTCCCCTTGGGGCACTTCCGCAGCCTTCTCCCGAATCGCTGTCAGAACCTCGTCCATCGTGGTGGCTTCCCACAGATCTAACGCGTTAGGATCAGGTGCCGAGCCAAAGCTCAGATGCACATGATTGTCGTAGAACCCGGGCAGCACAGTCTTGCCTTGCAGGTCCACCAGCTGGGTCTCGTCGGACGCGAGGGACTGTATATCGTCGTTTAAGCCCAGCGCCACGATCCGGCCTTCGTTAACCGCCACCGCCTCGACCATGTCAAAGTTCGCGTTGACAGTCGCAATCTTGCCGTTATAGAAAACGGCGGCAGGCGCCACAGCAGAGTTGGGTGCTTGCGTGCAAGCGGTAGCGCCTAACGCTACGATCACAGTAAAAGCTACATACGCGGATTTCAACCTGCTCATAGACGCCCCCTCCTGAAACCTAGGTGGGCAGTGTACCACTTAGCACGCCCGGAGCAATGGACAGTTTCATGAGCAGGACGGAGGAGGTAACGTAAGTCTCGGTTCCCCATGGAGAGGGACCACTTCCTCGGAAACATCACCGACCGAATTCTCGCCGAAACCGTAATCAAGTTCGAGAGGACGTTTCTGCGACCATCCACCCGACTAAGAATCTCCGTCAACCCTTCGCCACGTCAACAGACCGCTGTCGCCCCGACCACCTGACCGCCAAGCTCCCGGCAAATTTGGAACAGCTGTCCCCACAGGTAAGGAGCAGCTGTGGGATCGACCCAGATACGGTACCGTGGTACTTGCCCGGATGTTGGCAGCAACGCGGCCGAGACACCGGCTACCCGCGAGTAGACGAGACGCCAGGTCGGGCACTCCCTGAAGTCTACGCCGCAGACCTGAGTCATCACCCGTAACGCGCTTGATCCGGTCAAGACGAAGGTTGCGTCCTGTCGTTCCACCCGGTACGTCTTCCCCTGGGCAGGACCGAACCTGTCTGAGAGCGCGACAACCGGCTGTCCGGAGAGGCCGCTCTCAAGAAAGTATTCGTCCTCGCCGATCCGCACGGCGATCCCTTCTGGTTTCTGCTCCTGGGCTCCGAAGGTGTCGCCTGGTATCTCAAGTCCCTGAGCGGTGAGCCAGTCGGCGGCTCCGTGGCCTTTCAACCCGAGCTTCCGAAGCGCACTCAGATCGCAGAGGCCGAGGGTTCGGGCTGACCTCGCCTCAGCCTCCGGTGAACCGAAGTCGAGGGCGAGCGGTGTGCCGGCCACCTCCCCCCAATGCGCGCCCAGGGCTGCGATCGCCTGGTGCACCGGACTACGCCCAGCGGGCCTGGTCGTCATGATGGAACTTACCTCCGCAGATGAATCAGGTTTGGCGTCTATTTTCTGGATCGTAGAACGGCACGCTGGTCACACGTGCCTCGACCAGATCGTCGCTGTCGAGTCGCACGCGCAGCCGGGTGCCTTCCGTCGCGAGGTCGGGACGGACGTAAGCCAGCCCGAGTGGCCTCCCGAGAGTCGACCGCTTCGCGATACTCGTAACGCGGCCGGCGATCTCGGTCCCGTCGATAATCAGGTTGCACTCCTCCGGCAAAAATTGCACTTCTGGGTTCCGGAATTCGATACCGACGAGAGACCGCGACAGTTCTTGCCTTTTGAGAATCGAGAGACTGCGCTGCCCGACAAAGAACGGTTTTTTCTTGCCAATCGCCCAGGCAGTGTTGGCCTCGTACGGCGTCGCCAGGGCGTCGGTGTCCTGTCCAACAATGATGTGTCCTTTCTCCAACCTCAACAAGCGCTGCGCCTCGACTCCGAAGGGTCTGATCCCGAAGGTTCGTCCGGCCTCCATCAGACTCGTCCAGACGTGAAGGCCGTACTGCGCGGGCACATGGACCTCGTAGCCCAGCTCGCCGACGAAACCGACCCGAAGGATCATGGCTGGAACAGCGGCCACGAGCCCCTCCCGAACACAGACGTAGGGGAACGCCTGGGAAGAGAGGTCGACCTCTGTCAGCGAGCCGAGAAGCTCACGGCAACGCGCACCGGCGAGGTTCATCGCGGCCAGCTGCCCGGTAGAGTTAATCAGGGTAACATCCATACCCCAAAGGATCGCCCAGCGCTGCATCTCGCTATAAAAGCCGTCGGCACCGGTCGAGGTCGTGGTGAGATAGAAACGATCCTCGGCGAGCCGCGCGATCACACCGTCCTCGATGATCACTCCGCTCTCGTCGCAGGCGAGACCGTAACGCAGACGCCCTACGGGCTGTTTGGCAAAGCGTCCGGTGTAAAGGCGTTCGAGAAATGGGACGGCATCGGGACCGGTAACGTGAATCTTCCCAAGCGTGCCGACATCAATCAGGCCGAGCTGTTGCCGCACGTTCATCGCCTCGTCCAGGATAAGCTCTTCCCGGCCCCGGCCCGAGACCCGGTAGTACTCGGGTCGCAGCCACGAGCCGGCGTGGATGAACTCGGCTCCCGCGGCGGAATGCCAGTCATGCTGGGGAGTGGTGCGTAACGGGTGAAACCGTCGGCCGGCGAGCACCCTCAACGCCACGGGGTGGCGGAACGGCCGCGACGTCGTCGTGCCGGTCTCGTTGATCGACCTCCGGTTGAGCCGCGCCAGCACCCGCACGGCATTCATGTTGGCGAGCTTCCCCTGACTGGGCCCCATCCCGACTGTCGTGTAACGCTTGAGCAGCTCGATGTTGTCGTAGCCTTCCTGGTGAGCGTTGACGAAGTCGGCGAGGTGCAGGTCCTCATCCAAATCGATGAAGTTCTTCTTCCCTGGGTGCGCGTGGATCGGATAGGGATGACTACGTGGCGGACCTCGGTGAACGACGGGGTCAGGCACCGTTTCAATCTGACGTCCCAGATACCTCGCCGCCTCAAGCCCAGCGCGATGCCCGTCGGCGATCTGGTCTTCGAGTTCGAAGACACCTCGGACCCGCCCCGCGGCGAACACCCCTTCGGGAAGGCGACCCGGGATGAACTGCTCCACCGTCTCCGAGTAGGAGAAACGTCCACCCGCTTGATACAGAAGCTCTCCGCAAGGCGCCCAGCCGACGCTGACGGCGACGCCGTCGCAGGCAACGGTCACGGCGGTAGAAGGGAGCGGCGCTCCGCGGTCGTCGAGCCGGCAGAGCACGGCGCCGGCCACGCTTCGTTTTCCTCTCGCCGGCACCGCTTCGTGAACGGTGTGACCCCTGTGAACGGGAACGCCCGCCGTGACGACCCGATCTCCAAGCTCACTCACTTCCCCCTCGGCTCGCAGGTCGGCAACAGCCGCCACGTCGACTCCTGCATCGAGCAGGTCGAGAACCACGCGGTAGGCGTCGCTACCCGATGCGAGCACGACGCAGCGCTCGAACGGTTTGACAGCGTAGAGGCGAATCAATCGTTGCGCCGCGGAACCGAGGAGGACGCCGGGGAGGTCGTTCTGCCCGAACACCGCCGGCTGCTCCATACAGCCGCTGGCCGAAAGGGTCGCCTTCGCTCGTAGCTTGGTCAGACGAGTATCGGTCACCAGCGCGATCCAGTGGTCGGCGTACCAGCCCGCCGCCTGGGTGGACGTGCGCAGTTCAAGAGTGTCGAGCGAGGCGACACGGTCGAGGAGCTTTTGCAGACGCGTCCCAGCCCCGGACTCCGCGCCTCTCTGCCACGTAAGGCTGCCTCCGGGGCGAGGGTCCTCGTCGACGACCAGCACGCGCACACCCTGTTCGGCGGCGGCGACCGCAGCGGAGAGACCGGCCGGTCCCGCACCCACGACGAGTAGATCGCAAAAGGCGTAGTCCTTGGGAGTCGCTTCGGTGACGTTGCGCGGATCGATTTTCCCGAGCCCGGCAACCTTGCGCATCTGCCGCTCGTAGAACGGAAACAGCCAGCGCGGTGAATGGAATGCCTTGTAGTAGAAACCGACCGGAAGAAACGCGCTGAAGACCTCCGTAAAGCGAAGCCAGTCTCTCTCGAGACCATCGACGGTATTGACGGCTCGGAGGTTCATACCCTCGGCGATCGGCATGACGTCCCCGCGGAGATTTGTTCGGCTGCCATCCTCCACAAGGACGTTCACGTCATGGTTCGCGAGGCTGTAGATACCCCGGGGCCGGTGATACTTGAAGCTGCGACCGAGCAAGCGGACACCATTCGCCCACAGCGCACTCGAGAGAACGTCACCTGCGTATCCCTGAAGCCTGCGCCCCTCGAACCAGAACGCGATGGGCCGTGCGCGGTCGATACACTCTCCGTCGTTGGGGGGTAGCCGCCAGTTCACCGCCTACTCCGATCCTGGAAGGTACGTACGAAGGGTCTCATCGGTCTGATTATTTCTCTCCGCGATGAACCAGGTCCCGCTTGCGATGTGATACCACCACTCGCGCTTGACCCCTGGCTCCCCCGAGCGCCGAAAGACATAATCGGCCCACTCTTCGTCGCTCACTCGGTCGGGATCGGGCATCTCGCGCACCTCACCGCCGAACTGGAACTCCTGGAGTGGCCGGGGTCCATTGAGGGGACAGTTCAGAATTTTCATCTTTCGCCTCAGTGACCGACTGACGCGGCACCCTTTTCACCGACGAGCCGGAACTCGCGGAAGCGGGAGAGACGGAACGGGCGGATGAGTTCATGGTCGCGCTCTTCCGCCACCGTGAACGCCATCGTCTTACCGCTGATTGGCGTGGCCTTGAACCCCCACGTTCCCCAGCCGGCATCGATGTAGAACCCCTGCACGTCCGTGGTCCCCATGATCGGTGAGAAGTCGGGCGTCATATCGCTCAGCCCTCCCCACTGGCGTAGCAGCTTGACGTCGGCCAGACAGGGAAACAGGTCGAGGAGGTGACCGCTCAGACTTTCGGCGAAATCGAGTGTGGACCGTGTCGAGATCAGTTCGTAGGGATCGAGCGATGCTCCGGTGACGAGCTCGCCTCGCGATGACTGGCTGACGTAAAGGTGGAGCCCTGCCGAAACCACGATGTGGTTCAACCAGGGTTTGAGCGGCTCGGTGACCGCCGCCTGGAGCGGATGAATGACGAGCGGCGTGCGCAGACCCACCATCTTCGTGATGTGCGTCGTCCATCCGGCCACCGCCGAGAGAACTCTACGCGTCTTGATGAAGCCCTTGTCCGTGTGCACACCGACAACCCGACCGTCCTCGACCTCGATACCAGTGACCGGGGTCTGCTGATGGATCTCGACACCGAGACCGTCGGCGCCTCTGGCGTAACCCCAAGCCACCGCGTCATGGCGGGCGATGGCGCCGGGAGGGTGAAAAAGTGCACCGTGGATCGGTGCCTGGCCGCCGCAATTCAGGTCGATCTCAGGCACCGTCTCCTTGATGAACTCGGGCCCGACAATCTCGCTCTCGATACCCAGGTGCTTGTTGGTTTCTGCCCGCCACCGCTGGGTTCGCAGGGAAGCGGGCGAGTGCGCCAGCGTGAAGTGGCCACGCTCCGAGTAGAAGAGGTTGAGGTTCAGGTCGCGCGACAGATCGCGAAACAGCTGCAGACTGGCATCGTAAAACTTTGCCCCTTCGGGTGTCAGATAGTTAGAACGAACGATGGCAGTATTGCGACCCGTACCACCGCTGCCGATGTAGCCCTTCTCGAGAACCGCAACGTCCGTGACGCCGTGGTCTCTGGCAAGGTAGTAGGCGGCCGCCAGACCGTGACCGCCGCCGCCGATAACAACGGTGTCATATTCGCCCTTGAGAACCGTAGGCGATCGGAACATCCGCTGCTCGGGATAGTGCTTGCTGAACCCAAATTTGAGTAGTCTGTAGGGCATGATCTCCAGCGAGATCTCAGAAGGGATAATTCAGAAGAACGTCAGGTACTCGTCGACCTCCCACTGAGTCACCTGCTTGTCGTATGTTTCCCATTCCTTCGTCTTGACGTCGAGAAACTCGTCGGCGATCGGCCCCAACGCGCCCTTGACAACTTCGTCGGCACGAAGTGCGTCCAGAGCTTCCCATAGTGACTGAGGAAGGATGCTGATACCGCAGGAACGGATCTCCTCCAGCGACTGTTCGTACATGTTCCCCAGGTTTGGATCACCGGGATCGATCTTCCTCTCGATCCCATCGATTCCCGCCGCCGCGTACGCCGCGAGCGCCAGGTAGGGATTGCAGCCAGCCGACACGGTACGGTCCTCGAAGTGACCTGGACCCGCCGTGCGGATCATCTGGGTCCGATTGTTGTCTCCGTAGGTGATGAAGGCTGGCGTCCACGTGAACCCGGAGCGGCTCGAGTAGAGACCCGTCCCCAGTTGTAGCCGCTTGTAGCAGTTCACGGTGGGGCTGGTGACAGCGCAGAGAGCACGCGCGTGTCGCAGAATACCCCCGACGAAGTGATACGCCTGTTCCGAGCAACCGAGCCCACGGGAATCAGCGGAGTTCTCGAAGACGGACTCCCCGGTCTCGGCGTTGGCCAGATGGTAGTGAATGTGGAGACCACTCCCCGTCCGGTCGCTGAACGGCTTGGGCATGTGTGTGGCGATAGCGCCGTACTGCTTGGCGATTTGTGACGTGGCCATCTTGAAGAAGATGACACGGTCCGCCGTCGTCAGCGCATCCGCGTAGTCAAAGTTGATCTCGAACTGACCGTTGGCATCCTCGTGATCCGCTTGATAAACACCCCAGCCCAAGTTGTTTAGGGCGTTGGTAAGATCCTGCAGATAGGCGATTGCCGGGGCCATCGAACGGAAGTCGTAGCAGGGTTTTGATAGAGAATCGGCGTTGTCGGGGTCCCACGGGGCAATCGATCCGTCCTCTCTCCTGACCACGAGAAAGTGCTCGGGCTCCATGCCAACGTTGAAGACATAGCCCTTCTCTCTGACCTCGGACAACACGCGCGCGAGATTCGTGCGTGGACAGAAAGGATAGGACTCCTCGTCCACGTAGAGGTTCGACGAAAACCGGGCCGTGTTTGGCAGCCACGGCAACGGGGTGTAGGTATCCAGATCGATCCGGGCCAGCATGTCGTGCGAGTGCGGCCCCTGCCCGACGCCTATGACGGCGGCTCCCGCGAAGCCTGCCCCGACGTCGAGTGCGTCGTCGAGGCAGGATGCAGGAATCATTTTGACCTTTGCCGTGCCGTGCAGGTCGACAAATTGAACGAGAAGAAACTCGATGCCATCTGTCTGCAGCTGCTTGCGGATTTGCTCGCGGTCAGCCATTCGTAACCTTTCGATCTCACCCGTTGGGGAAGTCCAGGATTGTGTTATGTGCCGGGAATCCAGTCCGTGCCGGCCAGTGGCCGCTTGGCCATGGCGGCCGCCTCGACAGTGAGCGCCACCAGATCCTCACGCTCCAGGTTGTGTACCTTCGACTTACCACACGCACGAGCCAATGTGGCCAGCTCAAGAGTTAACACGCTCAGGTAGTTGCCCAGCCGCCTCGCGCCCTCCTCCACAACCAGTCGCCGCTGGAGTTCATCGTCTTGGGTCGTAATGCCGACCGGGCACTGTCCGCTCTGGCAATGGTGGCAGTAGCCTGGTGCTGTACCCAGCTTCTCATAGTCCGACGTGACATCCACTTCGTTGCCCTGTGTGTCTGTGTAGCACGCACTGTTACAGCCGAGCGCGATGAGTACGCCTTGGCCGAGGGCGACCGCGTCGGCGCCCATCGCCAGCGCTTTAGCAACATCGGACCCGGTGCGAATGCCTCCTGAGATGACGAGCTGTACAGTCCCGATCATGTCCATCTCATCGAGCGCTTCGACTGCCTGCCGCAGAGCGGGTAACGTCGGGATACCAGCGTGCTCGATGAACACCTGCTGGGTCGCAGCAGTGCCTCCCTGCATCCCATCGAGCACGACGACATCGGCGCCGGACTTGACGGCCAACTTCACATCATTAAAAACACGAGAGGCTCCTATCTTCACGTAGATCGGCACCTGCCAGTCAGTCAGCTCCCGCAGCTCATGGAGCTTGATCGCCAGGTCATCGGGACCGGTCCAGTCCGGGTGACGGCAGGCCGAGCGCTGGTCTATGCCCTCCGGGAGGGTACGCATGTCCGCGACCCTGGCGCTGACCTTCTGTCCCAAGAGCATCCCGCCACCCCCCGGTTTAGCCCCTTGACCGATGACAACTTCTATGGCATCCGCCTTCCGCAGGTCGTCTGGATTAAATCCATAGCGCGAAGGCAAACACTGGTAGACAAGCGTCTTCGAGGACGCCCGCTCCTCAACAGTCATGCCGCCGTCGCCGGTGGTCGTGGACGTGCCATTGGCCGTGGCCGCCCGGCCGATCGACTCCTTGGCGTGCGCAGACAAGGCGCCAAAACTCATCCCGGCAATCGTGATAGGGGTATCAAGCTTGATCGGCTTCTTCGCAGAACGCGTCCCCAGCACCGTCTTCGTCTCGCACTTTTCTCGATAACCCTCCAGTGGATAGCGCGACATCGACGCGGTCAGAAAGACCAGATCATCAAAAGTCGGTAGGGAACGCTTCGCTCCCATACCCCGGATGTCGTACACCCCACGCTCCGCGGCGCTATTGATATACGCGACGACATCGCGGTTGAACGAGAAGCTCTCTTCGTGTGCGCCGGTCTTCACCATCGTCTGCTCAACCGTACGCTTCCCGATGCTCAGTGTTCCAGTGGTAGAGAGTCCGTGCAGACCCAATTCTTGTGAACGCTTCAGGGTCGTAGTCGAACCCCGCTGCGCTCAGCAGCTCGGCGAGTGTGACCCGGTCGGTGTCGGTCAGAGGCTCCTCCCGAGCATCTGCTCCAAGACCGTGAGTCCGACCCCGAACGTAGATCACCGCTTCGTACAACGAATCACCGAGACCGGCTCCGGCATCCCCACAGACCACAAGATGGCCCGCCTGGGCCATGAATCCTGAGACGTGGCCAACATTTCCACCGACGACGATATCGCAGCCTTTCATCGAGATCCCGCAACGGCTCGCGGCGTTGCCTTCGACGACGAGCAGACCACCCTGGCCAGACGCACCGATACCATCCGAAGCATCACCTTTCACACGCACGACCCCCGACATGATGTTCTCCGCCACACCCTTGCCGGCATTTCCATGGATAGTGACCGTGGCCCGCTTGTTCATGCCCGCCACATAGTAGCCGGCATGGCCACGAATGTGCACCTCGACGGGGGCATCGAGACCGACCGCAATGTTGTGGGCACCGGCCGGATTCAGAATCTCAACCGCACCAGCCGGCTCCTTGCCAAGTTCATGTTGTAGAAAATGATTGACTTCCCGAACGGTCGTCTGCGCCAGATCGAGCTTCACCGTGGCGCCGACACTTTCCATGAATAGATCTCTTCGGGCTCCGGCTCGAAAGTATGGGCCTTCGAGATGTCGGGAAGGTGGGCCAAGGAACGAAACTCCGAGCTGATCGCGACGTAGTCGTCGGTTTCCGCAACGACGGCTGGTTTACATGCGAACTGGTCGCGCACAAGGGTCATCTGGTCGGCCGTCGCCATGAGCAGCGTGTAGAACCCGTCGAGGTGTCGAAACGCGTGGTGGAGTGCGTTAGCTAGTGTATCTCGCTGCGCGAGGCGCCACTCGATAAAGCGACAGGCCGCTTCGGTGTCGTTGTCGGTCTCGAATACAATCCCGCGTTTCTCGAGCGTGCGTCTGAGCATGTAAGGATTCGACAGTGAGCCGTTGTGCACGAGGCAAAAATCCTCGCCGGCAGTGAACGGGTGAGCGTGCACCGGAGTTACGTCCGACTCAGTCGCCATGCGCGTGTGACCAACACAGTGGCTACCAGCCATTCCAGCGAACCGGTACCGCACAGCGATCTCTTTCGGGTCGCCCATATCCTTGTAGAGATCGATTACCTGACCGACACTAAGCACGTGCAACGACGGTGCGGTGTCTTTCAGCCAGGAGCGCAATGTGGCCGGCTCGATCGACGACACGAGCACAGCATGGTTCGCCCGAGTGTCCATACGGGCTGTCTCTCTGCTGTTGCCGTCAAGTCTCCGTAGCAACGACGCCTTCAAATCCTCCCAGTCGTACCCTCGGTCTCTCGCGAACAGACTGAAGCGGCGCTCCCGTTGCCCCAAAGACTCGCCGAATATGGCCATGCCGCCGGAATCGGATCCGCGGGCCGCCATGCACGTAAACATCGGCGTCATCCACTCGCCGAGTTTCTCACGATGCTCGTGTTTCTTGACCAGCAATCCGACGATACCGCACATGAAATCTCCAAACTATTCGCGAAGGTGTGCAGTATACGAGTTTCCCACCGGCGCAGAAAGCGTGTCAGTAGGGGAAGGCGACCACCTCAGCCTCGCCGCCGCAATGGTGCTTGATAATCTCTTCCGTCTCCTCGAAGACTCGACGGAGCCTAACAGAATCGTGAACGGTTGTTGCTTCTATGATCAGCAACACGTTCGTCGTCGCAGCCGTGACTTTGCAGAAATCAGCCTGCTGTATGTCGAGCCGGCAGATGACACGATCGAGAGCGTCGACGTAACCGAACTCTCCAGCGGTGACCGCCTCCTCTACGGCGCTGCCGAGTGGGACGAAGCGTTCCCCGCCGCACAACAGCCGCAGCTCCACGGGAGTCGCGATACGGTCAAGATCATGCGCACCGAGACTCGAGCTGGTGCGAAGCGAGACCAAATTATATGCATCGACGAGATTATTGATGGAAGGAAGGGCTCCATGCTTGAGCGCGAAGCGCAGGAGGCTCTCCGTAGAGGAAATCCGGCGGCGGGACTTCACCCCAACGGTTTGTAGAATGTCTTGTACCTTGACGATCTCGGGAATCGAGCGAATCTCTGACACGCTCGAGAGCCGCGTGCGAATCCTTCCGATCTCATCGGCGATCGCTGTGCGCAGCTCTGCGTTGGCAGGGGAGACCCGCACCGAGCGGAACACCATCGCGCCCGCGCGAAGACCAAGATCAACACAGTCCTCCGATTCAGTAAATATCGTCCTCCCCTCCAACGACATCGCTCACGTCGCGCTGCTTGAGCCTCTGAACCTCATGCAGGTACGCGGTGCCTTCGGTCTTAAGCAGCCAGACCATCCAGCCGATCCACAAGGCCAGGCTCACAAGAAAAAACCCCACTTCCAAACCGACCCACGGATACATCGGCCCGACCTCAAGCGGATTGCCTGCCCAGCTATCGACGGTGCCTATCAGATTCATCAACTCTCTCCGCCATCCTTCCAGCCGATGCGGATCAGATGCTCGCGCTCCGCGGTCCGAATTGCTTGTGACTGCTGCCTTTCTTCGCGGCGTGTGTGACGATCCAGACCCGCGATCTCAACCTCGACCGGGATTCGTAGTATGCCCACCCGCTTCAAAATTCCTCCCACGACGTAGGCAGGAGCGAATCCGAGAATCCAGAAGACGATGACAGCGCCGATCAGCTGTCCCCATGGAGTAATGGCAACCGAGTCGGCTGCGGGACTGCTCGGGTAGCCCCAGAGGATAAACCCGGCCGCGACCACCCCCAGAGTACCGCAGTATCCATGTACGGCGATCGCGCCTACAGCGTCATCAATCTTGAATCGCCGCTCCACCCAGTAGTGCAGCTTGAAGGCGCAAAACACAATCACGGCTGCAACAAGGAGCACCTGCATGGGGTGGTACAAGTCGTTCCCAGCCGAAGCCCCAATGATGCCTCCGAGCCCTCCGGAAAAAGTCCAGAAGGGATCACCCTTCGATAGGAAAAAAGCCATGAGCATCCCCGAAGCCAGGGCCATCAGCAGGTTCACGGTGACGGCGCTCAGGGTCGTGGGGGTCAGATAGATCGTAGTTGCAGAAAAGAAGAGACGTCCGTCTTCAGGGTCGATATCGAGAATGGGCACGTTGCAGGCGGCGTAGAACCCCCAAAAGCCGGTGAATATGAGAAAAAGACCGATAGCAACGAGCCACGGATTTTGTAGCGGAAACGTACGGGCGCTGCCGTCCGGAGCGAACCTGCCGATCCTGGGGCCAAGGTGAACGAGGACAGCGAGTGCCGATGCTCCCGCTACCCCGTGAACAACGCCGCCCGCATAAGCGTCGTGGTAACCGAGTGTGTGCACCATCCAGCCGGCATCGGACCAGCCCCACGCCGCGGCGATGACCCAGGTGACCGAACCGACGAACACCGCGATCACCCAGAATGCGCCCGAGCGGATGCGTTCTATCACGGCCCCGGAAAGAACAGACGCCGCGGTCCAGGAGAAAAGCAGAAACGCCGCCCAGAAAACCCCGTTGAGCCTTGCCCATGTGGCGGTATCCGCGACCGTCAGCCCATCGTCTCGTGGCTGGCCACCCATATGCGGACCCATGAGCTCATTCCACGGCAACGACCAGGGAGCCTCTTTCAGTCCCCCCGTGATGCCGGGCCCGTTCTGGAACGCAAAGTAGATCCACCAGCCGAAAAAGAAAAAAGTGACCGTGACGAGAGGCACGATCATTGCGTTCTTCATCAACGTGTGCAGCATGTTCTTCCGCCGGGAAACACCCACCTCGTAGAGGCAAAAGCCAACGTGGATAAGAAACATCAGCACGACCGTGACCCAGTAGTAGAACTCGGTGAAGATCACGGTTATCGCTTCGAGCTGATTGCCCATCGGGGTCTCCTCAAGAACTTCGCCACCGCTCACCCCGGGCACGAGCCGGTCTCACGGTTGTGTCCAGAGGTTAGGCGAGGAGAATCCGGCATAGCAAGCGGCAAGCTGAGTTCGACAACATTTATGGACGGGATCGCCGTTCGATGTGCTCGAGATGTCGAAAAATCTCCGCCAGCCTTAGCTTACGGACAAGGCTAGAGCCTTCTGGCTGTAACCGTGTGCCTCTCTGTGCGTCGTTAAAAATGGTAGCGGTACGGGGATTCGAACCCCGGTCCCGTGGCTGAGAACCACGTATCCTAACCCCTAGACGATACCGCCTCGTAGAGGTCTGATCTACGTTTTTATATCATAGACGCGTGATCCGTGTATTGATGGGTTTCACGCTGATCGTCGCCCTTGCTCTGGGTGCAGGATTTTACATTGCCGAGAACGCCTCAGGGCCAACGGTCGAGATCATTCAGCCCTCCAGACTGGTCGGACGCTCTGCTATCTTCGAGGCCCTTGTCACGGCTCCTGGCGGAAACCTCACGTCACTGGATGCGATCATCGAGCAGGACGGTCGGATACTTGCACTCTACTCTCTCGATACTCCGCTCGAGGGAGAGGTTCGGCAAAATGGTCCCGATAGTATCCGTATCACACGCCGCTTCGACCAGTCGTCGCATCCGGGACTGACTGCGGGCACCGCGCGGGTCGTGGTGTCGGCTGCACGTCCAGTCCTATTCGGCCTCCGGGAGGCGAGCGCCACGGCCGAGCTGGAGGTAGAGGTCCGTATTGAGCCTCCGCGTATCCAGGTCGTATCGGACTTTCACTATATCAATCACGGTGGCTCTGAGATGGTGGCCTACCGTGTGATACCACCCGACGCTGAATCCGGTGTGCGGGTCGGTGACCGGCGGTACCGCGGGTATCCGGCCTCAGGTGCTGGCGTAGATGGTGACGACACACTGCAGGTGGCTTTCTTTGCTCTCCTGCACGACCAGGATCTCGAGACCCCTATCGAACTGTACGCCGAAGACACAGCTGGCAACGCCTCAAGCATGCCGTTCGATCATCGCGTGTTTCCGAAATCGTTTCGTCGATCACGGATTCCACTGAGCGACGAGTTCTTACGTGTAGTCATCCCACCAATCGTCGAGCGAGCCCCAGAACTCGCCGACGAAGAACTCGACCCGGCGACGTCCATAGAAGAACTCGCCGATCTTTATCTGTTCATCAACCGCACCTTACGCCAGCGGAACCGTGAGACCCTAGCAGCGTTTGCGGGCGGGACCAGCGCGCACCTGCAATGGGACGGACCATTCGTGCCACTGCCGAATTCTCAGGTTGAGTCTGGATTTGCCGATCACCGGACGTATGTCTTCGACGGCAATGATATAGATCAACAAGTCCACCTCGGCTTCGACTTGGCCTCGACCGCGAATGCCCTTGTATCGGCAGCCAACAACGGGACCGTAATTCACGCCGACTACCTTGGTATCTACGGCAATTGCGTCATCATCGACCACGGCATGGGACTTCAGTCGCTCTACGCGCATCTGTCGGTTATAGACGTCGCGCCCGGAGAACAGGTGACCCGGGCCCAGCGGATAGGACTGAGTGGCCGGACCGGGTTGGCCGGAGGTGACCATCTCCATTTCGCGATGCTGCTTCAAGGCCATCCTGTGACACCGGTAGAGTGGTGGGACCCTCATTGGATTGAAGATCGAGTCGAGCGAAAGCTACGCGAAGCCTCAACGCAGGCTGTGCTCTGAAGCAAGCAGTAAAGGAGATTGATCCTCGTGGCACAACCGACACCGGTGTGATATCTTTGTCAAGTTAGACTCATAAGAGAGCTGTCAACAGGCAGCTATCCATCGAACTTCTCTCAATCCCAAACTTCGCGCTAGGAGACTTTAGATGCAGCACCGAATATTGTGGGCGTTCACCTCAGCCCTGATCATCGTGATTGCCGCCGCTTGTGGCGGCGGCGGCTCGGAAGCACCGGCTGAGCCGGCGGCGCCCGCGGCACCGGCGTTCGACCCAGCAACAGCCGGAAACGTCATGGGGATGATCACGCTCGAAGGCACCCCGCCAGCCGCCGAACAGATCAGGATGAACTCTGACCCCGCTTGTGTCATGGAGGCGACCAGTACAGAGACGGAGTACTTCCTCGTCGGCGACACCGGAGGTCTTGGTAACGT
>Ga0315338_1001869_pt1 | contig 23552 bp, 25 predicted proteins | sample ASW8metaG_FD_204518 | JGI IMG/M metagenome (GOLD analysis project Ga0315338, IMG submission 204518) | Ammonia-oxidizing marine archaeal communities from Monterey Bay, California, United States - ASW #8 | ecosystem: Environmental > Aquatic > Marine > Coastal | place: USA: California | collected... | reverse complement strand
ATGATTGTGCAATCTGTTTTAGCTATTGCTGATTGTTTTCTTGGTTGGCGATTTGCGATGGCATGTTTTGCCTTGTCGGTGCCAGCCTTTACAACGTAGCCTGCTGGTGTTGTGACATCGCTATCTTTAGGAGAACCTGGTGATATTTCAACCTGCCCTTCCACAACATAAATCGCTTTTTTGTCATGAACTCCTTCTTTGAAAATTGTTTTTCCTGCAGTAATAGGTTCCAAAAAAGTTTTACTAGCTAATTCTTGAAAATTTTCTGCTTTAAGTGCATCAGCAGGCACAAATTTTTTTAATATTTTTTTGTCGATTGGCTCAGCCATTCAATGCTTTTCCTTCGTTTTGATAGTAAAAGATGTATTATATAATATCTAAGACTAATAATGTATGTGGGTTTAATAGAGTTGATGTAAAAAATCTAAAAAACCATAGTCATATAAAAAATACTTATGCGTCTCTAATTGGGATTAAAATTACCACAACCCAACAACATAAAAAATAATGCAGTAGGGTTGCATATTAAGTCTGAGAAGTACTAAATATTGTAGCCGCGCTCATTATGTAAAACGATATCGAGACCTTCTGTTTCTTCATCCTCTGCAACTCTCAAGCCAACCATCATATCTACCAATTTTAAAATGAAAAAGGTAATTACGGCACACCATACTACAGTCGCCACGACGCCAATGGCTTGTACTCCAAATTGAGAAGAAATTGAATAAACTTCATCAACAGGCTGTAACCCGCCAAAAGAATTCGAATAAAACACAGCTGTTAATAAGCAGCCTAGAGCGCCGCCAACACCATGGACCGGAAAAACATCAAGTGAATCATCAATTTTTAATCCACGTTTAATGTATTGTGTAGCAAAATAGCACACGACACCTGCTGAAATACCAATCAACAGACCACCCAATGGCCCAACATAACCTGATGCGGGGGTGATGGTACCCAAACCAGCAACCATGCCCGTTACGATACCTAGTACTGTTGGTTTGCCAGATCTAACCCACTCACATGTCATCCATGCTAATGATGCCGCCGCAGCCGAGATGTGCGTTACCGCCATTGCCATTCCGGCACTACTTCCTGCGGCTAGCGCACTGCCCGCATTAAAACCAAACCAACCGACCCATAACATCGACGCACCAGCAACCGTTAATGCCATATTATGCGGTGTCATCGGCCTGTCCGGAAAACCACGACGATTACCAAGTACAACGGCCGCAACAATCGCCCCTACACCCGCGTTGATGTGAACTACAGTACCGCCCGCAAAATCCATAAAACCTTTATCGCCAAGCCAACCGCCACCCCAAACCCAGTGGCAGACGGGCGCATAAACGAGTGCCAACCATAACGCACTAAACAAAAGTACAGATGAGAACTTCATTCTTTCTGCAAAACCACCGATGATTAAAGCAGGCGTAATAATGGCGAATGTCATCTGAAACATGAAGAAAACAATCTCGGGTATAGTGCCGTTCATACTATCCATACCAACATCAGATATCATAAGATTACCAAGACCGACGATCTGATTGACTGACCCCCCATCACCGAAGGCCAAGCCATAGACGAATACCAGCCATAAAATAGATACCAAACAGGCAATAGCAAAACATTGCATCAACACCGATAGCACATTTTTTGCGCGAACAAGTCCTGAGTAAAACAGAGCAAGTCCTGGTAATGTCATAAATAAAACGAGTGCAGTCGAGACTAATATCCAAGCGGTATCGCCCGTATCTAATTCATCCGCAAAAACAATACTTGGAAATAATGCTATTAATAATATTAAAATGCGACTCATTGATCTTCCCCTTTGTCCCCGAAATTCTTTCTCAATTACAAAAATTTTTTGTTACCTCATACAAGCATAACATCGAAAATACTTGATAATTTTTATATTGCCTCGCTGCCTGTCTCGCCTGTCCTGATTCGGACAATTTGCTCAAGATCATAGACAAATATTTTGCCGTCACCTATTTTGCCAGTATTCGCAGACTTTGAAATAGATTCAATCACGGCATTGAGTTGACTATCATCGATCGCTACTTCGATTTTAATTTTTGGCAAAAAATCAACCACGTATTCTGCCCCTCGATACAGTTCAGTATGGCCTTTTTGTCTACCAAAACCCTTTGTCTCGGTCACCGTCATTCCCTGAACACCTATTTCTGACAATTCTTGGCGCACATCGTCGAGTTTAAATGGTTTAATTACAGCACTTACAAGCTTCATAGAAATACTCCATGCGATTTATAGTTATGCCTGCAAAAACATCTCATGAGTATACTAACGTAGTATTTACGTCAAAAATAGTTAAATTTAGTTCGTTAATTAACAATAATTATCTTCTGTAATTAACAATAATTATCTTCTGTGTTGGCCAAATTCAATGGTTATCGGCAGCAAAACTCTGTCTACCAACAATCATAAACGCGCATAAAATTATTAGACTAATTTTCACGTAGCATACCCTCTCGAATAATACATTCACGTATTTCATTCACGCCCTGTCCCTGTTTTAGATTGCTAAAAATAAAGGGTTTGTCCCCCCGCATTTTTTTGGAATCGCTTTCCATTACTTCTAGGGAGGCTCCCACATAGGGAGCAAGATCAATCTTGTTAATCACAAGAAGATCGGAACGGGTTATACCAGGACCACCTTTACGCGGGATCTTCTCACCGCCGGAAACATCTATAACATAGATAGTTAAATCTGCGAGTTCGGGGCTAAATGTGGCGCTCAGATTATCACCGCCACTCTCAATGATGATCATATCCAAATTATCAAAACGCTGTTGCAATTCATTTACAGCACTTAAATTCATTGATGCATCTTCACGAATGGCTGTATGAGGGCAACCACCCGTTTCAACACCAAGAATTCTATCTTCAACCAGAGCCCCACTATGAATCAAAAACTGTTGGTCCTCTCGTGTATAAATATCATTAGTAACGACTGCGATATTAAATTCATCACGCATACATTTACATAGAGCATCCAGTAATGCTGTTTTACCAGAACCAACTGGCCCACCGATACCAACTCGTAGTGGTTGTTTTATTTGTTCGTTACTTAACATTTTTACCTTCCTATGGGAATAAATTTAAACAGTGGCAATACATTATTATTTTCGCCTTAATTTATTCTTGTAACGGTCAACTGCAAAATCTAGGTTTATGAACGAAATAGTCGCGCATATTGTGTTTCATGCTGCGCACAAGCAATTGCTTGTGCTGGTAATATTGATCCGATATCCTCATCAGATACTTGTAAACCGTTTTCAACAACCACGGGTATAATTTCGATTAAATTATTTAAAATTGTTTGTCCGGCCGATTGACCAAGGGGCATGATTTTCATAGCTGAAACCACTTGATTTTCTGACCATCCCCAAACGTATGCCATTGCCGCATCAAACAAATCAATTTGCCACTCAACGGCTGCACAACAATAGCCTGTTACAAAAGATAATTCTTTGTCGGCTGATAATTGAGTAACATTGCTTAAGTTCAAACTCGTCAATAAATTTGCTAGTGCATGACCTCTGTCTAGTTCTTCCTTTCTAACTTCTGAAGTTTCTCGATACGCTAGCAGTACGGCATTCCAGTGCTGTACCATCCTAATGTCGTTGTTTAACCATGCTTGGTATAAGTGTTTCATTATCGGTATATCAATGCTATTTATCGAACCATGCATTAATCCCTTTAACCACTCTTCAAGACTATCTGCATCTTTAATCCAGGTTGCATCAACAACCCATTCAAGCCCCTGAGAGTAAGCATAAGATCCTACGGGTAACGCGGGACTGGTGAGTTGCAACAAACGTAACAGTGCTTGCTGTTTTCTATTCTTAAATAAAGGAGAAACCTTAATATTCATGATTGTGGTCGTGACTATGTCCGTTACCGTGACTATAGGCGCCAGACTCTGGCTCAAAGTATTTATTTTCAACAACAACGTTCAATCCCATAGACTTGGCCATTTCGTCCAACACATGATCATGTAAGTATCGCAGCCAGTTTGTTTCTATTTGTAGTGGGACATGGCGATTACCCAAGTGATAACAAACGCGTGCAAGTAGATGCGGATCATCCGTCTTTGCAGTGGAAACCTTTTCCTTCGCTGCTTCCACCAGAACCGTAAAGCCATTTTCAGACTGGAGGACATCGCCGTGGTGTAAACTCGTCCCACGTGGTAACAATATGCCTGATTCATTACCGCTATTTAAGGTGACGCGCAGGCGGCTTTTGGTTCGGTCCTTATATTCAAGTGTGACAGTATCATCCCACGTATCGGATTTAGAGATCTTTTTAACCAGATTGTGCATTATCTAAAAAAGGAAATATCGTTGAGCCATAGGTAAGACCTCAGCTGGTTCACAAGTCAACAGCTTACCATCCGCACGAACTTCATAGGTTTGTGGATCAACTTCAATATCGGGTTGCCAGATATTGTGAATCATATCGCTCTTGCGAATCGAACGGCAATTTTTGACTTCACCAATCATTCGCTGTAAGCCTAATCGTTTGTCTACGCCTTCATCGATTGCAGATTTTGACATAAATGTCATACAGGTTGAGAATCTAGCTTTACCATAAGCTGCAAACATACGACGGTAATGAACTGGTTGCGGTGTCGGGATGGATGCATTGGGATCCCCCATAGGGGCTGCGATGATCATACCGCCCTTTATAATTAAACTGGGTTTTACGCCGAAAAAAGCCGGTTTCCACAACACCAGATCAGCCAATTTACCTGTTTCAACCGAACCAACTTCATGGCTGATGCCATGAGTAATTGCCGGATTAATTGTGTATTTGGCAATGTAACGTTTAATACGAAAATTATCGTGGTCAACGGGATCGTTTTCGAGGCTGCCTCGCTGCACCTTCATTTTATGTGCTGTTTGCCATGATCGTGTAATTACTTCACCAACACGACCCATTGCCTGAGAGTCAGATGCAATCATTGAGAAAGCGCCTAAATCGTGCAATATATCCTCAGCGGCAATCGTCTCACGCCGTATACGTGATTCAGCAAAAGCCACATCTTCTGCAATGTTTGGATCTAGATGATGACAGACCATCAACATATCAAGATGTTCATCTATAGTATTTACCGTGTAGGGCCGAGTGGGATTAGTACTGGATGGAAGAACATTACTTAATGAGCAGGCCTTAATGATATCAGGAGCATGGCCACCGCCAGCGCCTTCCGTATGGTAGGTATGAATAGTGCGATCCTTGAATGCCGCAATAGTATCTTCCACAAAACCGGATTCATTCAAGGTATCCGTATGGATAGCAACTTGGACATCATAGTCTTCCGCTGTTGATAAACAATTATCGATCGCCGCAGGTGTTGTTCCCCAGTCTTCGTGTAACTTTAAACCCATAGCCCCAGCCATAACCTGTTCATTTAGTGGAGCCCTCAGGCTAGCATTTCCCTTTCCAAGAAATCCCAAATTCATAGGAAAAGATTCTGACGCTTCCAACATACGCTGAATATTCCATGGCCCTGGCGTACAGGTTGTCGCGTTGGTTCCTGTTGCTGGACCAGTACCACCACCTAACATGGTTGTCACACCCGACATCAAAGCATCTTCAATTTGCTGCGGGCAAATAAAATGAATATGCGCATCAATACCGCCAGCAGTCAGGATACTGCCCTCACCAGCAATAGCCTCGGTGCCAGGTCCGATAACGATATCAACACCTTCTTGTATATCTGGATTACCTGCCTTTCCAATTCCTGTTATACGGCCATTCTTAATACCTACATCGGCTTTGATAATGCCCCAATGATCAATAATTAAGGCATTGGTAATAATGACATCGACTACTTCTGCAGATACACGCTGACTTTGCCCCATTCCATCACGAATGACCTTGCCGCCACCGAATTTAACCTCATCACCATAGACAGTGAGATCTTCTTCAACCTGTATCCAAAGTTCAGTGTCAGCTAATCGAACGCGATCGCCGGTAGTAGGTCCGAACATTTCAGTATAGGCTCGGCGGGTAATTTGGCTCATTTTGATACTCCCAGCGTTTCATCACTCAAGGCACCCATAAGCTTACCGTTAAAACCAAATACAATTTTATCTCCAGCATAACTAACAAGCTCTACATCACGACTCTGACCTGGCTCAAATCTTATGGCAGTGCCTGCTGCGATATTCAATCGAAAACCACGTGTTTTCCCCCGATCAAATTTTAGAGCCGAATTTGTTTCAAAAAAATGGTAGTGTGAACCAACTTGGACTGGGCGGTCGCCAGAATTGGCAATTGTTAGTGTTATCCTTTCCCTACCACTATTTAGTTGTATTTCACCGTCAGCTATTTTTATTTCACCAGGTATCATATTTTACACCTCAGACAATCGGGTTATGTACGGTGACAAGTTTGGTACCATCAGGAAAAGTTGCCTCGACTTGAACTTCGTTAATGATCTCAGGAATACCCTCCATAACTTGTTCGCTAGTCAATAATGTACGTCCGTAATCCATTAATTCCGCAACTGATTTGCCGTCACGAGCGCCTTCCACGATGGCAACACTTATAAATGCAACTGCCTCTGGATAATTCAGCTTAAGTCCTCTACCTAAACGTCGCTCAGCAACAAGTCCGGCGGTATACAACATTAATTTATCTTTTTCTCTTGGTGATAATTCCATAATGAATTCCTATTTTAAGTGCCCCAGATACGTGGTTCACAAATAGTTTTACCTATAACCGCTTCTCGAAGATGGCGCCAGAGTTGCGTGAAATATTCTTTTGCGTGCTCTGCCTGATGACCGAGAAAACGACATATCAATACATCTTCAATTCGTGTCATACCAGCAATTGCATCACTCTTTAATGTTACTTTTTTTCGTAAGGTTTCCATAAGCAGTTGATTGACACCGACCGCGATAAATGTCGCGTTACAAGGATAAGATCGCAGACCCCATGGTGCCGTTAAGAGTTCATCCGCGCCTGTTATTTTCAAATAATCAAGCAACAAAGGTTTATCATCACGCCAAATATCAAAACGCATACTGACTTTACCTTTTTCAAATACTTCATTTGCTGCAGGCCGGCCTAAACATAATATTTCCCAACCAATGAAACGAGCTTGTCTATGTAAACATACTTTTGTTCGATTAACTCCATGAGCACCACTAAATGAGATACATTCCTGCGGGAACCATTCCAAAGACCCTGTGTTTACATTGAGATAATTTTTTTGTGCCGAAAAAATTTTCTTGCTACGATATAATTTGCTGGCTCCCGGTGTTGTTAACAATGCATTTGCTCCATCATCAACATTGATGGTAGTTGTCAACTTATCTCCTCCTACGATCCCTCCGGGTGGATGTAAGACATAAACGTGGCAAACACCATCTTCAGGGTAAAATGGCCGCTGTATAACTAATGGGCCAACTGATCTCCTTTTCCTCAGAATTGTACGGTCTGCCTTGACACTAAATCCTAGCTCTAACTCTGCCCGCCAGTTTTTATCAGCTACTGATAAATCAATAGTTGTATTATTTTTTGCTTGAATCGGTTTCATTAGAACGCTCAATTGCCTTGAATAAGATATAACTAACTAATATGACAAATAATAAAAATAAGCCTTTCTCACTAACAGCGTGAAATGTTTCATGAAAATACTTAGTAATAATATCTGCTTCACTAACATAAGGATGGGCCATCAGTCGGGATGAATACAAAGTAAATAATGATAGTATTGTTGTAATGATCATACGCATAAGACTTTCCTCTGTGTTACATCTGTAAATTATAGTATTAAACCGCTAAATATTTTTGTGCCAATTCATCATTTAGTTCTTTTATTTCTCCTTTTGCCACAAGATGACCTTTGTCAAGGATAATGAAATGATCGGCTATTCGTCGAGCAAAAGGTAGCTTTTGTTCTATCAGTAAGACGGTTATCTTTTTTTTCTTATTCAATTTCTGAATGATCTCGCCAATTTCATGAACGATATTTGGCTGGATACCCTCGGTCGGCTCATCCAGTATCAATAGGCTAGGCTCCACCACCAAGGCACGGCCAATGGCAAGCTGTTGCTGTTGTCCGCCGGACAGATCGCCCCCACGGCGCTGTAACATTTCTTTCAGTATCGGAAAAATTTCAAAAACGTATTGTGGAATATCTTTTTTATTCTTTTTCACAATTAAACCAATCCTTAGATTTTCTTCAACCGTTAACTGAGAAAAGATTTCTCTTCCTTGGGGAACATAAGCAATACCAAGCGGTGCACGCGATTCTGCTGGTAAATTCCGTAAAGATTGCCCCTTAAATTCGATCTCGCCAGACGTGGTTGCTAATAAGCCCATAATACATTTCACCAAAGTCGTTTTGCCAACACCGTTACGTCCCATTAGACAAGTACAGTCGCCCTGATTTAATTTAATATCCAAATCCCATAATGTGTGACTCTCACCATAAAATTGATTTAATTCTTTTACTGTTAACATATGTTATGCGCCGAGATAAACTTCGATAACCTTTGGATCATTTTGGACTTTTTCCATACTGCCCTCAGAAAGAATACGCCCTTCGTGCAATACCGTTACTTTACGTGCTATAGAACGAATAAATTCCATATCATGTTCAACAACGATTACAGAGTACTCTCCCATAAGTGAATTTAATAATTCTGTTGTATGTTCTGTTTCCTGATGTGTCATACCGGCTACTGGTTCATCGATTAGCAATAATCTTGGTCTCTGTGTCAATAACATGCCAATCTCTAACCATTGTTTTTGGCCATGTGATAAAGTTCCAGCATAGCCATCTTTTTGTTCAACTAAACCAATCATCACCAGAACTTCTTCAATATAATCACGCTGCACGCCTGTTAATCGATCAAACAATGTAGGCCAGACATTTTTGTTGGAAGACATTGCTAAACGAAGATTAGTAAACAATGTGTGTTTCTCAAAAACAGTGGGTTTCTGAAATTTTCGTCCAATACCTGCTTGTGCGATCTCGTGTTCATCCAACCTTAAAAGATTAACCTTTTGGCCAAAATATGCGCTGCCTTCATCAGGCCTGGTTTTGCCGGTGATGATATCCATTAAGGTAGTTTTACCCGCACCGTTAGGCCCAATAATACAACGAAGTTCGCCGTCTTCAATATAGAGATTCAGATCATCTATTACCTTGAAACCATCAAAGCTGACGCTAATATTTTCAAGATAAAGGATGATTTGATGATCTACATCAAGATTTAGATTATTTAGCGGTTTTTCAATCATTGGATCAAAGTTACCCCTATGGCCAATAAAATCCTTAATATTTTTAAATACATTTATGATTTTCTACCTGGTAATTTTTGCAATAGACCTATGATGCCCTTTGGTAGAAATACGGTAACTAACACAAATAAAGCACCCAAAGCAAACAACCAAATCTCCGGAAAGGCTGAGGTAAGATATGTCTTGGCATAATTCACTAATACCGCACCAAGTGCTGCGCCATATAAACTACCCCTGCCTCCAACTGCAACCCAAATAATAATTTCAATAGAATTTAACGGTGCAAACTCACCTGGATTAATAATACCGACTTGCGGTACATACAAGGCACCCGCTATACCGGCTAATATTGCAGAGAAAACAAATATCCAGAGTTTGAATAATTCAACACGATAGCCGATGAATCGTGTGCGTGTTTCAGCATCACGCACAGCAATTAGCACCATACCTAGTTTGGAATTAACGATAAAACGGCTTGCGATGTATGCTAGGCCTAAAGTAAGTGCTGATATAACAAAGATACAAACTCGTGTACTATCTGCATGCAAATCAAAGCCAAGAATTTCTTTGAAATCAGTTAATCCATTATTGCCACCAAAACCCATCTCATTTAGAAAAAAAGCCAACATCAAAGCATAAGTAAGCGCTTGCGTCATGATGGATAAATAAATCCCGGTTACTCGAGAACGAAATGCTAACCAACCAAAGACATAGGCAAGCAAAGCAGGGACAACAATAACCATTGCCATAGCAAACCAGAACATATCAAATCCATACCAATACCACGGTAACTCTTGCCAGTTCAAAAAGACCATGAAGTCAGGTAATTCAGGATGGCCATAAACACCGCGTTCTCCAATCTGACGCATTAAGTACATGCCCATGGCATAACCACCTAAAGCAAAAAAAGCGCCATGCCCCAGACTTAAAATGCCACAATATCCCCAAACCAGATCAACGGCTAACGCCAGTAATGCATAACATAAATATTTACCCAATAATGTCACCGTATAAGTTGACATATGTAGGGACGAAGACTCTGGGATCAGGAGATTTGCGCAAGGTGTAATAATACTGACAAAGAGAAGTATCCCGATTAATACGAGACCGCCGCCATCCTTTTGCCATAACGATTTAAAAAACATCGATCAGGATTCCGCTCCTCTACCTTTTTGCGGAAATAATCCGCGCGGTCTTCTTTGAATAAATAAAATAATAAAAATTAAAATTAGAATTTTTGCCAACACGGCGCCCGTATGTGGTTCAAGAAACTTATTAATAATACCGAGTAATTCACCACCGAAAAATGTACCCCAAAGGTTTCCCACTCCGCCAAAAACAACGACCATAAATGAATCAACAATATAGGATTGACCAAGATTTGGTCCTACATTCGTTATTTGACTCAGGGCAACACCAGCAATACCCGCTATACCTGATCCAAGACCAAAGGTCATTGCATCGATCCAATCGCTCTTGACACCCATGGCTTTTGCCATACCACGGTTCTGTGTGACAGCACGTACTTGCAACCCCAATGATGTTTTTTTCAATATCGCCAGAAGTATGAAAAGCACAATTAGTGTAAACGCAATAATATACAAACGATTCAGGGTCAGCGACAGTGCTGCATTTAATTCAAATGTTCCACTCATCCAGCTTGGTGTACTCACGGAACGATTTAAAGGAGAAAATATTGAACGAACTGCCTGTTGCAAAATAAGACTAACACCAAAAGTTGCCAACAATGTTTCCAGTGGTCGACCTTGCAAAAACCGTATTACTCCCTGTTGAATAGCAATACCAACAAACGCCGAGACAATAAAAGCCAGAGGTAAAGCAACAAATAAAGAATAATCTATATAATTTGGCATTATTTGTTGAACAACATAAGTGGTATAAGCACCAAGCATGATCAATTCACCATGCGCCATATTAATGACCCCCATAACCCCGTATGTTATGGCAAGTCCAATTGCTGCTAGAACTAAAACAGATCCTAAACCTAAGCCAAAAAATATCGTTTGAATAAATTCATAAATAGCAAGTTGTGAATTAATGCTTTTTAATGTCTCTCTGGCAACCATACGAACTGTTTCATCTTTGTCCTGTTCCAATAGTTGACCAAGTTGGTTACGTACTTCTTGATTAAGATTATTTTTTAGGCTTTTAATTGCAGTTATACGAATTTCAGGATCGTGATGATCCATTTTTATTAATGCAATAGCAATTTCAAGGTTTGCGCGAATGTTGGGTACTGTTTCTTTTTCAAGGGCCTGATGTAACAGATCCTCTACGTCTGGACTAATATCCTTGATAATATTCTCGACTGCCGAATGACGTTGTTCAGGATCTTTATTAAACAATGTTAGTGTGGCTAAAATTGTCCGTAATTGATTACGTAAGGCATTATTTATGCCTATTTTTTTTATTTTTCTTTTTCCTATCGTCTCTAGCTTTTCGTTCGTTAATATATCTTCAATTTCATAGGACTTATCGATTTGTGTCGCATAAACAATCCGTTTATCTTTTTTTCGATAATAAAGATCGCCATCTAACAATGATGTAAGAATCCGAACTACCCGTTGGTCGCCTGTTTTAGCAAGGGCACTTATTGAATTCGCTTTCTTATCAAAATCACGCTCGAGTAAACCCCCCATTAACCTATTTAGATTCTGATCACCAGGATCAGTCACCGCCCATGTCGATGATATAAACACCGAAAAGATAATGGCCAAGCATAGACAAATAAAACGTTGCATTTTTATTTCAACTTTTTATTGATGACTGTAGCAGAGACAATTTGTTCTGGTATTACAGCGTGGTATCAATTATAAATTATTATATTGATAATTTTTTTTGTCCTATTGACAGAAAAACCAGTGCCTGCTAAATAACAGCGGGCACTGGTTAGAAGTCTTAAACTATTCGTAATTTTGACCTGAACACTTTCCTGTCTTGATATTGAAATTACCACAATTTACAGGCGGTAGCCAATCAGCAACAATATGTTTACTGTCTGGTAAAAAATCAGACCAGGCATCTCCAATAACTGTACTAGGAGTTGACCAAACAATATCAAACTGACCATCGTCCTGAATTTCACCAATCAATACTGGTTTTGACAAGTGATGGTTAGAGTACATAACCGCCGTACCACCTGTCAGGTTCGGTGTGGTGATACCAATCATTGCCTCACCGACTGCATCTGGATCGGTTGTCCCTGCCTTTTCAACAGCCTTAACCCACATATTAAAACCAATGTAATGTGCTTCCATTGGATCGTTGGTAACACGTTTATCATCTTTAATAAACGCAAGCCATTTTTCGATAAATTCATCATTTTCTGGAACATCGTAACTCATGAAATAATTCCATGCGGCCATATGTCCAACAAGCGGTTTAGTATCGATACCAGACAATTCTTCTTCGCCAACAGAAAATGCAATTACAGGAATATCTCCGGCGGAAAGACCTTGATTACCAAGTTCCTTGTAAAAAGGAACATTAGCATCGCCATTGATAGTTGATACTACGGCCGTCTTTTTGCCTGCTGAACCAAACTTTTTGATATCTGCAACTATGCTTTGCCAATCTGAATGACCAAATGGTGTGTAGTTGATCATAATATCTTCATCCTTGAAACCTTTTGCTTTTAGATAAGCCTCTAGGATTTTATTCGTGGTTCGTGGATAAACATAATCTGTTCCAGCAAGTACCCAACGCTTGACCCCAATATCATCCATCAGATAATCCACGGCGGGAATTGCTTGTTGATTAGGAGCAGCGCCAGTATAAAAAACATTTTTAGATGATTCTTCCCCTTCATACTGAACTGGATAAAATAACAAACTATTTAGCTCTTCAAATACTGGTAAGACTGATTTACGAGAAACAGATGTCCAGCATCCGAAAACAACCGATACTTTATTTTTCTCAATCAATTCACGCGCTTTTTCTGCAAACAATGGCCAGTTCGAAGCAGGGTCAACTACGACGGCTTCAAGTTTCTTACCAAGCACCCCACCTTTTTTGTTTTGATCTTCAATCATCATCAAAACGGTATCTTTCAGTGTAGTTTCACTAATAGCCATGGTGCCGGATAAAGAATGTAAAACACCGACTTTTATTGTATCTTCTGCGTTAACCGATACAGGAATTATGCTCATACTCAATAACAAATATATCGTTAATGCAAAAATTCTATTTTTTATACTCATTTAATTACTCCTATTAATATTTTCTAAGCTAATAATTTAAAATTGAAGTTGAAAAGCAACCTGAAAAGTATCGACATCAGCACCAGTTACACCTGGCGCATAATTAAGTCCTTTAGTCTCGATGTCTCCTGACTGATAAAAAGCTGCAATACGGGCATTATGTCCTGAGATGATATAGTTCACCCCAATCTCCAACTCATCCCGATCAGAACTACTGTCAGGACTGACATCGGTATATCTAACATAGGGCTGAAACTGGCCAACACCTGTCTTTTGTGGGAATAGATAAAGCGCTGTCGCAGTCCAGGCATCGCCATCAAACATACAGAAACATGTGCCGCCATCGGTGAAAGCAGCTGTATTGTAATCAGAATCAAAGACTTTATATTCAGCTTCAATTGTAGCAACACCCTTGTTACCCAGAACTTTTTCAAAAAGCATATCAACGCTCATACCACTAAAATCACCTGGATTTGTTATGGTTCCCGCGCCATCTTCCTGATGCTGACCTGCAAATGCGAGTGTAAAAATGTCTCCGCCACCCCCAAAATAAGTACTACTGGTGTAATAGCCTGGATTCTTTTCCGGAGTCAGGAAGTTGTATGCGATTCTGACGCCATAAAGGGGGTTATCGCTTTGGTTTGCACCCGAAGTTGAACTTGCCTCCAGACCATTGAAGATACCGAACACATACTGTAGTTTTCCCTGTGCGCTTGAACCCCAAAGATTTACGCCATCATCACGACCATAGACACCGGCACCATTTGTACCAAAGCTTGTACTAAAATCTGATGGGTAAAATGGTGTTTTATTAAATTCATAGGTATTGGCATAAAACGGACCGCTCATTTCGGCACGGTCTGAAGGGACAAGCAATCGTCCTGCCCAGATATTGAACATGGGGCTAATTTCAAATTTTCCAATCGCATCTAGCACATCGAAATTTCGCAGTGCGGCATTATCACAGAAAAAACATTCCGTATTAAATTCAAACTTTATATATTTGTGAATCTGGCCATTGATGTAAATACGGGCATTATCAAGATTAAAATCTTTTGACCTGCTGCTTCCATTCCCAGCGGCATCTTCAACACTCGTAAAACTGCTACGAACCCCAATACCTAAACTAATCCATTTGGTCTCATCCACTTCCAGTTTGGCGCCCGCCATTGCCTGATCCGACAATATCAGTGTGGTCGCCATTATTCCTGCAAACATCATTATTCCTGCAAACATCAATTTAAAATTTAACTTTTTCATTTTCTCTCTCTCTATGGTTACAATATTTCAAAAAAACATATGTTGCGTTATCCTGCTACACATCAAAATTATTCAATCCTCTTATCACTAATTACTAACGCATCTTCCGTACCAACATGCATCTTTCATACCAACTTTTTTTATTGGATAAAAATCAAGTAATTAAACAATTTTTTATCCAAACCAGAAAAATTAGCTTTTTTTTTGTACAATTCATGGTATTAGAAAGTACATTTATGCACGAATTTGGTGCAAAAGATTAAAAAACGCCCAAAAATGCGTCTTTTAAAATTTGCAATGACATATTCAGAGCCAAAACATAAGATTAGAAAGATGGGTATAGCGTATGTTTAAAGAAAAAATTGAAATGATAATCTCAGACATTACAAAAATCTTACCAGAAGATTTAAATGTACTGAAAGATGATATTGAAAAGAATTTACGCGCAACACTTAATGCAGCTTTTTCAAAAATGGACCTTGTGACGCGTGAAGAATTTGATATTCAGGCATCATTGCTAAGTCGAACACGAGAAAAACTTGAGGGATTACAAGAAAAGTTGTCAGCGCTAGAAGAGCAATTGAAAAAAAACAATCCTGATAGTTAAATTATAAGCATAGTCAGTAAAAAATATTTAAATATGGCAAAAATTTATGACAGATAAACAATACGATATTAGCATCGCAACTCAAATAAACTATATTTCAGAACAATCCCTTCCTGAAGAAAGTCGATATGTTTTTGCATACACAATTAAAGTTACTAATACCGGGCAAACTGCAGCTACATTACTTCGTCGTCATTGGTTAATTACAGATGCTAATTACAAGGTACAGGAGGTTAGAGGCGAAGGTGTTGTCGGCGTACAACCGCATATCATGCCAGGAGAATCTTACGAATATACAAGTGCGGCAATTTTAGAAACCCCAGTTGGTTGTATGCAGGGTTCTTATGAAATGATCGCTGATGATGGCATGGAATTTGATGCCCCAATCCCAGTATTTAATCTCGCCGCACCAAATACACTTCATTAATAATGAGCACCTATGCAATAGGTGATATCCAAGGCTGTTATTCGGAACTTCAAAACTTACTGAATGAAATTAATTTTGATGAAAGAAGAGATGAGCTTTGGTTTGCAGGAGACCTTGTTAATAAAGGGCCAAAATCACTACAAACGCTACGTTTTATAAAAGCACTTGGAGTTAACGCAAAAATTACTCTCGGTAATCATGATTTACATTTACTTGCCGTTGCAAAAAATATTCGGCCATTATCAAAAAAAGATACTATTCAGGAAATTTTAGCTGCCGATGATGTTAAGGAATTAATCGATTGGCTAAAATCTCGTCCTTTATTAATAACTGATGACAATTTAAATTTTACCATGGTTCATGCCGGGTTACCTCCACAATGGTCTTTGGAAAATGCAAAAGAATTTGCTAAAGAATGTGAATTAATTCTACAAGGTGAAAAAATAAATGAATTGTTGGCTGAAATGTATGGTGATACACCAAATATTTGGGCAAATTCATTACAAGATTATGCTAAACAACGTTTTATTATTAATTGCTTCACTCGCATTCGTTTTTGTAATAGCGATGGAATGCTTGATTTTGATACAAAGGTTGCGCCTGGAAAACAAAATACCTCATTGATCCCATGGTACTCATTACCAAATCGAAAAACCAAAGATAATAAAATTATTTTTGGACATTGGTCAACGGTACACATCGGAAACGAAAAGAATTTTAAACAATACAATGTTTACCCTATAGATACTGGTTGCTTATGGGGTGGGCGATTGACAGCAATGAGATTAGAAGACGAAAAAGTATTTAGCGTTCCATCTGAAGAACCAAAATTCTGTTCTTAAAAATTATTTTCTTTCTAATACTGTAAAACTGTAGTCGAATTCATTATTTTCGTCTGCATTAAAGCTTTCTCTCGATATCTCTCTCCACTGACTACTTTTATATTCAGGGAAAAATGTATCTCCATTGACGCTAGCATTAACTTCCGTGATATAGAGTTTGTCTGCTTTATCCAATGTTTGCGAATACAAAATAGCGCCGCCCATTACTACTAATTCCAATTGTCTTTCACAATATGTGTAAACCTCGTCTAATGTATTTTTTACTGTACAGCCTTCAGCTGAATATTTCTTATTGTTTGTGAGGATTATATTTTCTCTGCCTGGCAACGGCTTGCCTATGGAGTCATGTGTTTTCCTGCCCATAAGAATAGGCTTTCCCATTGTTATTTTCTTAAAATTTTTTAGATCCGATGAAATACGCCATGGCAGGGTACCGCCTCTACCGATGACACGATTTCTGTCCATAGCAACAATTATTGATAACTGCATAGTAAGAAAATTAAAAAATTCATATAAAATTTATTAAATAGCGATTGGTGCAGAAATTTTTGAATGTGCCTGATAATTATTTAATTCGAAATGCTCATATCTAAATTTAAATATATCATCAATATCTGTATTTAATTTCATTTGTGGTAATGCATAGGGTTTCCGTTTCAATTGTTCATCAACCTGATCTAAATGGTTTAGGTAAAGATGTGCATCACCAAAAGTATGAATAAATTCTCCCAAATTTAATTTAGTCACTTTAGCAATCATCATTAATAATAGTGCATAAGAAGCAATATTAAATGGGACACCGAGAAATATATCAGCACTCCGCTGATAAAGTTGGCATGATAGTTTGCCATCAGCAACATAAAACTGGAAAAGTGCGTGGCATGGGGCTAAAGCCATATTACTAATTTCACCAACATTCCATGCGCTAACAATTAAACGTCGAGATTTGGGGTTGCATTTTATTTCTTCAATAACCTCTGTAATTTGATCTACTGTTTTATTTTTTGTTTTCCATGAACGCCATTGTGCCCCATAAACAGGCCCTAAATCACCGTCTTTATTTGCCCACTCATCCCAAATTGAAACGCCATTGTCATTTAAATATTTAATATTGGTATCGCCCTGCAGAAACCAAAGTAATTCAAAAATAACCGACTTTAGGTGTATTTCTTTTGTAGTTACTAACGGAAAACCCTCATTTAAATCAAACCGCATTTGATAACCGAATACACTAAGCGTACCTGTACCAGTACGGTCTTCTTTTTTGATGCCTTCTGACTTAACATGGCGTAATAGTTCTAAATACTGTTTCACTGTGACTCTCTTTTTTTTATAACTGCGTTTAATTAATCGTTAATTCGGTACGCCATTATGAAAAATATTGATCCGAATACTACCATGGGTATTGAAAGCAATTGGCCCATTGTTAACCAATCAAAAGCAATGTAACCAATATGTTGATCTGGTATTCGCACAAACTCAATTAAAAATCTAAACATACCATAACAAATTAAAAATAAACCAGATGTCGCTTTAATCGGTCTTGGTGTTTTAGAAAACCACCAAAGAATTATAAATAAAACCAAACCCTCGAGAAATGCTTCATAAAGTTGTGAAGGATGTCGGGCGATTCCGCCAGCTACTGGGTCTGGAAATATCATTGCCCAAGGTAAAGTACTCGGTGCTCCCCAGAGCTCGCCGTTAATAAAATTTCCAATCCTACCGCAACCTAGACCAATAGGAATGACAGGCACAATAAAATCAGTGATTTTAAAAAATGAAGTATTGGTCTTATTGCTAAAAAACCATGTAGCGAAAATAACGCCAATCAAACCACCATGAAATGACATTCCTCCTCGATGAATGTAAAAAATTTCAAGCGGATGCTCTAAATAATAAGGTAAGTTATAAAAAAGAACTGAACCGAGTCGCCCCCCAAGAATAACTCCGAGCATTGCAAAAAAAACTAAATCAGCTATCTGTTCGTTATCTAAAGACAATTGAAAATGACGAACCCGGTATCGTAATAAAACCCAAGCACCTAATATGCCAACAACATAACTAATTCCATACCAATATATTGATACAAAACCTAAATCGAGAGCGACGGGATTGATATTTGGATATGCGATCATGGTAAATAAATATTAACATGTAAAAAAAATGAGTTAGCAAACAAAATATTTTCTTGTATCTCAAGAAAATGAGCTTATACAACGATCTTTACTGAAAAAGACAGTAAGCAATTACTAAATTTAAGTAAATCTAAGAAGATAATTAACAATTTTCCGCTCCTTAAACTTGATTTAACCATCAAAAACAAGAATGATTGAAAGGCTCAACAAAACATTATATTGCATTGCAATATCATTGGAGTGGAGTTACTGGGAGAATTGCTGGAATAACATATAGTTATATTAAGTACCTCAGTATTAAAAAGAAAAACCCGATTATAGATAGCCTCATCGAGAACAGTGAAATCGCTTTCTATCCATCAATAAACTGGAAAACCTAAAAAAATAGAGGTCTAGATAGTAATGGTTACAAAAAATAAAAAACTGAAGTGCTGGGTTGATGAAATGACCACACTTTGCCAACCCGACAATGTTGTTTGGTGTGATGGTTCAAAAGACGAATGGTCAAAAATGTGGGACATTTTGGTAAAAGGCGGCACCGCAAAAAAACTTGACGAAAAAAAACGTCCTAACAGTTACTACATCCGCTCTGTTCCGGCTGATGTTGCGCGAGTTGAAGACCGTACTTATATCTGTTCTGAAAAAGAAGAAGATGCCGGGCCCACCAATAATTGGTGTGCGCCAAAAGAAATGCGCGGGACATTAAATAATTTATTTAGTGGTTGTATGAAAGGACGCACGATGTATGTCATCCCTTTTAGCATGGGTCCGATAGGATCTGATATTGCTCAAATTGGGGTTGAAATTAGTGATTCAGCTTATGTTGTCACAAATATGCACATCATGGCTCGTGTTGGTAACAAGGTATTAGATGTTTTAGGAACTGACGGTGATTTCGTTCCGTGCATTCATTCAGTAGGAGCGCCGCTCGCTGAAAATGAAGAAGATGTTTCTTGGCCATGTAATCCCGATAATCGATATATTGTTCATTACCCGGAAACTCGTGAGATTTGGTCATTTGGTTCAGGCTATGGTGGCAATGCCTTACTTGGGAAAAAATGTTTTGCGCTACGTATTGCGTCAACCATGGCAAGAGATGAAGGTTGGCTAGCAGAACATATGTTAATTCTTAAACTAACCAATGAAACAGGTGAAATTAAATATGTTGCCGGGGCATTTCCGAGTGCATGTGGTAAAACAAATTTGGCAATGTTAACGCCAACCATCCCTGGCTGGAAAGTTGAAACCATAGGTGATGATATTTGCTGGATGAAATTTGGTAGTGATGGTCAGTTATATGCTATTAACCCAGAAGCTGGCTTTTTTGGTGTTGCGCCTGGTACGAGTATGCAATCAAATGCGAATGCTATGTATGCACTTGAATCAAATTCTATCTTTACCAATGTAGGAGAGACTGACGATGGTGATGTGTGGTGGGAAGAAATGTCTGATGCTCCGGCACACTTAGTTGATTGGAAAGGCAATGATTGGACACCTGATTCTGATACACCTGCTGCTCACCCTAATGCGCGTTTTACCGCACCAGCTTCACAATGTCCGGTAATCGCCGATGAATGGGAAGACCCGAAAGGCGTGCCAATTAGTGCAATTCTATTTGGTGGTCGTCGTGCAACGGTTGTCCCTTTGGTGACTGAGGCATTAGATTGGAATCACGGTACTTTTATCGGCACCATCATTGCCTCTGAAATGACTGCTGCTGCTTTTGGTGCAATTGGACAACTACGTCGTGACCCAATGGCAATGCTACCATTTTGCGGCTACAACATGGCTGATTACTGGAGTCATTGGCTAGGCATAGGTAAAAAAGAAGGCGCTAAATTACCAAAGATTTTTTATGTAAACTGGTTCCGTAAGAATGAGGCTGGAAAATTTATGTGGCCTGGTTTTGGTGAAAATAGCCGTGTTTTAAAATGGGTCTTTGAGCGTTGTAATGGTAGTGCTGATGCAATCGATACACCAATAGGCAAGATGCCAACGCTAGACGGAATTGATTTTAATGGCTTAGAAATGAATGAAGCTGATAAAGCTAGTCTGCTTCGTGTTGATGTTGAAGGTTGGTTGCAAGAATTGCCAGGTATTGAGGAATACTATGATAGCTTTGGCAACCATTTACCAGAAGAATTACGTCAACAAATTAAAGCATTAAAGAAACGCTTAGAATCGGTACAACAGGCGGTTGCATAATTTGTTCTTTAAATCTTTTAAATTAAAAGCCCGCTTTGCGCGGGCTTTTTTTATATACTATAAAATAAATGGAATAGTAAATTATGATAGAAATGACTTTTAAATTAGCAGAAAAAATTGCTAAAGCTGCCCATAAAAAATCTGAAGAATTAAATCGCCCAATGAGTGTTTCTGTTGTTGATGAATCAGGGCGTATGGTCTATTTCTCTCGTTCTGATGAAGCTGGTTTTTATACCTTCGATACATCCAAAGCAAAAGCAATGGCTGCTGCTTCATTTAAACGATCAACAATGGAAATTGATAGCATTAAAGATCAAAACCCGTTGTTGTGGTTTTCCATCCCGAGCGTAATTCCTGAGAACGCACTCCCAAGCCCCGGGGGGCGTCCCATTATAAAAGACGGACATTGTATCGGCGGAATTGGAGTTGGCGGAGGATTGCCTGAAGAAGACGATGCATGCTGTGAAGCGGGTCAGGCAATTTTGCTTTAGTTGCACTAAAAATCTACTTGAAAACCAACCATAATTGATCTCCCCTTAATAGGTGCACGGTCTTTTATAAATGATGTATGCAAACGGCCATCTTCATTCAATATGTTAGTCATTTTTAAAAATATATTTAAATCTTGTTTGCCACTCAGTACATTATAATTTGCATTCATATTTAAAACTGAGTAACCGTCAGTATCTGTTTCAAGAACATCATTATCTTTTTGTGCAAAGATATTTGTGAAGTTGATACCGGCATTGAATTTTTTATAATTATAACTTAGGCCGCTACCAAATCGTGCTGGTGATATTCTTGGAAGATTATCTCCATTTTCGCGCTCAGCTCGAACATAATCGCCAAACAGGTTTAAATCTAATTGGCCATAGTTTCCCGAAAAAAGGTTGGCATCAAAGGAAGCTTCAAAACCATACATAACGACATTATCTTGCTGATATTGTAGTAACTGAAACTCACCTGCTGTATTACCAGTTTCGTCAACTTGATCAACTGCACCATCATTATCAAGATCTAATCCTTGCAGAAAAATGAAATCTTCTATGTAGTTAGTAAATAGACTCATATTCCACTGCCAAATTTCATACGTTTTACTTAGTGTAAGGTCAAGGCTGTTAGCTGTCTCTACATCTAAATTAGATTGTCCTTGCTCGAATGTTCCTGTTGCGACATGGGGTCCATTGGAAAATAATTCTTCGGATGAAGGACCACGCTGGCTTCGACTCATATTTATACCCAGCATAGTATTTTTATTAAAATCCCAATTTAAGCCCGACGAAATACTATACATATTGTTAGTAATTTTTGAGGCATTGGTTGGGTTGTCTTCTTTATGATCAAAACGCCCGCCAATATCTAGATATATCGAGTTGGTAATATCTATTTCTTCCAGAATAAATGCGGCCACGGTGTTTGTTTTGGTTTTTGGAAGAAATGCCTCATCACCAACAGCACTTAAGTTTCTAAAACCAAACTGGGTTCCAATTACACCATTAAACATTCCCAATGGGACATGTTGGATTTCAATACGAGTGTCGAATTGTTCGTTATCAAATACTGTTCCAGCAGTTGTAGCATCCTCAAACTCTGTGTGTGTATAATCATTAAAACCAATTTGTAGAGCCGCAGTTTTTATGCCAGGTAATGGCTGATTAATTCTGCCGGATAGATCTATGCGATCCTGCTCTGATTCTATAAACGGGAGTTCAGATGGGTCTTCAGGATTTAATGGCACGCCATGTGTCGAATCAAAATGTCCATAAGCAATACCAAGAAAGCCCCAAATATCAATATAAGATGTACCGAAATTAAAATTTAATGTTTCATAAAAACTATTCTCGATCTGACCGTTTTTACTAGCATAATTTTTAGCATCTCGTTTCGTACCATCAAGATGGAATGCCCATTTATCATGACCGCCCTCGCTTTGTATTGATATTAATTTCTCAAGCGGATTAACGTCATAACTAGAATAAATCTTATTATTAAACTCGGGGATATACTCTAGAATACGGTTAGTCACAACATTTATCAAACCTCCTGTTGCTTCACTACCATAAAGTAAAGTTGAAGGACCTCTAAATATTTCTATTTTTTCAGCTTGAATGGGTTCAATTGTTACAACATGGTCTGCACTAATCGTGGAAACATCCATTGACCCAATTCCATTTTCCAAAATATGTACTCGTGTTCCACCAAGGCCTCTAATTATCGGTCTGCTTGCAAGCGGACTAAACCGGTTTGTTGTTACTCCGGGAATATCTAATAGAGTTTCTCCTATCGTTTCGGCTTGTCTTTTACTAAGCTCTTCTCTATTTAAAATAGTGATAGGTCTAGCAAGATGTTCCAAACTTTGTAAACCAATTGGTCTTGCAGATACAGTAAGTTCTTCGAATGTTGTTGCTTCTTCGCAATATACATTTTGTATAAGACCACCAATCAGTATAAATATACCGATGATATGAAATTTCATATTAATTTACCCCTAATAAAGCATTACGCAGGCTGAAAAATCAAACCTGCAAACAAATGAGTAATAAGTTGATGTTATTAAGGATGTATTGGAGG
>Ga0315338_1001867_pt1 | contig 23561 bp, 23 predicted proteins | sample ASW8metaG_FD_204518 | JGI IMG/M metagenome (GOLD analysis project Ga0315338, IMG submission 204518) | Ammonia-oxidizing marine archaeal communities from Monterey Bay, California, United States - ASW #8 | ecosystem: Environmental > Aquatic > Marine > Coastal | place: USA: California | collected... | reverse complement strand
TCAAGGGATGGCATATCGTGGAATACCGCTCCGTCACCGGTCCAGTTGACCGAAAACGCCGCACGCCGATTTGAACTCGTATTGCCGGGTGCCGAATGAAAGGTGTGGGAATCCCAGACCAGCATGTCCCCGGGATTCATGTCGATGGCCAAAATTTCAGCAGTTGTATCGGTATCAATGTCAGGCGGTGGGGGACGGTCGGTCCGCAGATGCTGATAATCACTCTCGCCCGAGAACTCAGCGGCCTGGTAAATCAGCTTCTGGGCATGAGAGCCCCGCCAGAAACGCAGTCCGGTTTGCAACGGAATCGGATCGAGCGCAGTCCAGCAGTTGATCACATTACTGCCGCGCAAGGGATAGTACGCGTGGTCCTGATGCCACGGCGTTGCGGCTCGGGTAGCCCCGGGTTCCTTGATGAGCAGAAAATCATAGTAAAGCGTGAGCGATTTGGACTTCAGAAACGGCCAACTCAGATCGGCCACGCGTGACTCAAAGATAAACTGCCTGAAGGGCGCTACCTGCTGCCAGGCCTGGCTCGAATAGGAAAACCGCCCACTGTCACCTGCTTTGTCGACGATGTCGAGGTCTTCGCTTCCACCTGCAAGCGCCGCATCGATCCCCTGTTCGACCACAGCCAGCCACGCGGCACTGTGCGCATTGCGCAAACAGACCACGCCGTCTCGTTCGTAGGCCGCCACCGCGTGTTCATCCGGGAGGCAAGCGCTAACATCAAGCATTGCCACAGAGCCAGTGACATCAGAAACAGCGTTTGAGGATTTGTTCAGCACCATAGTACCTGACCCAGTATAGTAATCTATGAATAAGTTACAGATCTCGCTCGTCCTTATCGCTCACTGAGCAGACCGAGATTGTAAAACAAAAACGTGGAGTCATTCGGTGTAGAGAAATGGCCAAGGCTGACGATCTCCGGAAAAGCATTCCAGTACGGGTCGGTCCCCAATCGACGTCGCTGATTGAACCCGCGGAGCTCGAAAGCCTGACGACGACCAGGCTTTGTCTTGGCCCGGTCACGACGGCTGATTATCCAGCCATCGCCTCCCTGAATTCCGATCCTACCGTCCAACGTTTTCTATGTTTGAGCAAGACCCCTCCCGCCTATAAGCAGGCGTTGGCCGACTTACCGTGTTTGTTGAGTGCACATGCACCAACCGGTGGCGGCCTCTGGTGCATCAGCAACAAGTCAACCGGCGACTTTCTGGGCCTGACGCTGCTCCTATACACAGACGATCGCACCGAGGTTGAGTTCGGTTACCGCCTGCTCCCGAAATTCTGGGGCCGGGGCTACGCCACCGAAGCCGGACGTGCGGTCGTGAATTACGCCTTTGGCGGCTTAGGCCTCACGGCACTCTGTGCCATCATTCATCCAGACAACCTGGCATCAAGCACAGTCGCCAAGAAACTGGGATTCTTACGAACGGACTGCATTACTCGACTTGGATTTAATCTCGATCACTACACGCTTAGGCGTGACCCACTAATCAATGGTGACAGCCAAGAAACCGCTGCCACCAACTGACGAACGACAACCACCACGAAAAGGAGACCTGACATGAAACCGTTACTGGCTGCACTGCTGTTTGTGTTCTCGACCTCAGCAATGGCCCAGCCCCCCGCTGTTGGCGGAGATGGCTACCAGGCCTGGGTTGTAATCAAGGACGAGATCTACTGGTGTCACTGGAACCACGCCTACGATGCTTTACGGGGACGTGATCGACCGGAGTTTCCTTTCTGCAAGAAAGCAAAAATGCTCGAACGCCCCCCCGACTGATTGCAGCAAAAAATATCCCAGACCTAAGGAGTCTCTGAACCTAGGTTAGAAACTGACGAAGCACTGCTCCCGGCTGGGTTTGTTGTACCAAGCTGCCGCTGGCATCGACCACACGTTGTCCGTTGACCCAGACACCGTGGATGCCGCGTGGCGGGGTGTGGACACGTTCAAGTCCACCTGGGAGGTCATCGACCATACAACGCTCACCGATACCGACCGTATCGGCATCAAAGAGGAAAAGATCCGCATGGGCCCCCACCATGATACGTCCACGCCCGCCAATCCGCATCGCCTCGGCCGGCTGCCGGGTTAACCGGTATATCGCATCCTGCAAAGTCAGATCACCGCGTTCTCGGACAAAGCGCTGTAACAGGTAGAGTCCAGTACCCGCCTGGCAAAAAAACGTCAGATGGGCACCAGCATCACCCAAACCGATACAGGCACGCTCATGCGTCAACAGTCGTGTGACCGCATCTTCTTCCGCATTGAACATACCGACAGTGAAGTTTGTTTCCAGACATTCAGACAACGCTAAGTCGAGCATACAGTCCAGCGGGTGTTTGTCCTGCGCCTTCGCCAACTCGGCAATAGACTTTTTATCCGGCACGGGACGCTCACTAGACGCTTTTGACTTGATGGTCATCGTGTTCCACTGGTTTGAAAAACGAAATGGTGCTCCAGCCGTTTCAAGCTCTAATTTCACCCGTTCACGAAAGCTTGGATCCTGAAATACGGCCATTCTGTCCTCATCGCACGAGGCTGCCATCGCCGGCTGCCAGGACGTAAGACTTTCCAGCGGATAAGGCTCACGAAGATTGAAATCCATGATCTCGGGAAACGGAGTCACCTGACCATAGAGTTCCCGACCACGAGACGTGGCTGCGGCATACGCATCCATACAATCGAAGACATCGGCTGGGTGGCCTGGGTCCTGCAGCATAGGGCACACCTGAACTGGGCGCCCGCTCAGTGCAGAAAGCTCTTCGATGAACTCAATCGAAGTAGATGCCCCTTTGGTAATCTGGAACACGCCACGGCCTAGCTCACCGAGAACACGTGCAAACTCTCGGAATTCATCATCACACGCAAAGCGGGACGGCATCGGCACACCCCCTTCGCCATTGTGCGATTCCAGTGTCGAGGTACCCAGGCCAATCGCCCCGGATTCCATCGCATCGCGCAGAAGACCACCAATGGTTTTGATTTCTACAGGTGTTGCCGGCCGTTGAGCTGCATCGATACCCATCACATAGGTTCGTATACACGAATGGTTCGCTAACGCGGCAACATTCGGTACAACACCTCGGGCTGCCAGCACATCCAGGTACTCAGCAAAGGTCTCGAACTCCCAGTTGACACCGCTCAACAACGCATCCAGCGGCATCCCCTCAACCTTGGTGAGGTTCTTAAGGGTGAGATCACGATGATCCGGGTGACAGGGTGCCAATCCAAAACCACAGTTGCCGACTACCACGGTAGTCACCCCCATCTGGGGTGATGGGTTGGCACTGGCATCCCAGGTCAGTTGAGCATCGTAATGTGTATGAATATCCACGATTCCAGGTGCGAGTACCAAACCTTCCGCGTCGACCACCTCTGCAGCTGTTAGGCCAGGTTGACAGACCGCGGTAATGACACCATCGCGAACAGCAACATCGCCGATTGCCGGCTCACTGCCAGACCCGTCAACAATCAGCGCACCGTGAATCACCAAGTCATTCATTCTGGTTGCTCGTCTGAAATATCGCTTGCCAATATCGTAAGGTCAGTGGCACAGTCTACAACACCGAGCGATATTTTCTGCCCGATTAAGCCACGTAAACCTGGACTGATCATGCCGACATCTTATCCTGACCTCGCGCACTTTAGCGACGATCCTGACGATGCCTGGACCCTGCCAGGACGCTATTATTATGATGAATCGGTTTATACCGACGAGCTCGAGAAAATTTTTTGCCAAAACTGGCAATACGTCTGCCACATCTCCCAGCTCAAAACACCCGGACGCTATGTGGTTCGCGACATCGGCAGCCAGAGCGTTGTAGTCCTGTGCGACACCCATGGTGAGATCCGAGGATTTCACAATGTCTGCCAGCACCGCGCGCACCGTTTACTGGAGGGCGAGGGTCAGGTACGCGAGTCGATTACCTGCCCCTACCACGCCTGGCGCTATAACCTTGATGGTGGGCTGCGATTTGCACGCGGCAGCGACAAGATGAAGAATTTTCCACACGACAGCATTCGACTGCAGCCAGTGCGGGTCGATACGTTGTGCGGTTTTGTGTTCACCAACCTGGACGCGGATGCTCCGTCCATGGCTGAGCGATACGACGGTCTGGAAGCTGAGATCCTCACCCTTGCCCCCGACGCACCGAACCTGGTCCGCGCACACACCCATCACTACCCACTGGCGGCGAACTGGAAGAACTCTATCGAAAACTATTCCGAGTGCTATCACTGCCCCAACCGGCACGCGAGTCTTGTAGAAGCTGCACTCGATATTTCACGCTACAGGATCAAAGTGTATCCAGGTTATCACCGGCATATCACGGGTGATGTCGGTAACCAGCAGGGCTACACGATCACCCACAAGGGCAACGGCTCGAGTCACGAGTTCGGCAGCTGGTTCGTGTGGCCGAACATGGTGGTCGAGGTCTACCCGGGTGGAAACCTGACTGTTTTTCATCATGCGCCGGCGGGCGCCGAACAGACTATCCAGGAAACGGAATGGTATTTCTCAGCAGAAACGCCGACCCGCGCTGAACAAGAGGTGATCGACTTCGTACACACCGTCCGCCTCGAAGATATCCCTATCTGTGAGAGTGTCCAGCAGGGACTACACAGCAAAGGCTACAAGCAGGGCCGGCTGATTGTCGACCAGGACCGGACCGACGTGAGTGAACATGCGGTACATGACTTCCACCGCCAGGTCGTCTCAGCCCTGAGGGCCGACAATCGATCTTCCCCTATCACATGAGATAATCGCCGTAGCAAGTGTGATTCTGTGTTAACCGTCTCAGCAAATAATTCTCCAACCTAGACAACCAATTTTCTAACAGTATGTTAGAGCTACTCAAGAAACAAAAAGAACAAGTACTTCTTCTTGTGCTGCTCCTGATCTACGTCTTTTTGGTCTGGGATAAACTGTTCCAAGACTTCTGGAGCGATGAAATCTATACACTGAAACATTTCGTTTTCGTTCCTATTATGACAACTTTAAACGACTACCATGTGCCAAATAATCACGTTCTGTTTAGCTTTTTATTGAATGTATATGCGAAAGTTGTAGGTTTACAACATATGACTGACGTATTCTTACAACCTCAAAAAGTCCGAGTCATTCCTCTAGCATTTTCTGTCGGAACTATATTTACAGTATTTAAAATCGGGCAACTATTATCAAGCAAAACTAGTGGAGTAGTATCAGCATCAATTCTGATCTTTACATTATCTTTTTATGAATTCGGCCTTCAATTAAGAGGATACTCACTGAGTATTTTTCTAAGCACTCTCATAACTTATTTCTCTCTTCGTTACTTAATTACAAACTCAAAATACCAACCACTTCTTATAGGATGTCTTGTAACCCTACTCGCTTATACGATTCCTTCTAACTATTATTTTATATTGGCCATATTAGCAGCCGTAATTATTCGATTTGTAGTTTTAGCATTATCACGTGTAGAACCTTTCGAAGCAGGAAGTTTTTTTAAGTCAAAAAGTTTTCTATTGGCCGTTACAATTCTTCTCGGTGTGGTTGTTTCGTTGATATGCTATTTACCGATTATCAAAGACGTCTTCTACAATCAATATGTCGATCCAATTGGCATCGATCTTGGAAGAACGTTTCATACTTTCTACACAGTTATATCTGGCTTCTTGTCTAGGCGGAGCGTAATTATAGTTTTGTTATTACTTGCAACGTGCCTCGTTATTAGGACAAAACCTCTAATAGCTAATAATCTAAATCTAGCGTTCTTGGTAATTTTGTTTTGCCTTCCCTTTATTATTAGTGCTTTTCGAGGAGATAACCCTCCGCCAAGGGCATTCATCAATTTATCACCAGTTTTTGCTGTGATTACTGGCATTTTTATAGCACAACAACTATTTAGTTCTCGAATTCGCTTTCTTCTTGTTCTAACATTTTGTCTTTATGGAGTGCTGTCTTTTCATTACGAACAATCTCGCTTATCAGGCATTGTTCTAAGTAACCTACATAAATCTCATGGGCCAAGTAGGGCCCAAGAACTAAACTATGCCTACTATTCTTACGCCTACTCACCACTAAAACAAATACAGGAATTTTTAGAGAAACGAACTTCAGAAAAGACATTAATAATCGGTGATGCAGAGCCAAATGGTTTAGAAGAATATCTTAAGGCTTTAAATGTAGACTTTGAGATAACTGGCTTGAGTATTCCAGATATCGATGGGCGTCCGTGGGAAGGACCGAGCCTAACAGAGTTAGTCGAAAGCTACCCCGATGGGTTCTACTATATAACACGGTATCCCAATAGGTTATACAGTGATTTAATTAGGCAAAAATTAAAAGTAGCTGTTCTTCCATTATCAGACAACTTAACTTACCACAACTTCTTTTACATAGAGCAAAGCTAATATTCAAGATATTTATACAAGCCTGTAGTTCTACCGGTGATTCTGACCAGCAATTCACATAAGAACAGTTAGAGACATATCAGCAAATTCATAGAATTTCTATCATGATATTTGAATCCATGATAAGTAAATTAAACAGTATCACTAAATGAGGTAGCCCCACTAGATTCAAATTTATCGAAGGCTCATCGGATTTCTTTTAAAAGCATGAAAGCTTCGGCGGCGAGACTCCCAGTTTGACTGCCACGCAATTGAGCTAGAGCTTTAATAGTGACGTCACTTCTTGGAAACGGAAATTCTGCCATTTCCTCCTTGTACAAGCTCATGATTTCTATTTTTTGATCTAGATGGCCGTTGATATCGATAAATAGATTTGGCTTAAACCCTGTGTTCTCTGGTTTGAGGCCGAATTCAGTTTCGGAAATTGTTTCATACGCAATGACTGATTTAATACTGGGATATCGGAAAACTTTCGTACAAGCAACGGACGCATCGAATACGGCGCCATGATCAGTATGAGCGTCATTTCGAAAAGGTATATATATAGTTTCGGCACTGGTGGTTTGCAGTACATTACCGATAGAGTCCACGAGATCAAGCATCGATACCGTGTCAAGACGCATTGCTGGAAATCCAAGACGGTGTACTGAATTAAAGCCATAAGCATCTGCTACGTCCATGATCTCTTTGTGCCTTTGGTCAATGCTTTCTCGGGAAAATCCAAGATCAGCGGACATTTCTGTAACGACTATCCAGTGTACAGAATCGCCGTTTTCTATATGCTTAAGCAAGGTGCCACCACAGCCCAAGGTTTCATCGTCTGGGTGTGGTGCGATACAAACAATTGTTCTTGTTTTAGATTGCAACATACAACAGATCCTCCGGCTTCTTTAGAATTTTCTGAAAGTCTGTTATTTTTTTCAACCTGGCTTCTATCGCAGCACTACCGTCATCGACATAATGATTCTTCATTGTAGCTAACTCCACTAGGAAAATTTTGGTTTGACGTCTCTATATTTAATTAAGTAGTCGCAGATTCTTCGCTGCACAGCACACCAATGAATCAAAAACATACGAGTGTTACCGAAAAACACAGTGTATTATTAAACATCAATCGCTCCATTGAACTATTCCAAACGGTAGCAATCGGTGATCTGGGTCACGACAGTGAGGGTGTTGTTCTGTGGAAATCTAAGGTTGATTATTTGTGTGGACTCGATGAAGGCACTTGCCAAAATAATTTAGGTTTAGTCTGGGGGCTAAAGCATAATAGATTATTGGTTCTGTAAGTATTCTAACGCGAACAAAAGTTTATTCTTATTTGGAGTAGATAGTTCTGAAACAGTTGATTTAAGCACACCCCACATTCCAAACATGATCATTAGTTTGCCCCATTCTAGATCACAGTCGAACATTTGCTCTTTCTCTGTCACGGATTTCCAGTTTGGTATAAACCAAGCACAACCACCTGTTAGTAATCTACCAACAGGTGCCTTATAGTAATCCGCTTCTCTCAAAATATGACTACTACGATAAGCAAGATCAAACATTACGTATCCATGATCGGAAAGAAATTTCCCAATATCGGAGATTAAACAACTATCTCGATAATATGGCACGAAGAATATTTCACAAGTGACAAACAGCGGTTATATTTGCCAAGCCCTTTTAGAACATCGAGTTCAGTTCCTTGGGTATCAATTTTAAGGTAATTTAGCTTGGCCACTGATAATTGAAACAAAGCTTGGTCTACGGTTGTTGTCTCTATTTCTGTTATCTTGGTTACTTTATTCCAATCTTTAGATGCATAGTACTCAGCGAATTGCCCGGTGGGTTTTAACAACAGAAAAGTTCATCAATTTTCGTTCTGTAGTATTTACTAGTTCCCATTTTGTTGCTAATCGCTTTTTTATTATTATGGCTCCTTCATTGTTAGTTATCGGAATATCATTCATACTTGGTTCAACAAATATCCTCTCAATGTTCTCATCATACTTATAAACAAAGGATTCGCTTGTTCCTTCTGCACCCATGTTTACAAAGGTAATTGGTTCAGAAGTAAGGAGAGAAAAAATATCTCTATAGTCATGCGAAAGATAGTCAGTAGCTCTAGCGACTTGAGAATAATTCACCAGATCAAAATATCGAACCATGATGGGCGCCAGCCAGCGGAATCGAAGAGTAACAAAAGCCGCTAAGCGCCTTATTAGTGCCGACCGAATGATCCGAATCATTGAAAACTCTCCATCCACACAATATCTAATAGGTCTTATCCAGTCGAATGGGAGTAAAATTTCACTAGCTATCCAATCTAATAGACTTTACTTATAGAATGGCTATCGGTCTCTTGTTAGATATTTATTTTGGTAAGATTTAGTTGGCAATTATTATGCCTATTCATTGTGGGTTTAGATAATCGCTTTTCCATCATGGCTCGGTTGATCGGTACATTGATATTCTTTCAACACCGGAGACAAAGTGGGGCTGAATGATCCTCAACTATGATATTGTTTTTTGGAAGATTGCATGAGTAAATTTATCGTTATTACAGAAACAGAGTACAAAAAGGGCCGAGAAGCGTTTGAGGATCTTAGGGCTGGTTATGTAATAGTTTCTTCAGATGATAATGAAGAATGTCTAGCAGACACAATAATTAGAACTGGTGCTAAAGCTGTCATCGTTGGTACTAAAACCTACGAAGATCGTTTATATAATGCATTATCTCCTGATGGAATCATTGCACGATTCGGGGTTGGCACTGACGGTATAAATTTTGAACGAACTTCTCAATTCAATTTAACAGTTGCAAATACGCCTCATGTAACAGACGATTCTGTGGCGGAACTATCAATGTGGTTAATTGGTGATCTCGCCAGAATGTTGAACTACATGGATAAACAAATGAGAGCGAATATTTTTGCAGGTGAAACCGGAAGAGAAATAAGAGACAAACACTTAGGAATAATAGGATTCGGTAACATAGGAAAAAAAGTTGCTCGTATTGCGTCATTTGGTTTTAATATGCAAGTTCATGGCTTTGGGCAGTCTACGATCCAACAGATTGAAGAACGTTACAAAATGCCTATCAATGAGTTTAATAACCTATTCGGTTTAAAGTCCTATACAAATGACATTGAAGAGATATTGCCCAAATGTGACTTTGTTTCATGCCATTTACCTTTAACAAAACATACTCAACACTTTTTCAATCAACGACTTTTCTCTAAATTTAAGAAAAATGCATATTTTGTTAACACCTCAAGGGGTCCTATCGTAGACGAGGAAGCTTTGAATGCATTCTTAGGGCCTAATCAGATCAAAGGCGCGGCTTTAGACGTATACAACATAGAACCTTATTCTCCCTATAAAGGGCAGAAGGACTTACGACTATGGAACCGAGTTGTTTTAACTCCTCATATTGCGTCAGATACAACAGAAGCTAATCTTAGAATGGCCAGGGCCGCCCTAAACAATATTTATTGCTTTTTCGATGGGAAATACAACGACATTAAGCGAGTCCCGCAATATTCTCTAGCCTAATGCGCATTAGGCCTACGGAAATAATTCAATATGTCCACCGCTATTGAGCCGATGTTACATAGATGCCCCGGAAGTTCGACCATGTAATTTGTTTGACTGCTCCGCAGCACTCCGAAAAACAAATTGGAACACAATTGGATTTGGCTATATTTTATCCTGGTGCATCGTTTGTAGTTCCCTTCGCTATTGTTGCCACTTGCATTTCGAGGTTTTTATCGCTCAGAACGAGCTAGATAGCAGATTGAATCGAAAACTAATGGCACTACTTTCGTTGCGTTACAGCAATTATGCTTACTCGTCGTATCAGTAGATGCATGACCCAATCTTTCTGGGACAGTCTGTAAGTCATCTTGATCCCCAACCCAATTTCTAATTGACCGGTCCGGTAACTGCTAAAGTTGTTGATGGAATGCTCGATTTCAGCCCTTAATTACTCCCACCATAGTGTTTCAGCATAGTTGTTCACATCAAATGTTTCACCGATTAAGGGTGTAGCAACATCCACATTTTGATGTCTTGCCTCTTTCGTGAGCCGGATCGCAGGTTCATCCCAAGGGTATAACGCTAAGTCAAATTTGGACCAATGTATAGGGAAAAGTACTCTTGCATTGAGATCGATACTGGCCTGCACCGTTTCTTCCGGCATCATATGAATTTGTGCCCAGTCAAGGTTATAGGCACCGTTTTCCAGAAACGCGATATCAAATGGACCATATTATTGACCAATAGTCTTAAAAGTGTCTGAGTAGTCGCTATCGCCACTAAAGTACACATTAAATGTCTTCGAAGAGATAATCCACGAACCCCAGAGCGTTGAATTACGATCCCATAATCCGCGCCCACTGAAATGACGCGGTGGGGCTAATGTTAATCTGACACCGCGATAAGCCTTGCTTTCATACCAATCCAGCTCAGAAAATTTTATTGAAACTACTCCCGATCGCTCTAGATGCGCTTTAACACCTAGTGGCACAATAAAATGATTGACACGTTTTAATAGAATTTTAATGACCTGATAATCCAGATGATCATAGTGATTGTGGAAAATGATCACAACATCGACTGCTGGTAAGTCATCGATAGATATTGGATTCTGGACTGGAAAAGGACTTCCTAGTACATGAACTGGTGAGGCACGGTTAAAAACCGGATCAGTCGTAAATACGAAAGAGTTAATTTTCATAAGCAAAGTCGAGTGTCCTAACCAAACAAAATTTTCTTCTGTCAGTATGTCAGGATCGAACAATCTGGATGGCAACGGTTCAGTAGGGTTTTTGTCGTCCTGTTGGAACACCCAATCCATTATGGAAGTTTTTGTATTAGGTGACAGAGTACTCACGGATGTCGCCAGTTGATTGACAAACTTATCTTCAACGAAGTGTTTTGAACGTTTGATCCGTTGCAAACTTTCTGGAGATTAGCTGCCACCAAATACTGGGGCATAAAGCACAAACAACACACCAACGACAACACAGAGAATTACTATGTAGCCAAAATATTTTAGGGCCCTCATCTGATCAATTAACCCTGCGAAGATACCTTGAGTTCCACTTTGGACAGTACACCACTACTCGCCACCTTTATGGGCAGTTCAATTAGGGAATGGACTCTTGAGAATCACACCTAAGTGATTAATTTGGTGTAACTGCGCGACGCGTTTAGCCAGAATGTCACTCATTAACGGCTTAGACAAATTGAACGTAAATTGATTAGAGGTAATTCCCTCTAATGTAATCTTTAGGGTAAGTCTGACTAACCCATTCTTGAATTTTTGGATGCACATCAACTGCCGAACAGACCCTAGAAATTTTTGGGTATCCCGTGAGAAGGTTTGTCGGAATTCCATCCAGCATCCCTGACGACAGCCATCCCATAAGCCTCCAAATTGCTATGTCCGCAAGACCCATGCTGGACCCTAAAACCCAGTTGCTATCATCGACAATATTTTTATCTAGTATCTGTAATTTTCTTCCTAAGACGCCGCTACACATCTCTTGGCGCATCGTTCTCCTTATTTCATCATCTTCTTCACTACCAGCACCAGAAACTAAAGCAGTAATATCTGTTGCAATATCTAAATACTGATCAATTTGAGCAGCTAATATGTCATTGGCCTTAGGATACATGCCGGACAATTTTCCACAAAACCGAGCAATGCCCCCAGTTTGAGCAATAGATACTCCATCAACTATTAAACACGGAAATTGATGAAAGGGAATGATTGTGCCATCGTCTAAGTGGCCATTTTCTTTAACTCGCTGGAATTCTTCTCCGGTAATTGTTTTATTCTCAAACTCTATGCCTCCAACAAAAAGAGCGATTTTTCCTACTTCCGCTCTCCAGAAAGGAATATCAAAGTAAATAAAAGTAAGTTCCAATCTTGATCTCCTAAACTTCAATTGCGATGAGACTCGGAGTCTTTCTGATTACGGGTATATTTTCAAGAGCGTGTGGGTGTGTGGCCTAGATGTAATTCCCACTATAGAATATGAAATGTAAACTCCAATACCTTAGGCACTTTATCGACTTAAATGTGCTCCAACCCCGGCCAAGTTGTACCACCACCTCTAGAGCTGGGCTTCTTTCTCAGAGCAGAGAAATGTTGCAGGGCATTGGAAACTTTTGCGTAAGGAGACCACATCTCCAAGAGTTGTAGCTTTACTGGATTAACTTCTACTCTTGCTTGAGTTGTCCTGAATTAACCAGAATCTCTATTTTGAATCGGACAACAACGGTATCACTTTGGTTACGTTAGAGCTATTGGATTTGAAAATAGTCACTGTGATCAAAAACCGTTGAATCACTTGTGGACGTTATCTTAATCCTGTAAAGACCATTTGGCGCTCCGACCTCCCAGTCAATATGGGTTTCTGTTAGCTTATCCCCCAACCAGCGTTCCAAAGTACCTTTGTTGTTGTATAAGTCGATTCTGACTAAGCCTACCGAACTAGATTTTGTCCATGTTACTCGATATGTTCCACCACCTAAGGACTCTCCACCACTTGGATAAGTTACGGTGATGCTAGCAACAACGGGGGTTGTTGTTTCAGTTGTTTCAGTTGTTTCAGTTGTTTCAGTTGTTTCAGTTGTTTCAGTTACCCCTGACGAAGACTTACCACACAACGGCCAACATTTCATGTCATCAAAAGAACAGCCTGTTAGCACTATAGCTAACACAACAATCGTACTTAACCGCATTAATATAAGGAGAAAAGTCGACCCTGTTGTGGTTTCACGAAAACTCGCCATTAATCTCACTCAATTTTGGAGTAGTTAGGCAACGAGATAGTGCTAGCAGCAGTAGATCACGGGATAGGTGAAAACACAAGGGTCGAGCTGTTCAGTATAAGATTCTCTGACTACGCGATAAACGCATTCCTTCGCAGTGAATTGACAATCACTCATATACATTGTCAGCCCTTTGTAGAGTTACCCAAGGCCCAGATGGGCATTAACTTCCCATCCACCTCCTCAAGGGTAACTTTATCACAAAATGCTTTACCACCATTTATGAACGGTATAATTGGACAATGCGTTTTCTAAAAGGTTCCCTAAGCTTTTGATTTATTGGTGGGCCGTGCAGGAATCGTACTTGCGACCACCTGATTAAAAGTCAGATGCACAAAAGTACGTTTCAGACTACTATTTCAGTAGTTGTTGAATTCAACTATCCAATTGAATTACACAGAACTTGCTTGAATTGTCCTGAACTAACCAGACCTTCTATTTTGAATCGGATAGCAACGGCATCACTTTCGTTACGTTGGAACGATAGAGATTGCTTGTCGTATCAGTAGATGCATGACCTAACCTTTCTGATGTAGTCTGTAAGTCATCCTGATCGCTAACCCAATTTCTAATAATCTCTTTTTATAGTGTGTATCATTTTGAGGATTGAACCACCATTTCTTATGGATAGATTTAAACTCATGTGTGTTTTTTACCGATCTTTTTTGCTCAACCATTCTAGTTTTAAACTAGTTTATGATACAACGTAAATCAATATAGAGACATAGTTGATGAAATACACTCCTCCGAACGACTCGCTGCAAACGTTAGTTGATCCGCTTTTACCAGAAAGCTCATTTTACCAAGTTGGGAAGACAAAGTTGGAGGGCCCGCACATTAATGATGACGACGACATCATGTCAAGTGTTCATCACGCCCAAGTTCGTGTTCGATCCTTAAAATGTAAGCACGACGAAATGGAGTTTCATGCAAAACGAAGGGTCGTGACAGCACGTGACGGAGCTTGTGCATTACCTTATTTTCTATCTAATAATCAATGGAAAATTATTTTGATCGAACAATTTCGTATTGCTGTAGGAAAAGCAACTCTTGAAGCACCTGGTGGCGTTGTTGAAAACGAAGAGAACGTGCTTAAAACGATGGCGCGAGAACTCGAAGAAGAAGCAGGACTAAAAGTACAACCAGATCAAATCGAACTGCGGTTCCGCGAATACTATCTACCATCTTTACTTAATGGAAGGGCATGGGGAGGTATTGTAGAAGTGAATAAAAAGAAGCACCCAGGTCTCGATGAACCAACCCTTGTACGTGAACGAGAAAGCGGACGAGATTCATACACTGTCCGCAGAGCCTATTTTCTTGATGAGGTCCTATCGTTACTAGGTAACAATAGCCTCGATGTTATAGATCTTTGGTCGGCCCGATTGATCGCAGAAGTCGCTATGGTAACTAGAGAGAAATAGTGACACAGTCCGATCATCCATCACAGATTGCAAATGAAGATCCTCACGGACATTACTATGTAGATCCAGAAGTTGCGCATTCGCTATATTTTCAGCTTCTTCGAATTCGTAGATTTGAAGAAGAATTAACTAGACTCTGTACTTCTGGTGATATCAAGATGCCACTTCACCTGAGTATTGGTCAGGAAGGCGTCGCCGTAGGGGTAATGAGCGCTTTGCGTACTACTGACAAAATTGTCTCTAACCATCGTTGCCACGGTCATTACCTCGCAAAAGGGGGAGATATGAAAAAAGCGATGGCAGAACTGTTCGGAAAGGCGACGGGCTGCTCCCGTGGTAGGGGTGGTTCCATGCACCTTTTTGATGACGAAGCGGGGGTCGTATGTTCAATGCCAGTGGTTGGTGCAAGTATTGCGATGGGGGTTGGAATCGCACTTTCAACTAGGATTAAACAAGAGGGGAAAGTTACCATCTCCTTCTTCGGCGATGGTGCAGTTGAGGAAGGAATCTTTTGGGAGAGCTTAAACTTTGCTTCCGTATTCAATCTGCCGATTGTGTTTGTTTGCGAAAACAATTTCTACGCCACTCATTCACCAATTTTGAAGCGTCAACCTTCGGAAATCATTTTTCCTCGTGTAGAGCCACATGGTATAAAGGTCTACCACACTGATGGTAATGATGTAGTTGAAGTTCATAAAACTGCTCTTCAAGCGGTAGAACATGCGCGCTCAGGTCAACCAGCCTTTATTGAGGCCACAACCTACCGTTTAAAGGAACACTGGGGAGGTGGAGAAGATTGGCATTTAGGGTATCGTTCTCGACAAGAATTAGACCATTGGAAAGAAAAGGACCCATTGTTGAAAGCACGTTCCTACCTTATGGAAGAAACACTGGAACAAATCGATTCATTGGAAGCTAATATTCAGGTGGAGATCGAAATGGCACTAGAGTTTGCGATTCAAAGTCAAGCTCCCACTAAAAATGAATTAGTCTAACAAGACTAGCTAAGTTTAAGCGATGCGTACGCTAACATATCAGCAAGCGGCAGCCGAAGCGATCACACAATCGATGGTCAAAGATCACCGCGTATTTCTAATTGGCGAGGGAGTAGATAACGTTACCGGTGTGTATGGACATGTCTTACCGGCTTTCGAAAAGTTTGGACCCCAGAGAGTTATAGATACACCACTCTCCGAAAATGGGTTAACCGGGTTCTGTATAGGCGCTGCACTAGACGGGCTCCGGCCTGTACTAATACATCAAAGAAACGATTTTATGCTGTTGGCTATGGATCAGATGATGAACCAAGCAGCCAAGCTAAGGTTCGTCTCTGGCGGTAAACACAGCATCCCATTGACTGTATTAAGTTTCGTCGCCAGGAAACAAGGTGAGGGTGCGCAACACAGTCAAAGCCTCCAAACGGTTTTCTCCTCTTTCCCAGGTTTGAAAGTTTGTATGCCAAGTAATGCTCATGATGTCAAAGGAATGATACTTACCGCCATCGATGACGATGACCCAACAATAATACTAGAACATCGCAGTTTGTTTGAGGAGACAAGAAACGTCCCAGTGAAACCATTCGAGTCACCACAGAGTGCTTGTATCGAGCGTTCTGGAAACAATTTAACAATAGTAGGCCTGTCCGCGGAATTGATTGCTATCCGAGAAGCCGCGGGACAGTTAGAGAGCTGCGGAATATCGACAGAAGTCATCGATGTTCGATGGCTGCGACCCCTCGACGTAAACACAATTTTTCATTCAGTTCAAAAGACAGGTCGACTACTCGTAGTTGACCCATCCTGGCAAATGTACGGGATGTCTTCCGAAATCATCGCGTCTATTTGTGAGCGCCAACCCGATCTTCTAAAAGTACCACCGCGAAGGATCTGTTTACCGGACGTACCATGTCCAGCGAGTCATTACCTAATGGAGCAATATTTTCCTGGCACCTCAGACATTGTGCGTGCAGCGATGGATATGATGGCAACCTGAGCGTGAAAGTCTGCTGGAACTACTTAAATTCATATTGTCAAAAATTCTATGCGTTCTTTGTCTAAAAAACTTCAGTTGCCAGACGCTTTTATAGCACTTTCTGTTGAATTGCATAAGAATGGAAAGACATTAGTACAATGTGACGGCGTATTTGACCTGGTTCATCCCGGACATATTGAATATTTTAGAATTGGCAAAGCGCTTGGAGATATTCTTTACGTGGTAATCGTTGCCGATAAGTTCGTTCAAAAAGGCCCAGGTCGGCCATTGTTCGATGAACTTACGCGGGCGAATTGGGTTGCAGCTCTGGAATACGTAGATTACGTCGTGATTAATCAGGATTACGGACCATTAAAGCTCATTGAAAGAATTAGACCACATGTTTTAGTCAAAGGCCGTCATTATGAGACACAACCGACCAAAGGCTTTACCAAAGATCGGTTAGCAGTAGAAGCCTACGGAGGCCGCGTTGAATTTGCAGATGAATTTCAACGGTCCTCAGATATTATTAGCAGAATATATAACTTATTCAATTGACAAGAATATTCCTACAAATATGAATAGCCGGAGACAGGTTAAGGTTCTTTGGGTGATGCGGGATGACGGCGATATGACGGAACCCATGAACATAATGTTGCTCTCGGCCTTGGGAAAACAAAATGCACCATGGCGAAGTTCCTATCTTGGCCTATTGGAACGAGACAACATAAATTCAATGATCCGCGACATCTCTCCGGATATTATTGCCGGCAGCGCAATTACTGGTTCCCACATGGCATACATAGAAACTTTCAGGGAAATTAAAAGGGAATTCGGGAAAAACATATTCACCATATTAGGCGGTCCTTACTGCACAACATATCCGACGGTAATCCACGAGGAATCATGTCTGGATGCGATCGGTGTATTTGAATGTGATAATGCTTGGGTAGAGTTTCTAGATGCATTTGAGCAGAACGCTGACGATATCCATGAAATCCCCAATATCCTTACCAAGGAGAACTGGGAAAACGCGCTTGTTTATCGCAATGGAGTAACAGAAATATCAAAAGATTTTTACCGTAATCGCCGTAGTGACTTGGATAACCTACCTTACCTGGATCGCGAACTAATTTATGAAAACACAGTATTCAAGAATCGATTTAAGAGGACCCATATGGCAGGCAGAGGATGTCCATTTAGGTGTACGTATTGTTTTGAACGAGATTGGAACAAATCATATAAAGGGAAAGGAGGATTGCTACAGCGCTATTCCCCAGATCGGTTCTGCCAAGAATTATTGAGCGTGGGTAAAAAATATGACACCAGATTTTGGAAATTTTATGACGATGTATTTCCCACTTTTCCTGGAGACATGGACTGGTTAGAAGAATTTGCAACCATATATCCCCGTATTGTCGGGCTACCCTTTCACTGTCTGACTAGGTGTGATCTAGTCTATCGCCAACCTAAGGTTTTGGAGTTACTCAAAAAAGCGGGGATCGCCTCCTTAACCATGTCGATTGAATCAGGAAATTCCTTTATTCGCGATCATATAATCACCCGCGATATGTCCGAAGAGCAGATTCGATTCTCCTTCAAACTGGCTAATAAATTAAAGATTCACACCTTTGCCAATACGATTCTCGGCATCCCAGGTCCAATCCTCCCACAGGAAGGCGAACCTACATTTGATGATCAACTCGTCGAAATTATCTCTGATGCTGGACATCCGCATCTCCTTGGTAAGCGTGGGAAAAGTACAATTAATAAATCGATAGAACAAATTCGCATGACAGTGCAAGGCGAAGAGCAGTACCAGCGTCAAGTAATTGAACACCTCCGCAAGCTCGGCCTTCGCAATCAACAGCTCGACTACGATAGAGAGTCTTGTAACTTTAATATAGATCTTGAAGTGAGTTTTGGTGAATTCCCAATACTACACCCATATCCACGTACAGCGACGACTAGATGGCTGATAGATAAACAACTGTTCGATGGAGACTTCAACAAACTCCATTCAAGCTACCAGAATCGATCACCCTTGCCCTGTTTTTCCGAAAAAGAAAAAACTGTACAGCAAAATTTAGCCTTGTTAACTACATTCTGCATGTTATTCAGTGGTAGTCAGAAAAGCTTTGTTCGATTCTTTTCTCCTGCAATAAAGACGTTGTGCTTGAACTACCTGAGCACTATCTCATTCCCCTGGGTGACAAAAGTTTATGAACAACTGTACGCGATCTCGAAGTCGTACATGCATGAGAATCGAGTCTATCCTATGAGAAGAACTGTTCGAGAGAAAACTATCTTTTACATTGAAATGTGGAAACTTGATTTTTTTAAACAATTCGGCCACGGGAAATCAAGACATCGCAATTTGCGACCTGGGCAAACACTTGGTGGACCACCTTCTGTCTAAAAAATACAAGATAGTTATTAATCTTGCTGTGCCTCCCTAAGATTTGCATGATTTCTTCCTAGCTAGTAACTTCCGACGTGTTACTGTTCCTATCGGTGGCTCGTTCACATGTGTGCTGATGTGATCGACTCGACGAATATAGACATCAAACACAAGTCGGATAAATGACCGACCGAGGTTACACATGGATCGTAAAGTTGTTGCTGAGGATTTGCCTCCTGTACGCACATTGAGAAATTGTGGCACCTCTGCGTATAGGAATCCCTTCCTTAGCAGTTTTACCAACAACTCTGTTTGATAAAAAAACCCTGATGAATTAAGCACTACTGACTCTAGTGCATTTTTATTGTAGATGACCGTACCATTAGTGTAATTTAACGTAGTCCCAAATGTTACATTGACAATTGACCTATATACTGTAGAAATTAGTCTCCGATTGAACTTTCTAACTTCGTTGTTGCAAATAAATGGAATGATGACATCTACATCATTCGTCAAGTGATAGAAGTTAAGCATATCCGACAAATTATTCTCATTATCGCCTGGTATCATCATCACGAAAGGGTTGACTGCCATCGTCACCCCATCCCCAAACGCCTTACCTATACCCTCATTCTTTTTTTTGTGCAGAACGCGTACACGGGGATCAGACAATGCAACTTTTTCTGCAACGACTAAGGATTCGTCAGTACTCCCATCGTTGACAACGATTATTTCGCCGCTAAGACACATATTATCTAACGATTTGAGCGAATTTTTAATTGCGCTGATGAGATTGTCTTCCTCGTTGAAACACGGAATGACAACGCTAAGCGGAGGTAAATTATTCACATCAATTATCAAATCAATCAGAGGTAGATATGTTGAAATTCGTTACTTGTCAAACGGCGGCGCCTATTCACTATTTCCTTTACTACTCTAGCTGAATTCTCAATTGAGAATTGGAACCTGTAGAACTTTTTGTACGTTCACCTTTAATCCTTTGAGACCTGACCGGCAGCTAAAGGGAATGTCAACAGCCTGAATTCCCAGCCTAATTGCGTGCCATTTTGGAATTCTTCGACTTAATTCCCGGGACTAGGGACCCTGGTTAGTAAACTATCTTGTTGTATATACAGAACAGGAAGAGATACCTGAGTGAGTTGCTCTTGCCCTGAGAAAAAGATGTATGAATAGTATTATTATGCCAATAGCAAACGTAATAAAACCTAACAAAACACTTGTCGGACGGTAATAAAATCTAACATCTTTATTAATTCCAGCCGATACTAAAACTGCTAGTTTGTGATTGATAATCCCCACAGAGCTATCCTTTTCTGAAAAATTCCAACCCCTAACGTAGTTCTGATTAAGAAATATCTGTCCGCCCTTTTCCGTTTCAATATCAAAAGTAATTTCGTTCGGTGTGAATCGTATATTAGATATTGTCACACCCGGGTCTTGTGAATAAATAATAGGCTTATGCAATTCAAATCCTCGCAGTTTGTCACCGATACCATCCATGCATTGTGGTCGACTTGACCAATTACCATCTTTCTCCTGAACAGTGAGTCCGTGCTGGATTGCAAGGCCTGAGGCAAATGCGGCGTACATGTTCGAAAAACTTCCATAAGAAGGAAGAGATTCCACTACTTGATATGGCCCTTCCTGTAGAACTACAGCTTCTGTCACACTTTCAAATACCACCGGCGCGATAGTAAACGCTTCCCGCAGAGGATTCCTACTTACCCACATCATGTCTCCAACTATTAGGATACAACTCAGTGCCACCGCGTACTTAAATAATCGTTTATCCTTAAGTGATATTTGTAGCTGGTGCAGAAATCTCATAAGAAATAGGGAGGAGATAAATGTGAGGATAATTAGAAACCGCCCCGTAACGTGGAGAGAATTAAATATCGGTAATTGCTTAAGAATTCGATAGGGATTGACATATGCAAAGTCACCAACAAAAAGAATGAAGAACCCAACCCAGCAAATAAGCAGAGATAGGTGGTGTACCTGCACTATTTTCTGCTCTACTTGAAGCCTGGCTTGAAACACAGAAATCAAAAACAGTAATGTCAAGGGCAAACCAACATAACATCCGTACTCTACCCAACCCCAATGCATCCTCGGATCTTCGGGCTTACTCCCATCCCATTCCTTCCATTCGAAATATAAGCTTTGCTCCCGATTAAGAAACATATCAAACCACGCTGCAGGCGGAATGTATTCCCGATCCATAACTACGCGTGGGTATTCCAACATATAGTCGGCAACCGGAATTAACTTTGGGGCAGAAAAAAGGAAGGCATATCCACCAAACATCAATAAGGCATAGATTGGCTCTTTGTCCCTTTCAATTATTGCTCTAAGAATTGCGTAGGCACACAGAAACATCGCCATGAGCGGTGCTGGATAAATACCCCCTGACCAAACAATTAATGCAAAGCATGCAGCACCAAATACTAGAAACCCAAGACGTTTATAAGCCACATAAAGTTCAAATCCTAAAAAAATGAATGGAAGATATGCTGCGCTAAATATCCATGAATGTCCTTCTGCAATATGAAGCGAAAGAAGACTGTTGAATACGAATATTGCGCTTGCCAAAATAATCGAGAACAAATTTGTGAGGCCGTAAACTTTTCGGGCCACGAGAATCATCCCGAATAGAGCGAGTCCATAGTGAGCAACAATCGTTAACTTCATTGCGAAAAGTAACCCCACAAATGGCTCTAGTAAGTACGCTATAGTTAACATTGGTACTTGTGGATGCTGGAAAAGGGCCGCTCCCCCACATGACCAAGGGTTCCACAATGGTAATTGACGGTATTCAAGAGCTGACTTTATGTATGATCCATGTGTAAAGAGAACCCAATCCCAATCCCTGATACCTAGCCTATCTATTTCGTAAAAAAGAGGACCACAAAATATGCTTACTAAAAGACAGACGACACTTATGGTCGTTATCCACCATAAAAGATTCGATCTAACTCTAAACATAGTCATGTTTGAACTATACTGAATGACACCTTAGGTAGTAGTCCTTATATCAATAGATTTAATCTTCTGGGACTCATCTTTGAATCGTACCATTGGAACTGAAACGAGTTCGCAATGATAAATGATCTGACTTAACTCACTTATTTGTTGTTTGGCCGTGCAGGGATCGAACCTGCGACCAGCTGATTAAAAGTCAGATACACAAAAGTGCATTTCAGACTACTATTACAGCGCAATTGTAATTCAGTTGTCCGATTGAATTACACAGAACTTGCTTGAATTGTCCTGCATTACCGAGAACTTCTATTTTGAATCGGACAGCAACGGCATCACTTTCGTTACATTGGAGCGATAGTGCTTACTCGGAATATTTAGAGCGAAGATCTCTTTTTCGGGAGTTAACGCACTTTGATTGCGAAACACTAACAACTCGTATTTCTGGAGTCTGGCACGAATAGTCTCGATATGGTTTGTCGACAATTGCTTGGACAGATCGATACCACAACACGTTAGCGTAAGGCTGAACAGCTGGACATTCCGGAGTTGATCGAAATGAGATTGTCATAATTTACCGGTAAGCAGGAACAGACAGAGGGATGTGTAGATTTGTTCCATTCCCAAATTGGGCAGTCTACAATTTTTGTATCAACACCATAACTGTCAGCAATACCAGGATATCCCTGAATTAAGCCAATATTTCCATTGATCTTGATTTTAAATAATGAAGCGATGATTGGATACTAAAAAAGCGTATACACAAATGGCGCCACCGCAGTCCCTTCAGCAAGGACAATCAAAATACTCAGCAGTAGTAACACAACAATGATGGGTGCCAACCAGAATTTTTTTCGGACCCGCATAAAGTTCCAGAGATCGCTTAGGAATTCCAACATTAGTACGGTTTCTCCATGTGCGCCGAATTAGGTTTGTGGCTCGGGACTCGGTAAGAATGTGAATTATAATTCCAGTTACGATGCATTGGATCTTTCCCGCATAATCGGAATACAAGTCCATATGGAAGAAGGACAACATAGAATATAATCCCGAGAACAATTCGCGTTACAATGAAATTCATCACAAGACCAAAACGCATCCAAAGCCGATAAAACCAACGCAACGTGTTGGGTACTACTAAGCCCCAAACAAAAAACACGATTGCAATTATCCAGGGCACCGATGGCCAATCCAGATCGAGCAACCATGGCAATATCAAGCCAAAGAGGCTAGCCACCACCGCTGCAAACATCCAAGCGAAGTGTCGCAGGCCTTTTCGATCGAGTTCTGGTATTTCCCGACTCACAATGTGTTTCTGTCAACGTAAAGCAATAATTCAGTCAAGTTCAAACTCTTCTCTCCAGTTACTCTTTTCTATCCATTCTGGCTGATCGTTTTTCGCTAACAAACAATTCTCTAGAACCAAGTAATCCATCTCCGTTCGCATGAAGCAGCGGTAGGCATCTGTAGGCGTGCAGACGATTGGTTCGCCCCGTACGTTAAACGAGGTATTCACTAGCATCGGACAAGC
>Ga0315338_1001866_pt1 | contig 23567 bp, 26 predicted proteins | sample ASW8metaG_FD_204518 | JGI IMG/M metagenome (GOLD analysis project Ga0315338, IMG submission 204518) | Ammonia-oxidizing marine archaeal communities from Monterey Bay, California, United States - ASW #8 | ecosystem: Environmental > Aquatic > Marine > Coastal | place: USA: California | collected... | reverse complement strand
AACCAAAAAAAGCAAAAGCTAAACCAAAAAAAGCAAAAGCTAAACCAAAAAAAGCAAAAGCTAAACCAAAAAAAGCAAAAGCTAAACCAAAAAAAGCAAAAGCTAAACCAAAAAAAGCAAAAGCTAAACCAAAAAAAGCAAAAGCTAAGAAAAAAAATAGAAGATAATTAAATTATATTTTTTAACCAGTAACTACTTCAAGCTTTCCATATTTGCCTTTAGTTAGTTGAACTTCACCTTTGAATTCATTGGTGTAACCATTTTCAATTTTTATTTCATCACCATCTTTGATGTTTTTTGCGTCATCTGCCCATAGTGTGAGTTTGATTTCACCAGAGTCATCAACAAGGAATGCATTTGCAACATCAACAGTTCCACCTGCTTTTGTATTTACAGTTCGAACTTCTTCTTTACGTTCAACCTTTCCTTGTACATTGATTCCTGATCTCATATTGTGTGCTTCACTAATTGTTGTCATTAATTTAAAAATTGTTAAAATGATTATAAACTTTGTTTTTTAGATTTTTTCATTGGTATCAAAAAGATTTTTACGCTGAATTTCTTTGTTGGTAAAAAAATTTTGCAGGATAAGTTATATGCTAAATTTTTAAAATTAATTCTATTGGAGGGGTATCGAAGCCCGGTCAACCGAGAAGGACTCAAGATCTGTATAAGATATCCTTTCTCTTAGGAGTTCGTGGGTTCGAATCCCACCCCCTCCATTTTATAAAATTGCCTGGATTTTGATTATATACTTAATATTTTAACAGAAGTAACTTTGTGTTTTGTTATTTCTTCATGTAATTCTGCATGTTTAGAATCTTTGAATATTAAATTGCATCTAAAACATTTCCATGATTTACCAGACACAGGAAAAATATTGTATTTTTTGATTTAAGTATTTTGTATCTTTGATTCATTTTTTCTGTCATACTTAGACAAGGATTTAGATGTTAAGATAGTCAAATTGCTTCATGTCAGACTTGTTTGAAATAATTAGTGAGTATTCTTACCTAGGAATATTTTTACTATTGATAGCAGTCAACGCAGCACCATTACTAATGCCACCAACTTGGATCATATTATCTACATTTTCTATAATAGATCCTTTACTTGATCCATTGGTTTTAGCCCTAGTTGGTGCAACTGGTGCCACAATTGGAAGGTTCCTATTGAAATCTATCAGTGGTATATTTAGAAAATTTGTAGGTAGTGAGCAGAAATCAAATTTAGAAGCAATTGGAAAATTTCTAAGTCTAAAAAAGTTTGGTTATATTATCACATCGTTTCTTTTTGCTGCAACACCATTACCAAGTAATATGTTATTTGTGACATATGGATTACTCAATGCTAAAAGTTTTGGTCTGTATGTAGGATTTTGGGCAGGTCGTGTTATTTCATATTATATTATGATAACAATAAGTACGGTTGTTCTAACACCGTTCATTGAATTATTTGAAGAAAGATATATAGGAATAATTATAGCTGATGTCCTAGGAATCGGTGTAGTAGTATTTTTTACTTGCATTAATTGGAATCTTTTATTAACAAAAAGAAAGTTTAAGTTGAATAGACCTAAGTTGTGGAAGTTTTGAATGAGTTAGAATATCTTAGAAACTATGTGAAAAAAATTTATACAGAAAATGATCCAGCGCATGATTTTGCACATATAATGAGAGTGTATAAAAATGCAGAAAAAATATGTAAAACTGAAAAATCTAACAGAGAATTAGTTTTAGCATCAGTTCTATTACACGACATAGTTAAGAAAACACAATCAGATAAACGCACCAAATCATCGGCTGATCTCAGCGCCAAAAAGGCTTCATTAATTCTTAAGAAATTAAAATTTTCTGCAAATGATATTGCAATTGTAAATGAGGCAATAATGAATCATAGTTTTACTAAGGGTATAGTTTCTAAAAGTATTGAAGGAAAAATTTTACAGGATGCAGATAGACTAGATGCTATAGGTGCTATAGGAATAGCAAGAGTTTTCTCCGTTAGCGGATCTAAAAATAGAGAATTTTATGAACCAGATGATCCTTTTTCCAAAACGAGAAAGCCTAATGACAAAAAATGGGCATTAGATCATTTTTTCAAAAAATTACTTGTTCTTGAAAGTATCATGAATACAAAAACAGGAAAAATTGAAGCCAAAAAACGAACTAAAGTGTTGAAACACTATCTAGCTAGATTGAAAGAAGAGATCTAACCGTAGTTGATATATCTTTGATATCTTTTTTCAATTTCCTTATTTTCTCCTAATCTAATTTTCTTCATTTCATTTTTTAATCTGTTATCTATGTATGAATTGATTTCACTAAGGGATTCATCATCTTTTAGTGAATTAAATAATGGTTTTATTGTTGAGAAAAATTCTATAACCTTGTCCCTAAATTCTGTTTCAGTAGGATTTCTTACACCTTTAATCCTGAACCATACCATGGCCCAACTACCTCCTACAACGTGCGGTAAAAGATCTAGCGCACGTTCAATCTCAAATCTTTGTTCTTCTCTCATTCCGTATTCTACAGATTTGGTGCAATTGATTTAGCAAAATATGTTACAATCATATCGGCACCTGCACGTTTAATCGAGTAAAGTATTTCTTTTGTCATACCTTCTTCATCTATCCATCCTTGCATCGCAGCACCTTTTACTAACGCGTATTCACCAGATACACTATAAGCGGATACTGGTACGTTAAACCTCCTCTTAGTTTCTGAAATTAAATCAAGATATGTTAATGCAGGCTTGATCATTACAATATCAACCCCCTCGTTGATATCTGTCTCAACTTCTCGCATTGCTTCTCTTGGATTTGTAAACGGAACTTGATAAGTTCGTCTATCACTAAATTTTGGTGCACATTCTGCTGCATCTCTAAATGGTGAATAGAAAGTTGATCTATGTTTTGCAGAGTGTGACATTATGGCAACATCGGAAAATCCTGCATCATCCAAACTGCTTCTAATCGCTGCTACTTGTCCATCCATCATTGCTGATGGTGATACAACATCCACCCCAGCTCTTGCTTGGCTAACTGCAATCTTTGATAGTGTAGCAATGCTAGAGTCATTATCTATGACTTCACCCTTTACCAAACCACAATGCCCTGATGATGTATATTGACAAAGGCAGACATCTGACATAACTACAATTTTATCACCAAAATTTTTCCTTATCTCTGAAATAGCTTTTTGAACAATCCCATGATCAACATATGCAGAAGTTCCTTCGTCATCCTTATTCTGGGGAATACCAAAAAGCATTACAGCAGGAATACCTAATTCCGCTATTGCATCTACCTCATTTACAATATCAGACAATGGCATTCTTTCTATCGCTGGCATGGACTGAATTTGTTTTTTAGTCTGAATTCCTTCTTCAACAAATACTGGACAAATTAAATCTCTTGGGGATAGTGAAGTTTCTTGCACAAGATCTCTGATTTTTTCAGTTTTTCTTAGTCGTCTAAGCCTTCTAATAGGGAAATTAGACATACTCTGTAATCACTTCGATAGAATATAATTCCTAAGCAGGTATAGTTTCTTCAATCTCAAATTCGTGTTCAACAAAATACTCTACTCTAGTTTTTTTGAATTCCCTGGAACTAAAGAGAATTTTGTACTCCTGAACATCAATCTGTTTTTGAATATCTTTTGCCATCTGTCCTGCCTCATCAAATGATTTGCAATGAATCATTGAAAATACATTATATGGCCAATCAGGATAAACTGGTCTCTCATAGCAATGACTAACTTGTGGAAATGCTCCTAGCTTCTCACCAACGTCTTTAATCCTCTTTTCTGGGACCTTCCAAACAATCATTCCATTAGCTGTAAACCCTGCTTCCCTATGACGAAGGATCGCAGCAAATCTTCTCATGACTCCAATATTTTCATAAGCATGTAATTTTTCAAAAACCTCCTCCTCACTAATTCCTAAATTCTGTGCAGGTGTTAGAAATGGCTGATCTACTATCTCAATATCTTTTTGTAATTGTCTTATGAATTCTTTATCTTCTTCTGTCGGAGTAAATTTTTCATCAACTATTTTTTTCTTCTCTTCAGATGGTTTAATCTCATGTTTTTTTTCATCAACCATATCTAATTTGACTCCAATCTTAAATAGTTGGAGTGTTGGAAGCATTCTTACTTTTTTAATTCCATCCAATTTAGAAAATTTGCTTAATTCATTTTTTAAATCAACACCAGGTGGAACTGCTAATGTAAACCAAAGATTAAACTGATGCTCCCTTTCGTAATTATGACTTACTCCAGGATGCTTGTTAATTTGATGTGCTATTCGTTCTAGTTTTTCAGATTCAATTTCCATTGCAACAAGTGAGCTTGTATACCCAAGTTTCCTTGTATCAAAAATTGCACTCAGCTGTCTTAAAACACCAATATGTTTTAGTTTAGTTAGTCGTGATTTGACTTCATCAGATGTAATGCCAAATTGTTCAGCGATAGCGTCAAATGGTCTTACTACTAGAGGGAATTCCCATTGAATTACATTAAGAATCTCAGTATCCATCTTATCCATTTCAGAATTCAATATTCGAGATCAATAACATCAATTAAAAAATGTAACGAGTATTCTTGAATGTATAAATATCATATAATGTGTCGCTGATCGTTGATTGTTGATCTTCACCTAAAAGGTAATCTAGTAATTGTAGTAGGCTCTGGCAATGAAGGGCTTAAAAAGGTAAATTCCCTTTTAACACAAGATTGCAAAATTCTAGTTATTAGTGAAAGTTCAAACTCTCAAATTAAGAAATTTGTAAAAAATGGACTAATTCAATTCAAAGAACTCAAACTAGGAAATGCAAATTTTCTCTCAAAGTATAAGCCATACTTAGTAATGGCCACCACTACTGACAAAATACTGAATAAGAAAATTGTAGAAAAAGCCAGGAAAATGAAATCTTATGCATATGCATCTGATGATCCTGAGATAAGTGATTTTGCTCATCCCTCAGTTATCAATATACAAAATACAGTCCAAATAGCCATTTCAACTGGTGGAAGCAGTCCTGCTATGGCAAAAAAGATCAAGTCAAAGGCAGAAACTTTTTTTCAAAAAAATATCAGTAAATATGATATTGACCAAATCAAACTTCAAAAATTTGCTAGAGGTATGGCAAAACAAAAACTCTCAACACCATTGGATCGAAAGAAGTTTCTATATTCAATTATGAATGATAAACGTGTTAAAGAGTTATTAAAAGACGAAAAATACAAAATTGCACAGACCCAAGTAAAAAAAATATTGAGAGAATGGCCATGAAAGAAAATATTATCAATGCACGAGTAACATTCCGAAAATCACCAATCCATGTTTTAGAAAGATTTTCTTTTTCTGACGTTGATGAGGCATATTCTTCATTCAAAAAACATGCGGAATTAAAAGAATGTGTGATTTTACAAACATGTAACAGAATTGAGATTTTTGCAACAGGCAATGAAAAAGATTTTGACCAGATAAAAAAGACGTGGGCATCACTTGCTGGTTTAGAAGAAAATTCATTCAAAGATAATTGTGAGATAAGCGTAAACACTGATGTTTATGATCATCTTTTGAAATTAACATCTGGTTTAGATTCTATGGTCATAGGCGAAGAACAGATTCTAGGGCAGATTAAAAATTCAATTACTTTTGCTAGAAATGCAAAAACATCTGGAGAGCATCTAAATACACTTTTTGATAAAGCTATTAGAATAGGAACACGTGTAAGAAATACCACTGGTATTAGTAAAGGAAGTATATCAGTTGGTTCAATGGCAGTAAAGCTTGCAGAAGAAAATGTTGACGATATGAAATTAAAACAGATTCTTCTGATTGGAACAGGTGATGCAGCAGCACTTGTTGCAAAATCATTAAAAAAACGTGCGTATGAATTTTCAGTATCCAGTAGAACATTGGAACGTTCAACTTCGTTTTCAAAAACCGTAGGTGGAAACCCAGTTGATTTTAATGAGATATTAAGTGATTTTGGAAAATATGACATCGTATTTGTAGCAACAACTGCACCATACTTCCTAGTAACACATGAGAGAATTAAAGAGGCATTAAACCAAAAAAATCATGGGATGATGATTCTTGACCTTTCAAATCCACGTACAGTAGATGAGAAAGTTGCTGAATTAAGTGGAATTAAACTAATGAATATTGATCAAATATCTGAAATTGTTGAAAAGAATATGCGTAGTAGAATGGGTCAGAAAAATACTGCAGAAGAAATAATTAAAGAAGAATTACCAGTGTTAGAGGCATCAATGAAAAGATTAGAAGCGGAACCTGTTGTAAAAGATGTTTTTAAGAATATTGATTCACTAAGAATCAAAGAACTTCAGAAAGCATTAAGCATGCTAGGTAATCTAGATGATGATAAAAAGAAGATAATTGATGATCTGTCAAAGGCTATTGTTGAAAGTATAGTAACCACACCAATGAATAATTTAAGAAAACATACAGAACAAGGAAACACTGATCTGTTAAGTGCGGTTGAAAAATTATTTGAATATAAGAAAGACAACTAGTTTAGAATTCTAGTGATCAAATCGCATTTCATTTGATTTTTGTTTAAAGCCAATTTTTTCATAAAATGGTATTAACTCATCTTCACAATTAAGGATGGTTTTGTAACATTCTCTCTCCTTTGCTATATCTAGTAGTGAGAGAACTAATTTCATTCCAATTCCTTGCCCCTCAAACTCTTTTTTAACAACAACATCCTCTATGTGACCCACAATTCCACCTTCATGAATGAATTTCTGCTCAACTAGTAATGTTGTAGAACCAACAATTTTTCCATCAAGTTCTGCAACATGAATAACATGATTCTCATTTCCCAAAATCTGCTTCAGAATATTTCTTGCTGAATTTTGTTCTAAATTACTAGTTTGCCTAAGACTATCAAGTGATTCTAAAAAACCATTTTCCAAATCTGATTCTATTATTTTTCTTATAATTAATTCAGACATTCAAATTTTACCTAGTTTTTTCCTGTATTCATCATTTGCTTTTTCGTAAGTATCTTTATCGCCTATATCAAGAAATCCTTTTGTGGAAATCACACTGCTAACTTTCTTTCTTTTTACAAGTACTTTTCGTATGACATCATCCATTCCATATGGCTTATTTTTTGGAATTAGTTGAAGTACTTCTGGTTCCATTACATAGCAACCCATGTTAATTTTTGCACTAAATTCTGGTTTTTCGTTCCACGATGTCACCCTTCCGATGTTTGTTGTATCAATAACACCATATTTCAAATTAAATTTATAATTATAGAGACTCATAGTAACACTTGATTTGTCTTTTTTATGCTGCGTAATCATATTTCTTAAACTAAAGTTATAGATCGAATCACCATAAAGGCAAACAAATGTGTCATCGATGAATTTTTCAGCAGTTTTTAGCTGACCAGCAGTTGCAAGTGGCTTGTTTGATACTGCATATTCTATTTTCACACCAAAACGTTTACCATCTTGAAAATAGTCTTCAATTTTTTTTCGTAAATAACTCACACATAGAACAATTTCTTTAACACCATTTTTTTTTACCCATTCTATTAGATACTCCAAAATTGGTTTTTCACCCAATGGTAACATAGGTTTAGGAAGAGAATTCGTATATGGATGTAATCTAGTTCCAAGACCACCTGCTAAAATTATTGCCTTCATGAGTTTGTATTCAGTTTTGAGTTGTATTTATGTTAAATTATACAATTTTTAGTGATTAAGTAATCTTTGAAAGTTTTTTCATTACATTATTTGGCGTTTCACCAAAAACTAGAATCATTGGCTCTTTTCCTATATCGCCTTTGTGATAGATGACATCAGGTGATTTTGCTTTGAGGGCATAATTTATGCCCCATTTTATAGATGAGCCCTCTCTCTGTTTTGATTTATTGGGCTCCTTACTTCTATCATAATTTAATACTATTAATCCACAACTTTTTGCTTTAGAAATAATTTTAGAATCAAATTTAATATTAAGACCAGAACGAATATTTGGAAATTTCTTGTTAACTTCAATTACTGCAGTTCCAACATGATGTGAACCGCCATAAACGATCTCACCTGCGGTTAAAACTTCTTTACCAGATTTTACCAACCGACCAGATACTCCTAAAACATCTCTTATGGTTTTTGGTCTTTTTTTCGCAAGAACAAAATTCGTTTGGCATTCAGGAATTATCTTATGTACATTCTTGATCTGCTTAAAATCATTTATTGATTCTAATAATTTCATTTTTTCAGATGAAACTTTTTGATAAGTTATTCTAACACCTTTTCCAATATTTTTTGAATTTTTAATAGAATTGTAAACATACTTTTTTGCAATTTTTACAGCTTGATTTATTGTATATTGTTTTGCAAGTGAGACTGTTAGCGATGCAGAATAATTACAACCACTTCCGTGATTTTTAATTGGAATCATTTTCCCTGTAATTTGATATTCTTTGTCTTTTTCTAGTACATAATCAGAAATTTTATCTTTTGAGATTGTTGCACCAGTAACAATCACAGATTTTGCACCAAGTATCTGAATTTTTTTTGCAGCAGTTCTTACATTTGACATTCCTGATAGAATTTTTGCTTCATATTTGTTTGGTGTAATTATATCAGCCAATGGTATTATCATTTTTTTATAATCAGTGAGGGCATTTTTTTTGAGAAGTAAACTACCGGTAGTTGATTTTATGATGGGATCGACTATAATTGGAACCTGATTATGCCTAAACACTGAATGAATTACTTTGATTATATCTGAATTGTAGACCATGCCAATTTTGATTGCATCTATATGAAAATCCGACAAAACTGATTCTAGTTGTGATTTTAAACTTTTTTTAGAAACAGGTTCAACACTCGAAACTTGTTTTGTGTTTTGACTAGTGATAGCAGTTATTACAGTAAACCCGTATACGTCAAAATCTGAAAAAGTCTTAATATCACTTTGGATACCAGCACCAGAAGATGGGTCTGAACCACCAACAGTTAGAATATTCATAATGATCGGATGCTAAACGACTGTTTAAATTTACCAGAAGAGTTCCTACCATCATGGTAACACAAATGACTTCAGCACGGCGTGGTGTTGCAACTGACGAGATGAAACAAGTTGCAAGAGATGAAGAAGTAACACTGGATTGGCTTGTGCCAAAAATCGCCAGTGGTTCTATTATCATACCAAGCAATAACGTTAGACCTCAAAAAATTCATAACGTTGGAATTGGTAAAGGCATGAAAACAAAAGTCAATGTAAATATTGGAACTTCAACATTAAATGTAAATATTGAAGAGGAAATTGAAAAAGCCAAAGTTGCAGTAAAATATCACGCTGACACAATAATGGATCTAAGTGATGGTGGAGATGTTGGTAGTATAAGACGAACATTATTAGATGCAGCGCCTATAACATTTGGAACAGTCCCTATTTATGAAGCATATAATTTTGGTGTTGAAAAACATAAGAACCCATTAGATATCACAGAAGATGATTATCTTAACGCGTTTGAAAATAATATAAAAGATGGTGTTGATTATACAACAATTCATTCCGGCATAACAAAGGAAATTGCAAAACGTATTTTGAAAGTTGAGAGGTATGCTGGCGTTGTTAGTAAAGGTGGAACTATTACCGCTGCATGGATGCTAAAATATGACAAAGAAAATCCATACATTACTCATTATGATTATATGATTGAATTAGCGCAAAAATACGATGTGACATTTAGTCTGGGTGACGCATTACGTCCTGGTTCAATTTTAGATTCACATGATGAGCTTCAAGTTCAAGAAATGATTAATATTTCACGCCTAGCAAAACGAGCAAATGAAAAAGATGTTCAAGTTATGATTGAGGGACCTGGTCATGTTCCACTAAATGAAGTTGCAGCTAATGTTATACTTGCTAAATCACTCATTGGTGATGTTCCATATTATGTTCTAGGTCCACTAGTAACTGATGTGGCTTCTGGTCATGATCATATTGCTAGTGCAATTGGTGCAGCAGTTTCTGCTAGTGAAGGTGTTGACTTACTTTGTTATCTTACACCATCTGAGCATCTTGCATTACCAAATGCTGATGAAGTAAAGGATGGATTGATTGCATACAGGATTGCTGCACATGCAGGAGATTTAGTCAAACTTAGAGAGAAGGCAATAAAGTGGGACATGAAAATGACTGAAGCTAGAAGAACATTAGATTGGGAAAAACAACTAGCATTATCAATAGATCCTGAAAAGGCTGCAAAGATTCATGGACGAACAGGTCAACATCCAGGAAACAATGTACCATGTACAATGTGTGGCGGTGCATGTGTCTATCTAATGCTTCCACAACAAAGAAAATATGAAAAAAACACTGAATTACAACAAACTGAATAACACTTTTTCTAAATTTGGCACTGTATCAAATTCTTTTAGTTGTTCAATGTTAATCCATTGAAATTCAGAATTTTCCCAATTTAGTTTGATTTCACTTTTGTCTGTTTGAAATAAGAAAGGAAAGATTACCCATTGATGATTTTTATATTGTGGAGATTCGATAGTCAATTCATTATTAGATTTGAGTAATTTAATATGTTTATCAGTAATTCCTACTTCTTCAAAAATTTCTATTTTTGCACGATTAAGTGGAATTTCATTATTTTCAATAATACCACTTATTCCTGCCCATAATCCTTTCATAGATTTGACTTTTTCACTACGCTTGAGAATTAGAATTTTATCATTAAAACTAAGAAACGATGTGACAATACTAGTTTTTTGCATTTTATTTTTCTATGGTGTTAACCATTTTCGTTAATTTCTTATAGGATTTTTCTAAATTTACACTTTCTGAAAGTTTCTCTTTGTTTGAATTTATGTATGAAACAATCTGATCACTATTTCCTTCTTGTGCAGAAGTCAGTAATCTACCAACATCTTTCCAAAACTCTTCTGCAACTCTTCGAATTTCAGGGTTTGAAATTATTGTTTCAATTAACTCTGGTGATTCAGTTAGAATACTTTCTGCAATAATTTTTTGTGCTTTGAATGTTGTACCAGCCATTTTTTCAGTAAGTAGTATTTTATCATCCTTGGCTAAGATATTTGCAAAAGCTATATTGATTAAATGTGTAAGCCCTAAAATAAGCGCAATTTTTTTGTCATGTTCAGTAGAATCGATAGTTACAAAATTTGCATCTGGAAATAGATTTTTTGCAACAGTTAATTCTTTTTTACCATCCTTAATTGGGATTGAAATTATATTCTGATTCTTTACTCCATTAGCTCCTGGCCCAAACATGGGATGAATACATATTGGTGTAACTTTTGCCGGTACTTTTCCTAATGCAGTGGATGTTTTTGATTTTTGTGATGTTATGTCTATCAAATAAGATTCACGTTTCATTTCCTTTGCAATGAGTCGAATTATTTCTGGGGTTTTTTTTGTTGGTGTTGATAATAATACATAATCAACATGCAAAATTGCACCAATCAATGTTTCACATTTTTTAATGGTTTTTAATATTGGATTATCTGGATCAAATCCTGAAACCTCAAATCCTTTTTTTTCAAAATATCTTGAAAACCATTTACCCATTTGTCCTCCAGCTCCAATAACAGCGATGGTTTTTGGCATACTAGTCATTAATGCTTGCTTTTAATATGTCCATGCCTTCAACAATTTTTTCTTTTTCAACACATGCAGAAATCCTGAAAAAATGTTTGTAATCACCAAATGCATTACCTGGGGCAATTGCTAATCCATGATCAAGTAATCGTTCTGCTAATTCTGATGTGTTTATATCACTTTTTGTTCGTGCAAAAATGTACATTGCACCATCTGGAACTTCAAACTCTAAATCCATTTCTTTAGCTAGATTAGATAAAATTTCTAATCTTTTCTCTATGATCTTGGTATTGTTACTAACATCCTCATTTATTGAATTCATGGCTACAAATTGCATTGGTTCTGATACATTTGTTAAGCATAATGCCTGAAGTTTTGCCATTTTTTCAATTATCTTACTAGAGCTAATCACATATCCAATTCTGTAACCTGTCATAGAATGAGATTTTGAAAATGATTGTGTTACTATTGATTTTTCATACTCGTATGCTAACACACTTTTCCAATTTTCATTAGAATAATTACTGTAAATCTCATCACTCAAAATATACAAATCATTATTTTTTGCAATATCAACTATTGAATCCTGTAATTCGTTCGATAGTATTTTACCAGTTGGATTATTTGGATAATTTAACACAATCATTTTTGTATTATTATTTAGGGATGCATTGATTTGTTCTAATGATGGTTCCCACTTATTTTCTAATGTTGTCTTAATTGAACGAATTTTTACTCCAGCGTTAATTGCACATTGTCTATATGCAGGCCATGATGGTTCAATTATGATTACCTCATCACCATAATTAAGTAGAGTTGAAAATGCTAAAAATACACCAAATCTTGCACCAGGTACAACAAGAACATTTTCAATGTTTGTTTTTCCACCAAATTGCTCATTTGCAAAATTTGCTACAATTTCACGAAATTCATTAGTGCCTTTGGCAGATCCATACTTACCAAAACCACCATCATAAATCTGTGATAATAAACTTTTGACTTTTTCTGGAGGTTTAAAGTCAGGCTCACCAACTTCTAAATGAATTATTTTTTTCCCCTTACTTTCTAATTCCTTGGCTTTTAAAAAAATTGTAAGATGCGTTTGTGATTCTGATGATTGAACTCTAACTGATTCATTTAGTAAAAAATTCAAAAAACGAGTTGCAAGTGTTTTTTCAAAACCTATTTCATTACAAACCTTCATCATCTTCTCTCTCAATTCATCTTCTCTAGATTCATCTGTAACTGTAAGACCCTGCTGGTTTTTCAGACTTCCAATCTCTTTTGCAATATCCGTTCTAGATTTTAGTAGTTTTAACATGTCAGCAGTGATTTTCTCCATATCATCACGGAGTTTTTCGATGTCAGACATAATCCTACAGAACAGGTTTGATTGAGCCACTTAGTAATGCATGATCAGCCAATGTTAATGAAACAAGTGAATCAACAACTGGCGGTGCTCTTGGAACCACACATGGATCATGTCTTCCACCTACTTGTAATTTGACATTTTTCTTTGTTTTCACATTTACAGTATCTTGATATTTTGCTATTGATGATGCTGGTTTAAACGCAACACGGAATGTTATCGGCATTCCATTTGAAATTCCTCCTAAAATTCCACCAGAATTATTGGTTTTTGTAATAACTTTACCATTTTTTATGGTGAACGGATCATTATTTTCAGAGCCAAATCTTTCTGAACCTGCAAAACCTGAACCGAAATCAACTCCTTTAACTGCAGGAATTGAAAATATTGCCTTACTAATGTCTGATTCTAGTGAACCAAATATAGGTTCACCCAAACCTGGAGGCACATTTATTGTGACAGACTTGATTATTCCACCCAACGAATCTCCCTTTTTTCTGGCATTGAGAATACTCTTTTCCATTTTTGTAGCAGTATTTTTTGAAGGGCATCTAACAACATTAGAGTAAATTAATTTGTACATCTTTTTATCAATCTCCTTAGCCACCTTAATCTTCCCAATTTGCTGTGTATAGGAATTAGTTTCAATTCCTAATTGCTCTTTAATCAATTTTCTTGCTATTGAACCACCCATTACATGTGTAGCAGTTAGTCTACCAGAGAACCTTCCACCACCACGATGATCGTTAAATTTCTTATACTTTACAAATGCTGTATAATCTGAATGTCCAGGTCTCATCTCTGTTTTTAATTTTTCATAATCTGTTGATTTTTGATCTTTATTCCAAATCACCATTGTGATTGGCGCACCAGTTGTACTTCCTCTAAACGTTCCAGAAATAATTTCTACTTTATCATCTTCTTTTCTCTGTGTAGAGACAAGAGACTGTCCAGGTTTTCTCAAATCTAGCATTTTTTGAATATCTTTCTCGGTAAGGTCCAAACCTGCAGGGCAACCATCTAAAATTGTTCCAACACATCTACCATGACTTTCTCCAAAACTAGTTAGAACTAAGCGCCTACCAATTGAGTTACCTGTCAACAATAAAAGATCACCTTAGATGCTTATAATCGTTCTATACAATTGATATTCTTGCACCACATTTTTCCATATCTGAAATAAAATTAGGATATGAAACATCTACTGAATCAGGGTCAGTTACCATACAATCGCCTATATGCATCGCTGCAATGGAAAATGCCATAAATAATCTATGATCATTATGTGAATTAAGCTCAATTCCAGTCACCGAATCAGTTTTTTCCAAAATCATGCCATCATCCTTTTCGGTCACATGTATACCAATTTTTTGTAATTCACTACATATTATTGCTATTCTGTCAGTTTCCTTGTATCTTGCATGCTTTACATTAAAAATTTCAATAGGGTTTTTAGATTTCAGTGATAGGATAGCTAATGCTGGTAAAAGATCTGGAGTATCTGACAAGTCAAATTTTCCTCCATCCAAAAATTTTGGAGATTTTGTTGTGATTCTGTCATCCTGAAGTGTAACAACAACGCCTAATTTTTCAAGAATGTCAATAATTTTTTCATCACCCTGTGGTAATTCACCTAAACTGATTTTAATGGTGAGGCCATCTCCTAACAATACGTTTGCAGCAAGTAATAATGCAAGATTTGAGAAATCAGATGGGATTGTAAATGTTGTAGGTTTGTAAATTTGATGTTTAATCGTATATTTTTTGTAAGGTTCATCTACCTTAACATCAACACCAAATTGTTTCATTGTAGCAATTGTCAAATCAATGTAAGGTTTTGAAACAACATTACCATCAATTTCTATCACTAGTCCATTTTCTAATCTTGGTGAAATAATTAGTAATGCAGTAATAAATTGGCTTGAAATGTCACCTTTGATTACAACATGATCTCCTTTAATTTTTCCTCTAATCCTAATAGGTGGTTTTCCATCATTAGATTCTGTACTAACACCTAATTCTTCTAGTGAATTTAAAATTGGTCTCATAGGTCTTTGTTTTAGACTTTCATCACCAGTTAATTCCGTATTTCCCCCAGATAACGCTGCAATAGCAGTTGCAATTCTTATCGTTGTCCCTGAATTTTGGGCATTTATCATAGAACCTTGAACTGTACTACCAATTGTATTTGTCACAGTAATTGTATCATCTGATTCATCAACATTAACACCAAATGCATTACACGCATCAATTGTTGCTTTAGTATCGTTTGAACGTAGGATTTTTTTTATTATACTTTTGCCATCAGATAACGCTGCAAGAAAAACTCCTCTATGTGTATAACTTTTGTTTGCAGGGCAGGTGACTTCACCATTTAATTTGGATTTTTCAATTTTACACTTCATGAACTTCAGCTTTTTTATTATTGATATTTGAAACTATGACATTTCCCTCTAAAGATGAAAATTCCTTCTTGATATTTGAACCATGACCTTTTCTAACAATTGCAACAATTGATGGTCCGTTTCCTGAAATAGTCGCTCCCATTGCACCCTTTTTAATTAATTTCAAAATTAATTCTGGATTTGAATTTAAAATGGATGAAGTAGCAAGACCATTTAATATTGATGCATTCCAATAATCCGAACTTTTAGCAAATTCCCATGCTTTTTCAAACGCACCTTTGAAATCTTTTAAGTTTTTCAGGTTTCCTCGCCTTCGTGATTTTGGGAGAAAGATTATAGCTTGTAGATTATTGGGAGCAGGATGCCTAAATATCAGGTTTCTTCTGTAATTATTTGTAACATTAAATCCACCATAGTAACATGCACATGCATCATCATAAGCACCTGTGATGCTAATTTTTGTTTGTATTGATGATTCTACACCAATCTTTAGGATTTTTTTATCATTCATATCTCGTTTGAAAGCTTTTGAACAAACCATCGCAACTGCAGTAGAAATTGCACTCGAACTTTTGAGACCATAACCAGTTGGAATATTTGATTTGAAGTCTAATTCTAACCGTGTTTTTTCTAATTGCTTTTTTGGAACTGTATTTTCAATTACTTTATTAATTAATCTAGAACTAATCGTTCTATTATCAGATGTAATGTAAATTCCTTTACCATCTTTTGTTTCCAATCGTGTTTTAACAAATGTATCTATGCCAAGCGTTGCACCGTTTCCAGTAGCAATAGCATTCACAGTAGACACTGCACCATGTACCAAGGCTTCAACAGTAGTCAATAGAATCCACCCATTATTGCTTTCTTCATGGCCTCATATGGGGCTTTTTGTTTTAACCAAATTTCAAATGATCTAGTTGCCTGTCCTAGCAACATTTCATAACCATAAATTATTTGAGCGCTTTGCTTTTTAGCCTCTTTAATCAGCTCAGTATTTACTGGCTTATACACAATATCATAAACTACTGTCTCAGAATTCATTAATTTTTTTGGTATAATGTTAGGCTCATTTTTTAATCCTAAAGAAGATGCATTCACAATAAAATCAAAATGTTCATTGAGTTTGTCAGAATCTTCGATTGGAATAGTGTTTGATTCAATCTTAAGGTCTTCTGCAAATTCTGCTAATGCTTTAGCCTTAGACATAGTACGGTTTACTACTGTGATTTTTTTTGCATGTTCTTTTGAAAATCCAGCTATAATTGCTCTAGATGCACCTCCTGCACCTAACAGTAAAATATTTGAATTCTTAATTGATATCTCTCTATTTTTTATAGGTTCAAGGAATCCGTCCATATCAGTGTTGTAACCTTTAAGGGAATCATTATTGTTTACAACCGTATTTGCAGCACCAATCAATTTACACCCTTCATCTACATCATCAAGTAGTTTCATAATTTCAATTTTATGAGGAACTGTAACATTAAAGCCAGAAATTTTGATTGATTTTAAAGACTGTATCCCTGTTTCAAGCTCAGCCTTCGATATTTTATATCCAATGTATGTGCATTCTAAATCCAAATACCTGTATGCAGCATTATGTATTGTCGGTGAAAGTGAATGGTCAATTGGGTCTCCTATGACAGCAAAGGTTTTGAGCATGTTATTTTTCCAAAAAGGATTGATATAACATCTGCCCTTATTTTTATAATTTAGTAATTATAGTTCAATTCATTGATTTTACTTCATCCAAACTAAACTGACCTGGTGCTATTGCCTTTTCTAATGAGACATATGTGAATGGACTGCCCATATGGAGACAAAGAATCCTTGTAAATTTTGCTTCTTCACCCATTGAGAATGCAATTAATTTTGTTTTTGAGATATTGCTGTATAGCGATAGTATCTTTGTTGCATCATTTACCGTCTTTGCCATAGTTACAATTTTGACAAAATCAGAAAGTTTCGTCATTTTCCTTAATGTCTTTTTTAAACTGATCAAGTTTGGAGTCTTTTTGAAATCATGCCATGAAACTAGAATTTTTGTTTTTGAAGTTTTCATTGATTTTACAAATTTTTTATCTTTACGTAATGTCTCAAATTCAACATCAAGCAAATATGGATTGTATTCTGCAATAAGCTTTAGTATAGATTTTCGCTCATTTTCTGAGCCTGAAAATTTACCTCCTTGAGTTTTTGGCCTTAGAGTACAAACACATCTTTGTAACTGTCTTTTTACTAATTCAAGTGCATCAGGGATATCACTGGGTTTTAAAAAATCAAATCTGATTTCTGCAAAATCAGATTTTTTTAATCCCTTTTTTACCATATTAGTAAGTTTTTTTGGATTTTTTTCTGCAATAGCAACACAAGTTTTGTATCTCATTACTTTTCTAAAATATATTCGTCTGATACTTCCATACCAAAATGTCTACCAGTAGCCGATTTTGCAAACGCTAAAACTGAATCACCTTTTTTCAAATGTGTAACAGAAACCAGTTGACCATTTGATTTGACAAAACGTATAGTCTCTGCATCTTGAGCTATAATACCACCTACTTCATCACCAATTTTGGCTTTTATCATTAACATTGGCCTGCGTTCAATCTTACATCTACCAATAGCTGCTCTACGTGCTTTACCTTTTGAATTAAGAATCAGTACTTCACTACCAGTTTCTAATTCTGAAAGATATTTGGTGGTACCATCAGGTGATAGCGTATAACAATGGACTGCACCTGCATTTACTCGGAAAGGTCTAGGTGACGTAAACGAGGAACCAACTGATTCATTATGAACTAGAAACATGAAATTTGCTCTACTACCAATAAGCATTCCTTCACCTTTATGCAACATTGATGCAGTATCAACACAAACTCTTTCACCGTCACCAACTTCCTGTATATCTAATACTTTGGCAGTTTTTAGTTCAAAACTTTTTGAACCCAAATTTACTAAGGTTTCTTTAATCTCATTGAGTGAGTTAGTCTGAAAGATAACACCATCCACACCTACATCTAATATTGAAAACATTTTACGTACCTCATTAGAATTTTTTGCAACAGTGAAAATCTGTGTATGAAGTTTATGTAATTTAGCTATAATGTTTTCTAATGGAATTATTTTCCAATCCTTTACTTCAATTATTACAAAATCTAGACCCTTCTTTGCAGATTCTAAAATTTGATCAATATCCTTGTTTGATAGAACTTTGAATTTACGCCCAATTTTCTTACCTCTAATCTTTGACGTCTGTTTTTTGTCCAAAACAACATATTTTGCGCTGGTTGAAGGATATACAGTCTGAATCTTTGATTTTTTATTTGAAAAAGTCTTTGGATCAGCGTAAATCATTGTCACACCCTCAGCCTCAAGTTGATTTACAAATTTTGCTAACTGATTTTTTCCAACTTTTGGTTGGATAATCAATTGTTTACTCTTTGCCAATTTTTTCAGCAGCTTCTTTTGCTGTTTGTTTTTTGAAAATAATTCCTGCTAATGCTTCTACCATCTTATCTGGAGTTTTGTGTGCAAAGATGTTTCTACCATATGTAACACCCTTGGCACCAGCCCTCATTGCATCTTCAGTCATTTGTAAAACATCCATGTCGGTTTCAGTTTTAGGACCTCCAGCAATTACTACAGGAACAGGTATACTTGACACAACTTTTGCAAACGAGTCAATATCACCAGTATAAACAGTTTTAACAATATCTGCACCACACTCCACACCGATTCTTGCAGTATGTGCAACAATTTCTGGATCATGTGGGTCTTTGATATTTTCACCTCTAGGATACATCATTGCAAGTAATGGAACATTCCACTCATGACATTGTTCTGATATACTTCCTAACTGCTCAATCATTTCAGGCTCTTCCTTTCCACCTATGTTAATATGCAACGAGACACCGTCTGCTCCAAGTCTTAATGCTTCTTTAACAGAACCAGTGAGCATCTTTCTATTTGGTGCGGTTGATAATGATGTGCTAGATGAAAAATGAACGAGTAGTCCTATTTTTGTTGGTCTAGGAAGTGTTTTCAAAATCCCTTTGTTAATTATCACACTTGTTAATCCATGATTTTCACATTTGTAAATTATTGAATGAGGATCTTCTAACCCTTCAATAGGTCCGTTGGAGATTCCATGATCCATTGGTATGCAAAGCATTTTACCCCTCCGAAGGATTCGATTCATTCTGATTTCAAAACCAGTTGTCATAAGTGATCTCGTTTGTATTCCATACTTAAAAATTCGCAAATTGTATTTTTATGACTGGTTTTTTTCTAAGGATTAAATATTCATGATATAGTATTTTGATTAATTGAGCCAGTTAACCCAGCAATTACACACGAGTGAAATAGGAGATATTCTCGAAAACTCCCTTAATGGATTGAGACCAACCAAACAAGACTATCTAAGACTGCTCAAATCAAATGACGTTCAGTTATTGGGATTAGTTGCAGGCAAGTTAACCCAGCAAAGATTTGGGAAAAAGGCATCCTTTGTAAACAACATAATTCTAAATTACACAAATGTGTGTGTAACTGACTGTACATTCTGCGCATTTTATCGTCCACCAAATCATGAAGAATCATACACTTTGACATTAGATCAGATTGAAGCAAGAGTGAAAACTGGTTGGGACATGTTCAAGATTCGCCAGGTTCTGATTCAAGGAGGTCATAACCCTGATCTTGGAATAGAATATTATGAAGACTCGTTCAAGATGATTCGCTCAAAATTTCCTGAAGTCGGTGTACACGGTCTTTCAACTTCTGAAATTGATATGATTGCAAGGGTTGAGAACTCAAGTACAAAAGAAGTTTTATCAAGATTGAAGGACGCTGGTTTACAATCTGTTCCAGGCGCTGGCGCTGAAATTCTAACTGATTCAGTAAAGGAAATCATCAGTCCTAAAAAAATTAAGAGTGATGAATGGATTAGAATAATGGACGAAGCATTTGATCTAGGTTTAACAGCATCTGCAACTATGATGTATGGACACGTTGAATCAAATCAGGACATTGTTGAACATTTTGACAAGATTGTAAAGCTGCAAAAGAAATCAAATGGTTTTATGGCATTTATTCCCTGGAGCTTTGAACCAAACAATACATTGATGCAGGAAAATGGAACTGTGACACATGGTGCCGGTGGGGTTCAACTTCTAAAGATGATTTCAATATCCAGATTAATTTTTGACGGACTAATTAATCACCTTCAATCGTCTTGGCTTACAAATGGAATTGGAATGGCACAACTTGCATTACAATATGGTGCTGATGACTTTGGTGGAACATTGATTGGCGAAGAAGTGGTTTCGTGTACTGGTTCTCGTTCAACTGAACTTACTGACAAAAGAATTATTGAATCAATAAAGCAGATTGGTTATGCAGTTGAAGAGCGAGATAATTTCTATCAGACTGTTTGCATGCACTAGATTCCATAACTTGACCACTTAGAATCAACCAAGCTCTTAGTCTCATCATCAACTTCGACTTTTTCCTGAATTTCTCTCTCAAATCCCTCTTCTGGAGTTTTTTGTGTTGCATCAATTCCCAGTTTTGAGCCTAAGTTAACTAATGGCGAAGCAGGATCCAAAGTGTCTGTAGGTGTTCTATCAATTATTGTAATATCTCTTGCAGCATCTACTCGTGTGGTAATTGCCCAAATTACATCGTTGATGTCGTGAACATTCACATCATCATCCACTACCACGAACATCTTTGTGAGCGCAAGCTGGCCCATTCCCCACAAACCCATCATTACTTTTTTTGCCTGTCCTGGGTATGTCTTTTTTATTGATATTATTGCCATTCCTTGAAACCATCCAGCACCAGGCATGTCAAAATCAACTACTTCTGGATGAATCATCTGAATCAGTGGCAAGAATGATCTTTCAATTACTTTGCCAATGTATGCATCTTCTAATATTGGCTTACCTACCACTGTGGTAACATAAATTGGATTTTTTCTTTGCATAATTCCTGTTAATGTAAAAGTTGGGTATGGTTCTTTTGGAGTATAATATCCTGTGTGATCACCAAATGGTCCTTCATCTCTGATATCTGAAGAATCAACATACCCCTCTAAAACAATCTCTGCATTTGCAGGAACTTCAATGTCTACAGTTTTACATTTTACCGTATCAATTCCCTTCTTTCTTGTAATACCTGCAAAAAGATACTTGTCTAATCCTTCAGGGACTGGAGCGACAGCAGAAAACATTGTTGCAGGTTCACCACCAATAATTATTGCAACTTCAATTCTGTCATTTTTTTGCTTTGAAATAATTTCATGCTGTGCACCACGTTTGTGCTTTTGCCAGTGCATCAGTGCATGTGTATCATCAACTATCTGAATTCTGTACACACCCAAATTGCGAACACCAGTCGTTGGATGTTTGCTAGCTGTCAATCCAAACGTGATGAATTTACCTGCGTCCTTATGCCAGGTTTTTAGAATTGGAATTTTACTAAATGTTGGATTTTCATCAATAACCTCTGTAACAGGTCCACTCTTTTCCGAATTAGGGAATGCCTCGCTCATTTTTGAGAGCTCTGGTAATTTTTTTAACTTGTTGAAAACTCCTTTTGGTATTTCCATTTTTGTCATGTCTGCAATTCTTTTACCAATCTCTGTAAAGTCATCTGTTTCTAGTGCAAGTTCTAATCGTCTCATTGAACCAAACGCGTTTCCGAGAATTGGCATTTCATATCCTTTGACATTTTCAAAAAGTAATGCAGGACCATTCTGATACATAGTGCGACGAAGAATTTCTGCAACTTCCAAATCCGGATCAACCTCTGTTTTGATTCGTTTCAACTCCCCAGCCTTATCTAAAACTTCGATTAACTCATGTATGTCATTTATCGGCATGAAAGAATTCATCATAATGAAAGTATAAGCTTAACTGGATTGTGAATAAAATTCCATACAGCAAGAGTTAAAACAAATACAAAATCTTAGATTAAGATGGCTGGAGAAGATAATTGCAGTGTTTGCAAAGGAATTGGAATGATTGAACTGTTAAATTCCGAATGTCCTTTTTGCAATGGAACCGGGGAAGATTCAAAAGCTGCTGACAGTTATTTACAATCTCATATTTGTCAGTGCATTTTCCTAGACAGAAAGCAATGTCCTATCTGTGAAAAGAAATGTCATCATGATACGCCTAACAGACCTAAAGTTTTGATTAACCCAATGTGATTATGGCATTGGTGGAAGTTCACTCTTCTTACCATGTCCGCCTGAGCCAAATTTACAATAGAAGCACAGATCAGATTGCATATGTGTTAGATGCTGAATTTGGATTGCACCAATTTTCAGTGCAATCTTTGTTAAAATTTTATATTTTAATGGCATCGCAGGGATCACCTCATCCATGTAAACCTTGTAATGTTCAGGGCAAAATTTCAGTGTGACTCTGGCTGAATCATTGCCAGATTCATTCACCTGTTTTGCAAATTTTATCTGCTCTCTAATGTATTCATGCTTTGGGCAAGGGCAATTTTTTCCACCAGGGTGTTTGTATGCAGGTGTATTTTTCCAGTCAAATGCGGGGTATTCCTTTTCAAAATCATCCATTGGCATCCCTTAGATAATATATCATATAAAACCGATCGTCTTTTTGTGCGCGAATCTGACAGAAACTAAATAAACCCCAAATTAGTAGTCGTTCTAATGGCAACTGCAAAGAAACGTGCAACAACATCCAGAAAAAAAACAGCTTCTAGAAAGAAAACAACATCTAGAAAGAAAACAACATCTAGAAAGAAAACGACATCTAGAAGAACAACAGTAAAGAAAACAGCATCACGTTCATCAAGATCAAAGACTTCAGAATTGGAGAAAAAAATTGCCAGTTTAGAAGCAAGGTTAACTAAACTTTCAGCAGGTTCAGATCAAAAAGCACAAAAGGCAGCAGCTGAAAAAGCAGCCGCAGCACAAGCAGCCGCAGCACAAGCAGCAGCTGCAGCAGCAGCAAAGGCAGCAGCTGAAAAAGCAGCAGCTGAAAAAGCAGCAGCTGAAAAAGCAGCAGCTGAAAAAGCAGCAGCTGAAAAAGCAGCAGCTGAAAAAGTACCTGAACCACCAAAGGCAGAAACACCTCCACCACCACCAGCATTAAAACCACTTCATGAAAGAT
>Ga0315338_1001865_pt1 | contig 23573 bp, 20 predicted proteins | sample ASW8metaG_FD_204518 | JGI IMG/M metagenome (GOLD analysis project Ga0315338, IMG submission 204518) | Ammonia-oxidizing marine archaeal communities from Monterey Bay, California, United States - ASW #8 | ecosystem: Environmental > Aquatic > Marine > Coastal | place: USA: California | collected... | reverse complement strand
CGTCGTCGGCGCAGCAGTCGTCGTCGGCGCAGCAGTCGTCGTCGGCGCAGCAGTCGTCGTCGGCGCAGCAGTCGTCGTCGGCGCAGCAGTCGTCGTCGGCGCAGCAGTCGTCGTCGTCGGCGCAGCAGTCGTCGCAGCATCGTCACCGCCACCGCAAGCAGATACAGCGACTGCAAGCGCCAGAAAAGGCCCTGCAAGGACACGGATGGGTTGTCTGCTCATGACGGGACAAGTCCTTCGATCATCAACGTAGGCGAACTGGATGCAACCACTAAACAGGATACGCAAGGAGACGGGAAGGTCAAGCGCCGTGAGGCCTCGGTGAGAGACGGCCAACGACTCGCACGACCGCGGTGGGCACTCGAGTATCCGACGAAAGCGCGCCGACCAGCCTCACGCCCACCCGTCACTAAAGTACAGTCAATGTTCTCGCATCCTGAAAGGCCACGGCGACACCGGCGAGAACGGGAGTCCACTAATGGCATCACTGCACCAAGACACCGACCGCGGCGACACCGCTAACAACGTTCGGGTCAAGCCTCTCACCGGATCGGTCGGTGCAAGTCTCACCGGAATCGATCTCACAACCGAGATCAAGTCTTCCGAGGCCGACGCTCTGCGCTCGGCGCTCTACGAAAACTGCGTGCTGATCTTGCCCGGTCAACTCCTGGAACCCGCCGACCACCTGCGCCTCGCAGAAGTCTTCGGAGAGCCCTTCCTCCCCCACTACTACGCTGCCAACACACTCGATGGCTACCCCAACATCGCAATCGTCCCCAACTTCGGAAAGGAACGTGCGCCGGCTGAGGCATGGCACACGGACTGGTCTCATCTCTCCACCCCTCCGACGGTGTCGGTCGCACGCGCCCATGTCCTGCCAGAAACGGGAGGCGACACCATGTTCAGCAATCAGTACCACGCATACGACCGCCTGTCGGCCGGGATGAAGCATCTCATCACCGGCCGCCGGGCGAAGTTCGTCGGAAGTCGCCCCATTGCAGTTGAAAAGATGGAAGGCAAGCCCGATACCCTCCCTGCGTCCAGGCGCGAATCAGTCGTCAATTACCACCCCATCGCGCAAACACATCCCCACACCGGGCGCACGGCGCTCTACCTGAACCGACCCGGCGGAGCCGCTGTGGCCATTGAAGAACTTACCGAGGCCGAGAGCCTCCCCATCTTGCAATTCCTCTACGACCAGTCAGTCACCCCCGACAATGTCTACAGACACCAATGGCAGACTGGCGACGTCGTTTGCTGGGACAACCGTTGTGCGATGCATTACGGGGTGCATGACTACGGCGATTTGGAACGCACACTGCATCGTGTCACGGTGGGGGGTGTTGAGTGACGATCGAGTCCATGCGGCCAGAAGACCTTGCGGACGTCGCAGCAATCAACGCAGACAACATCGGCGACGTCGATCCGATCAGCGTCGATCAACTCGCTGAGGTCCTTGAGTCGTGTCGAGTTGCGCTTGTGGCTAAGGTCCCGAACGTGGGCGTCGTCGGCTTCGGCATTGTCGTCGACTCCAGTTGCCAGTACCAATCGGAGCGAACTGCCTGGGCTCTCGCCGCTGGCGAGCACGATCTCCATCTCGACCGGGTTGCCTTTGACATGAACTATTCCGGTCTCGGTCTGGGTCCCGCTCTCTACAACGAACTTGACGACCACATTTTCAACATCAGCCGTGATGCGGGCACCGGTTCGATCACCCTGACCTCCCTGGTTCAAATCGACCCACCAAATCAGCATTCGATCCACTTCCATGAGGCGCGCAGTTTCGAAACCATCGACAGCGCCGTGTTCGGTGGGGCAACCATCGCCCTCACCTGCAAAACCTACGCCGACGCCTGACAGTCGCTGCGATCACGCAGCCATTTAGCCAGGTTCGGCCAGAAACGGCCCTCGAACGAGGACGCACCCGCAATTTCGAAGTCACGCTCCCGAAACGCTGGGTACAGACGACCCCGAGATTGCTCGTTGACCCGAGCATGATCGGGATGATCACGCCATTCCAACGCGCCTGCCTGAGTCTCAGACTTCACCGCGCCCCAGAAGCGCAGATCCTCATCGACACCGCATAGAGCACGAAGCCTTCCATGGAATCCGCCAGCTCCCGAATATCCAACACCGCCTTCTGGCGAGCGCCGTCCTGGCTGTGATCGGGTCAGATGGTCTCGAAGCAGGCAAACTGCACAGTTACCCTTCTCGTCCCACCAGATGTTCACCTTGTTCGTAGCGTTCGCCCAATCCGAGTTCGATGATCTCCACACCACCATGATCGATCCCATCAAGATCTCGAATGGACGAGGCGATCTTCAACAACGGTCCAAAGGGCTTGTGCTCGTCATGGATGGGTAACAGGAGCGGGGCCGACAACAACCGCGCTGCCTCCAACATCTCGGTCGCTGTAACTGTGAGCTTCCTGTCGAACAAGTGAACACCGTTGACTGGTCCGACGGTCACATCGAATGCCCCGTGCTCTTCACCGCAGCGCCGAACAGCCTCGAGGTCGAGCACCTCCCCACCGAAGAACACCCGTGCGTTCGAACCTACAATTCCATAGTTATTCGAGCGCTGCCCTCGACCGATGTGTTCCTCGAAGACAAACAGTTTCACGGTGTTCGTGAGACTCCGCTTTTCACCCCACTCCAGATTCTCCACGTTCGTGAACCCGTACTTTCGGGCCTGATCCACCATGCTGTCGGCAGATACGTAAACCGGCGTGTCCTTGTGCGGGTATTCCCGGAGTTCTTTGAGGCCCCAATGGTCCTTCGCCCAATGGCTCCCGATGATCGCGGTCAACCGGGGTAGCTCATGCGCCCCGACAGGAGATGCACCAACGAATGCGCGGCTGTCGACAAACCACGGATCGGTGAGGATCGTCGCGTCATCCACCTCGATGATCACCATGGCGTTGTGCAGCCGGGTCACTGCCCATGTCTCGATAGGACCGCTTGCAGCCACCTTCGCTCCTTGGTCGGTTCGACAAGAACTTCATCATCGAGCGATGAAGTACGCCACCTCAAATAAAGAGTGCGCTTATTGTGACGCGAGTTCGTATACGCGCTCGGCAGTCCCAGCGAACAGTGCATCCCGCTCGACACTCCCATAACTCTCGGTTGCGCTCAAGTAGGCATCGAGCAATCGTTCGTAGTTGCCGTATAAGCGGTCGATGGGCCAGTTCGTCCCAAACATAGCTCGGTCCGGTCCGAAGGTCTCGATGCACTCCACTATCCAAGGCGCAACCGAGTCCTCGGTCCACTCCGGGTCGGCGCCGCTTGCCAGCGCAGAGATCTTCACGATCACGTTCGAACGCCTCGGGAACATCGCAAGGTGCTGGGACCAGGCCTTGAAGTAGTCCGGGTCCCGATGTTCGGCCATGCCTGCATGGCCGAGAATGATCTGAGCATCAGGCCGGCGGTCAGCCAACTCGCAGACATCCCGATACTTTTCGTATGGCACCAACACCTCAAGTGAGGCTCCCGCATCAGCGATTAAGTCGAAGCCCCTGGAGAACTCTTCGGTCCCGATCGTCTCGGATGAAGCCATGTCGCGAACACCGCGATACGAACGATGCTCGGCGTTGACCGCGAGAACCCGCTGCAGCCCTTCCTCAGCGACTCTGGCCCTTGCAATGATCGCCCCCACGACGTCTCGTTTGTCAGCAAGCGACTGGATCCATGACGACTCCAGCCCGGGATCAACCTCTTCACAGGACTGAATGTGCACCACACGGGTCGGCCTATGGGCGCCGGCTTGTTGCAGCAACTCCAGGTCGGTGAATGCCCGTGCGTCGAGCCGGTGCATCCCCCGAAGTCGAGGGTGATCAAACCCGGGATCGAGGTATCGCCAAGCCAACCCTTCGATGTCATGGTCCCAGAAGTGAACGTGCGCATCGACGAAGCGAAACGGCTCTGCCATCGCACTCACCTACAACTTCTCGTCTGCAGCAACGCCGGCCTCAGGTGCACTTTCGGTGGCACCGATCGCAGCGCCGTCCTTTGACAAAAACGCACCGCGCGCCGAACCGATATAGGCGGCGATGACGCGTTCGTCGGTATCGAGAATCGAAGGTGGCCCGTGTGCGATGAGTCTGCCGGCCACAAGCACATAGAGACGATCAACCAGGGATCGCATCATCGACACGTCGTGGTCGATGACGACAACGGTCACGCCCAATTCCTCGCGCAGGCGAGTCACGGTCTGAGTGAATGCCCTCACCTCTTGATGTGTAAGTCCGGCAGTGGGCTCATCCAACAGGATCACATGGGCGCCCAGAGCCGAGGCACATGCAAGTTCTGCCAAGCGGCGACTCCCCGTCGACAGCCCACCGATTCGCGTGTGGGCATAGTGGCCAAGGTCGAGCGCGGACAGGATCGACATCGCGTTGTCGGTGCGGAGGCGATCCCTGCGCCTAGCGCCTGGGGTACCCAAGAGAGCATTGACGGTGTTGGTAGGCGTTTCTCTCTCCAATGTCATGTTGACTGCATCCACCAGACGCATGTCCTCAAACAATCGAGCCTGCTGGAACGACCTACCCAAACCCTGCCTTGCCCGCCGCTGAGGCGGCGCCCTCGACACATCGCGACCATCGAGAAAAACACGTCCTTCCGAAGGACGCTGGTGACCAGACAGCACATCGAAAAGCGTCGTCTTTCCCGCCCCGTTGGGGCCCATGATTCCAACGATCTCGCTGGCCCCCACTGTCAACGAGACGTCCCTCAATGCGAAGAGGCCCCCGTAGGCGACCGAGATTCCCTCAGCAACGAGCGGATCGGCATCTTCCACCGCAACCAAACTCCGGGTCGGACCCACATAGTTCGCTTCAACGGATACTGCCGTTGCCTTCGGGGTGATCCAACGCCTGTCGATCAGCGCCTCGACCACGCGATCACGAACCTTGAACACCAGGGACGCCAGACCGCCTGGCAAGACCAACAACACCGCCAACACGCCTATCCCCGATGACAACAGCCCCCAGTCCTCACCCAAGATGCGTGGGATCCCCTGCACCCACACAGCCCCCAAGATGGCACCAGTGATGGTCGTCACGCCGCCGAAGACCGTCATCACCACCAGGGCCAAAGACTGCGATGCACCAAACGTGCCGCCGATATCGCCGGAGAAGTTCACCAACAGACCGCCGTAAAGAAAGCCACCGAAGGCCGCGATCATCCCAGAGATCATGAAGGCAACAAGCTTCGTGACCCCCGGCGACACGGCCACACTCGCCGCTGACGGCTCGTTGTCTCGTACCGCGACCATCCGCTTGCCCAACCCGGTACCGCGCAATCGATGTACCACAACCGCAACCAACGCAAGGGCGCCAAGACAGACCCAGTAGTACCGAATACCCGAATTGAAATCGACGCCTAGAAACTCCGGTCTGGGGATGCTCATCGAGGTGCCCCCATTGGTGTCCCGATGGTTCAGCCAATCCTGCTGGAGCAGCCAGCCGCTCGCCGCAACCGAAAACGCCAACGTGATGACGGCGAGGAAGAGACCTCGAATGCGAAGCGTTGGAATGCCGATGACCAAGGCGAACCCTCCGCCGATGAGCGTGGCCAAAACCAGCGCAGGACCGTGCGGAAGCCCAGCCTGATACAGCCGACCACCAAAGGCGGCCCCGACCGCAACGAACGCGAACTGGCCCATCGAGACCTGACCTGCCAATCCGGTCAAGACGACAAGCGACAAGCCGAAGATTGCGAACAGCGCTACCCCTGCCAGGAAAAACTGTTCCGATGACGACAACAGTGTCGGTAGATAAGCCATCATTGAAACGACAGCCGCCAAGCCGAACGACTGGACCCACCGCACGCGCACCAGCGACGTGATCGTCGGTGACAGCGGCGGGATCGACGCGGCGAGTGACCACGAACTCGTTTCCGAACCCCGAGCGATGGTCCTCAGGCCGCGTTTGGCAAAAAAACTGATCGCGATCGCCATCAAGAGCACTAGGTCGAGCGCACCCCCGATGGGGAAGTTCCAGACCACGAGGCTCTCAAGCAAGCCGATCCCAAGACCTGCAACAAGGGCTGGAAAGAACCCGGCCAGGCCGCCGAGCATCGCCGCCGCCAGTGCTCGAAGCATCAAGTTCGGACCGAGTGCTTCGGTCAGCCCGAGCGGTCTCATGGGGCCAATCAGAATCGCCGAGATCCCGGCAAGCAACCCTGCGATTGTCCAGATGGCGAGCGAGACGCGCTCGACAGGGATGCCAGCGAGCCGCGCCGCGGCAACGTTCTCGGCCGAAGCTCGGCTGGCTTTTCCGAGGCGGCTGCGAGTCAGAAAAACCGCGAGAGAAATCGTCAACAACGGAACCGCTGCAAGAATGGTGAGATCGCCTGCACCGAGCGTCAGGCTCCCTATACGCACCGTTGCATCGAACGGTGTGGGGTAACTCTTGCCGGCGAGATCACCGCCTTTGGGAAGCAGCGCCCCGGCAAAGAACAACAACTGCGCCGCACCGATCGTGGCAACAAGCACAGTGAGCCGCGATGCGCTCCGCAGAGGGCGCACGATGCTGAACTCGAAGAGTCCTCCCAGGAGCGCGGCCGAGAGCAATGCCAACACCAAGGCGATTGGATACGGCCAGCCCAAGTTCAGCACGAAAATGGGGATCAATAATGCAGGCAGTGCGCCGATCTCTCCGTGGGCGAAGTTGATGACGCGCGATGTTCGGTAGACGAGCGTGATCCCGATGCCCAACAGCGCGTATGTCAGACCACGTATCAGCCCAATGATGACGATGTTGCGGGGGACTTCAAAGTCGACGAGTGGAATCGTGAAGCCGAGGATGGTGCCGAACACTTTCCCTCCCTCGAACCGAATAAAGTGTACTGAATCTAGGTATGGAGGCCCAGATTAGCCAAGCCACTTCCTGGCTTTCGACAGGCCAAACAGGTCGCTACGGGCACGGGTTCTCCTCTTCGACGAAACCAACGTACTCGTCGAGTTCCTCGTCGAACTCCTCCTGTGCGATCCCTGTCAGTGTCCCGATGTAGTTGGCGCTCTGACCAGGGCCAAGCCGTCCATCGCCCAGATCTGGCACAGCGACGCCCGAGGCTAGATCACGGCCATCTCGGTCGATCGCGGCGATGCCCACGTCCGGACAATACGCCCTGCCATCGGAGGCATTCCTGACGGTCACCTGCACTGTGGCTACGGACCCTTCGACGCGTACTCGTGGTTCGCCGACAGCGAGTACGGGACTGACGAACGCTTCTCGAACGCCGAGGACAAACCCAGCGGTGGTCCCGACGACCACGATGGTGGTAAACACGATCCTCTGTCGGCTTGGCGTCCAGAAACTCATTTGTGACCCTCGAGCAGGCGCCGAATCAACTCGTCGGCATCGAGCCCTGCTGCCTTCCCCAGGGGCTCGACTATGCCCCGATCCATAAAGAACACGGTGTCGGCCACAGCGAGCGCGACCCCTATGGACTGCTCGACCAACAAGATGGTGGTTCCGAGCTCCAACACCTGATCCACCACGTCCAGGAGTTGTCCGGTGACGGTGGGGGCCAACCCAAGGCTCAGTTCGTCGATCAACAGAAGATCCGGACCCGCCATGAGAGCTCGGCCTAGTGCGACCATCTGTTGCTCGCCTCCGGACAGCGTTCCGGCGCGCTGATCAAGGCGATCCGCGAGTAGCGGAAAGATCTCCAAGATCGCTTCAGCTCGTTGCTGGGACAGTTCCTCGCTGCCAGTGAAAGGGTAGGAACCGAACCAGAGGTTGTCCCAGACACTCAACGACGGGAACGTCGAACGACCAGTGGCCACCAACGTGATGCCCAGTTTGGTCCTCTGGTCAGGTGGGATGCCGCTCAAGTCCTGGCCTCGGTAGGAAATCTCGCCAGCTTGGCCATCGAGTAGGCCGGTGATGTTCGACAACAGCGTGGTCTTGCCGACACCGTTCCGGCCGAGCAGGGCATGGCAGCCACCCTGGGGGATCGCCATCTGCACCCCAAACAGCACCTGGATCGGCCCGTAGGAGAAATCCAGGCCCTGCACCTCCAACATCGGTCCCTCGTCGGGACGCCACACCCGCACCGCTTCGGACAGCGAAAGCTCCTCCTCGGGCTCGACAAACAACACGTCGGCATCAGGACTCTCCCCGGAGCCAAGGCTCGCGAAGTGCTCCCGGCGGACCTGATCGCGCACCGCTTGCGCATCTCGGCCATAGGTCGCAAAGCCAAGCGTCAGTAGCACGAGGCCTGCTACCGCCGCCAATGGCGACAGAATCAAGAACGCAGTGCGCAAGTCGGCGACATCCGAGAGGATGCCGAAGATGATCGGTGACGCCGCCGACGCCATGCTCTGCGACACGGCGTCGAGCGAGGTGCCGCGGCCACGCAAACTGGGATGCAAAACGTCGGAGCGCGCTGCGTTTGTCGGCGGGATTCCAGCCACTAAGAACATGGCACCAACCGCTAGCGACAACAACGCCAACGCGGTGTAGTTGATAGCGAACGCAAAGAGGAAGAACGGCACCGACAGCACCCGCGCCATGCCGGCAACGGCGATCCGAGCCGAAGGGTGCTTCGCATGGATCAGGTAATCGGCAAGGTGGCCCGACGCGATCGCACCGATCAGACCGCCGATCGCGACCACAGCGATACTCGAGGTCGCCGCAGCGATTGACAGGTCGTGGTAGCGGATAAGGAACGTGGGCGCCCACACGCCCAAGCCGCCGAAGAACAGGCTCCCAACCGTGGCCGACACCAGCATCGCCATATAGGACCGGCAGGCAAACAGGTCCTTGTAGGCAGAGAAACCCCGTGCCTCGTCGTACTCGGATACAATGGCACGGGTTTCGTCATGCTCAAGGCGCTGGTGCTTGCGATCCTGGACCCCACGCCGGGGTTCATGCAGTCGCCACGCCAGCACCGCGACAACGAAGGCCGGCAGAGAGAAGAAGTAGAAGGTGGAGCGCCAACCCCAGGCAGCGCTCATAATGCCTGCAATCGGCAACAGGATGAAACCAGCCAACTGCCCTACCTGGTAGACGCCCATGACTTTGGAGCGCTGGTTGACCGGGTAGTAGTCGGCGAGCAGCGACTGCGATGTGGGGTTGTCACACGGATCCCACATGCCCAAGACAATGCGCCCAATCAGCAGCATCGCGAACCCGGTCGACAAGCCGGTAAAGATCATCGTGAGACCCCACGCGAGAGTGCCCCAGGAAATGATCCGAGTGCGGTTGTAGCGATCGGCGAGCACTCCGAACGGCACTGTGAACAGCGTGACGCTGACGAGGTACGAGCCGCTCAGCAAGCCCAGTCCGGTGTCCGACAGGCCGAACTCGCGCTTGAGCAACGGGAACATCGACGGCAACAGGAACTGGTCGCTCACGTTGATCATGTAGATCAGCGTCAGCAACGCCAGCGGCCATTTCGGTACGCCCACGAGTTTACGAGTGATGTGAAAGTCCGGCCGCTGTGTCAGTGTCGGCGCAAGGATGGATCGTTCTGCAGGCTCAGTGGCCATCACGGACCGCCCCTCCTCTTCTCTCAGGACGCGAATTTGAGTGTACTAATATCGCAGCCTGCAGGCCCAAGGCTGCCTGCGACAGTCCACAGGGCGGCGTTCAACATCACGGAGTCGAACAGCACAAGAACCGTCGAGGCAACATCAGGACCCATCGCTTGCAACGGCGCTCCGGCCCACAATTCGTTTGCGCTGGCCCCCGGGGTGCTGGCCCCGCTCATCCGCATGCCCGAATCGCTACTCTTCTGGCGGTTGCAGGACCTGCTGACCTTCGACGATAATTCAGTATCCTAATATACTCGTAACTTGCCAGAGCAGTTGCGGTCATGAGGGACCCAGAGATGGACGCGAGAACCTGCCCAGTCGATTTCGACCATCACTCTCGGGCGTTCGCCAACGACCCATGGACGCCTCTCGAGGAATTCCGCGAGACCTGCCCAGTCGCCTACTCCGAGAGCTACGGCGGCTTCTGGATCCTCACCTCCTACGCGGACATCCGAGAGGTAGCCGGCGACGATTACAGGTTCTCCTCCGCCCAAGGCCTCACAATCCCCGACAAGAAGAACACCGGCCAACGCTCCATCCCCATCGAGATGGATCCACCCGAGTTTCTCGCTTTCCGCCGCATCCTGCATCCCATGCTGTCCCCCGCAGCGGTCGACCGGCTGACCCCCCTCATCGAACGGTTCGTCCACGCGGCCATCGACGACTTCATCGAGAGCGGGCATTGCGACTTCGTCCACGACTTCGCCGACCCGATTCCCGCGATGACGACGCTCTACAAGCTCGGGCTCCCTGTCGATCGTTGGAAGGAGTTCTCCGAACCGCTGCACAAGGTCGTCTTCCTGCGCCAGGACAACCCCGAACGCGCCGACGTCGTTGAGCAACTCAGCGCCATTGCCGACATCCTCTTCGAGACAATCGCAGCGCGCCGCGAGGCCCCGCGCGACGACATGATCTCGTACCTCGTCGGCTGCACGGTCGATGGACGGCCCGTCACTGACAACGAAGTCAAGGAAATGGCGACCCTCGTCATTCAGGGAGGCTTCGACACAACCGGCTCGGCCATCTCAAACGCCCTGATTCATCTCGATCACAACCGCGACGCCCGACAACGCCTCATGGACGAGCCCGACCTGATGGCCTCGGCAATCGAGGAATTCCTCCGCCTCGAAGCCCCACAACTAGCGCTGGCCCGCACTGCGAACGTCGACTGCGAGATCGGCGGACAACAGATAAAAGCCGGCGACAAGGTGCTGCTCGTTTGGGCATCAGGTAACAGAGACGAGGACGTCTTCGAGAACCCTAACGAGCTCCAACTTCACCGGTTTCCGAACCGGCACATGACATTCGGACTCGGCGCACACCGCTGCCTCGGTTCGAATCTGGCGCGACGCCAGATAGAGCTCGCCCTCAAGGGCGTGCTTCAGCGGCTCCCGGACTACGAGATTGACCACGACTCTACGGTTCGACCAGAAACCGTCGGCATCGCCTACGGCGTGTACGCCCTCCCCGCGCGGTTCAAGCCCGCACCGAAATGGTACCGCTAGCCCGACACCACGTCAGGCGCTACTGCCGACCCATGACCGACATCCAAGGACGCTGACAATGAAGATCACCATGATCGAAGCCTTCCCCTTCGACCTGCGATACAAGCCAACGCGGGACTTCCTCGTCTCCTACGGCATAATCGACGCGATGCAAAACGCCATCGTGCGGGTCACCACCGACGACGGGGTTGTCGGTTACGGAGAGTTGATGCCCCTGCCCCTCGACAACCGAGAAGCCTGTATCGAAGATCTCAAGAACGTCAGCAGGGCTGTCATCGGACAGGATCCCTACGAGATCCGCGAGTTGCACGCTCGCATGGACGAGCAACTCAGCGCCGAACTCCCGAGCCAAGAACTTTTGTTGAAAGGCGCCATCGACTCCGCCCTCTACGACATCATGGGAAGAGTTGCAGGACTGCCCGTCTACAAGCTTCTCGGCGGCAGTTACAACGACGGCGTACCCATGCACTTTTCGATCAGCATCGGTAGCCCCGAAGAAATGGGTGCAGACACGGCAGCCCGCGTTGCCGAGGGGTTCCGGACCATCGAAGTCAAGCTCGGCCGTTTCCAAGGAGAGCTCGACCTCGACACCGAGATCGCTCGCATCGCCGCCATCCGCGAATCTGCGGGCCCTGATGTCGTGATTGTCGCCGACCCCAACATCGGCTGGACTGTCGAGGAAGCTATCGACGTGCTACCCGCAATGGAGGAATTCGGCGTCTACATCGAACAGCCCGTCAAAGGCCTCGACGACCTCGAGAAGGTCCACCGGGCCATCCGATCACCACTGATTGCCGACGAGAGCGCCGCTAACACACGCGTCTTGGCCGAGATCATCCAGCGAGACGCCGCCGACATGATCAACCTCAAGATCCTCCGCACCGGCGGCCTCTACGAAGCGTGCAAGATGCTCGACATGTGCGAAGCGTTCGACATCGGATACCGCCATGACAACGTGATCCAATCTCGCCTGGCATCGACCATGATGATCCACTTCTCCACCACGTACCAGGCCTCGATACCCGACTGCGGCGGAACCCAGTTCACCCGAACAATCGAGGACATCGTCAACCACGACGAAGGCGTCTACATGGACGGCGGCACTGCCAAACTGTACGACCCAGACGCACCAGGCATGGGTGCAACACCAAAGCCAGAGTTGCTCCGCGATCCCATCCCCATCGCCGGCTAACCCGAGAAAGAACCCATGGCCGAATCCCTTAGCCAAGATGAGACGATTCGCCAAAAGGTGCTCGCGCTCGAAGCCCAAGTCTACGCGAACCCCTCATCTCGCCATAACGTCGGTCACCTCCTGGCAGACGAGTTCTGGGAAGTCTCCGCAACCGGGGAGAAGGTCACGCGCGACGTCCTCCTCGAACGGCTCGAATCAAGCCCGATCATCATCGATGACTACCTGCTCGACGACACCCGAGTCGACGTCTACGACGACGTGGCCATATCGACCGGTCGGACCGTTCTCCAAGGCCGCATGCCCCTCAAAGACACCGCCGAGCAGGTCATTGAGCGGTCCAACCGCTTTGTGCACGTCTGGGTCAAGCGCGGCGACACCTGGCAGACCGTCTTTGCTCAGAACTCCGACGCACCAATGCCCTAGCGTCGCGCCCTCCCCCTACTTCGACTCTCGCTCCGGCTTGGACTGCGGGGTCAAAGTCATCGGGGTCATGGCATTGAGATCGATGTCGAGAAGCCACGGACCTCCGGTATCGACCGCCCTCGAAAAGCTGTCGGCGAACGCAGACGGGTTCCTCACCGCCGCGGCATTGATCCCGAAGGCTGCACCCACTGCTTCGAAGTCCGGGGTCGCAAGCTCGACGCCAACCCGACGTCCATCCATCGCCATGTCCTGGATAAACCGGAGCATCCCGTAGCCACGGTCGTTGAACACGCACACGATGAGGGGGAGGTCGTATTGGGCCGCAGTGGCCAGCTCACCAATGCTGAGCATCAGGCCACCGTCGCCCTGGATCACCACCGTCGGTTGTCCGGTCGCGACCGCTGCACCCAGTCCCAAAGGCACGCCCGGACCGATGGCTTGCGAACTCGGCCGGATGGCCGTCCGAGGCCGTTCGACGGGTAGCAACCGGTTCGCCCAGAGGTACGAGGAGATCGTCGCGTCCTTCGCAACCACCGAATTCGGGGGGAGGACGGTTTCGATGGTCTCCATGATCGCGACCATGTCTGCACCAACGTCGCGTCGCGATGCCTCAACCACCTCATTTCGCAACTGTTGGCACATCTCAACCCAGCCATTGCCATCGTCTGGTCGAGCACTTACTGCCTCCAACAGCATGCTGAGCCCGAGGCGGGCATCCCCCACGAGACCGATTTCAACCGGGTGGATTCGCCCGATCATGGTCGGGTCGGCGTCAAGGTGGATCAGCTTCCCTGGGAATCGAAGCCACTTCAACACGTTGGTGTTCTGTTGGAAACGCGTCCCCACCGCGATGACGACGTCCGCATGTGCGAACGCTGCGTCCATCACTGAAATGTCGATGTTGGCACCCAACGCTAGTGGATGCCTTTCTGAGATTGCTCCGCGGCCCTCGATGCTCGTCGCAACGGGCGCTCGCAACTTCTCGGCCAGCGCGGTCAGCTCGGCCCCGGCGTCCGCGAGGACCACACCGCCGCCCGCGATGATGAGCGGCCTCGAGGCCGATTCCATGAGTGTGACGGCCGCTCCGACGGCCTGAGCCGGTGGCCCGACCCGGCGAACCGCAGATACCGACAGTGCGGACACCATCGTCCGGGCGTACTGCAGGTCGATCGGGATCTCGACCGCGCCCGGTCCCGGTCGTCCACTCAGCATGTCTGTCGCGATCGACAAAATCACGGGCGCAATGTCGCCAACTGTCGCAACGTGCTCGGCCCGCTTTGTCACCGTGCGGAGCATCGCGAGCTGCTCTTCGGCCTGGTGGATCGTGCCCCGGCCGCGCTCGTACTCGGACGTCTCCACTTGACCCGTGATCATCAGCACAGGACTCGACGCATAGTTCGCCTCGAATAGACCACCCATGGCATTCGCAGCCCCCGGCCCCGTGCTGGTTAACGCCACGCCCAACTTGCCACTGGCCCTTGCGTAGCCATCAGCAGCATGAACCGCGCCCTGCTCATGGCGACACGAGACGAAGCCGATCGCGGACGATCGTTCGATGGCGTCCAAAGTTGGGACGTTGTGGACGCTCACGATCCCGAACACCGTGTCAACGCCGAGCGCCTCAAGCGCGGCAACCACCGCTTCGCCGCCAGTCATCGTGCTCATCAGTTCAACCCCCGGAATCCAAGGTAGGGCGTGGCTCTCGTGGCAAGCCAAGCACACGCTCAGCGAGGATGTTGCGCATGATCTCGTCGGTGCCACCTGCAATTGACAGGCCCGGGGTCGCTGTCATCACGTCGGCCCAAGTTTCGCCTCCAGCGATCAAGGGATCCCATGCAACCGAGGCAAGCCCAGCGATTTCCATCGCAAGCGCGGCTGACTCCTTCGACAACCTGGTGCCCGCGAGTTTGGCGATCGAACCCTCGGGCCCGGGCTCGGTGCCCGCCAGCAGCGTCTCGGTGACGCGCATCCCCAAGAACTCAACGATCCTCTCTGCCACCACGATGGACGCGATCCTGTCGATGACGGCGACATCGGACGAGCGGCTACGCCGTCGGGCCTCCTGACACAGGACCGAGGAAGGGAACCCATACCCTCCAGGCGAGCCTGTGCCAATCGCCACGCGTTCATTCATCAGCGTTGTGGTGGCGCAGCGCCAGCCCTCCCCTACCTCACCCAACACTGCCTCGGGGACTAGATGGCAGTCAGTGAAGAACACCTCGTTGAACTTGGTCGCCCCAGTCATCTCCATCAGCCCACGGATTTCGATTCCGGGACTGTCCATCGGCACTATGAATGCCGTCAATCCGGCGTGGCGCGCCGCCGTCGTATCGGAGCGGGCCAGCAATAGACCGAATGTGGCATTGTGCGCTCCGGAGGTCCACACCTTCTGGCCATTGATCAGCCAGCCGTCGCCGTCTCGGTCAGCGCAACATGAGACACTCGCCAAGTCGGATCCTGCGCCCGGCTCGGAGAACAATTGACACCAAATTTCCTCGCCCCCCAGCAAAGAAGGCAGGTAGCGATTCTTCTGGGCATCGGTTCCATATTTCAGTACCGTGGGAGCGCACATGCCTTGGCCAATGATGAACATGGTCAACGGCAGTGAGTAGTCGGCGGCCTCCTGGTTGAAGATCACCTGATGCCGATTCGTCAGGCCCTGCCCGCCGTACTCGACGGGCCATGCGATGGCCCCCAGCTGCTCCTTGTGAAGGAGTTCGAGGCATCGGCGGTTGCGAGCCAACCGAACGTCGTTCGGGGCGTTGTCGTCGGGCGCCCGCCCATACTCGTCTCGAAGCCACCCCTCGGGTTCTCCATGCCGGGCCAAGAAGCCACGGATCCTGGCCCGAAACTCGTCGTCGGAGAACTCGGGAGTGGCGACTGGGTTTGCGGACACCATCTTCGACTCAATCTCAGAACCGTGAGTTGTACCCACCGTTGACCAAGAACGTCTGTCCTGTCACCCAGTCAGCGTCGCGACTTACCAAATATCGGAGCATGCCGTAGAGATCTCGAGACGTACCCATCCGCTTCATAGCCGTGCCGGCGATCATCTTCTCGATGCCGGCACCAGGGACCTGGGTTCTGGTTGCCTCGTTGTCGATCGGCCCTGGTGCCACTGCATTCACCGTGATCCCAGAAGAACCCAGTTCGGTCGCCAACGTGAACGTCATCTGATTCAACGCCAGCTTGGACACGCCATACACCCCAGAAGGCATGTACGCACCCATCGATGAGATGTTGATGATGCGACCCCATCCCCGTTCGCGCATCGAACTCAGCACGGACTGGGCACAAAGCAATGGTCCCCGCAGGTTCACACCCATCACGCGGTCGAAGTAATCCGGCCGAGTCTCCGAGAGTGGACTGGCCTCCAAATCGCCCCAAATTCCTGCGTTGTTGATCAAGACATCGATCTGACCCCATCGAGACAGAACCGCCTCCGTCATTACCGCGACACTTTCGACGTCAGTGACATCGAACTCGATGCCGAGCGTCTCGGCACCCTCGTTCTGAGCGACAACCTCGTCCGCCGCCTCAGCGACGTCGTCGCCTCGTACGTCGGCGAGAGCGACACGCGCCCCATCGGCTGCAAACATCGCGGCGTAGTCTCGTCCAAGACCTCGTGCCGCGCCGGTCACGACGACAACGAGACCCATCGGATTATTCGAACTGGCGTCGATTTGCGTCATACGAGTATCTACCTCTTCCAGGTCAGCGAATGGGGAGGCCGAGGCCCTGGCTGGCGATGACTCCGAGCATGATCTCCGACGTCCCGCCACCGATGGTTTCACTGATCGATTGCCGCCACAGGTACTCGATCTGGGAGCCGACGAGCAATGACTCTGGTGCACCGAGATCACCGGCCACACGGGCTACGACCTGCGCGGCTTCACTACCAACGAGCTTGTTCGCTGCAGCCTCGACCGCCGCATCCCGGCCGTTCTGCACTGCCTCGAGCATCGCCAGTGCATGAGCCTCAACCTCAGCCACAACCACCGCTGTCTCGACCAACCGTTCCTGGACAACGGGATCGTCGGCGAGTCCCTGCTCCTTTAGCCACACGACGAGATCCTCGTAATCTTGCTGGATCCTTGCGGGCGAGAACTGCACGTGCCGTTCGGTGGCCAGCGACTCGCCGATCAGACGCCAGCCGCCGTTCTCGTCACCGACCCGGTTCTCCACCGGGACCCGTACATCATCGAAAAAGATCTCGTTGAAGCGCTCTCCCCCCACGGCGGGGATGGGTGAGACGGTGATGCCGGGGCTCTTGCGGTCGACGATCAGGATCGTCAGACCTCGACCACGGTCCTCTTGGGCCCCCGTTCGGCAGAGCACCCACAGGTAGTCCGCCCTGTGGCCTCCGGAGGTCCAACGCTTCTCGCCGTTGAGGACGTATCGGTCGCCGTCGAGCACGGCCCGGGTACGGAGTCCCGCAAGGTCCGAGCCAGCCTCAGGTTCGGAGTAGCCCAGCGAAAACGCGATCTCAGCCGTCCTCAACTTCGGCAGGAACCGCTCTTTCTGATCTTCGGTTCCGGCGGCGATGATCGTCTTAGCCACGATCCCGGAACCCAGGGGGGGCCGCGCAGCGCGCGAGCGTGCCATCTCGTTCCAGAGCACGAACTCATACAGGGGATGTTTTCCCTCGCCACCCACTTCTCTTGGCCAGGCCAAGGCGAGCCAATTTCGCTCTCCCAACGCCCAGTACAGTTTCTGAGTGGCGACGTGGTATTCGCCCTCATGATGAAAGAACCCGTTGGTGCTTCGATAGTCCTCGAGGAACGTGCGCACTTCATCCCTGAAGGCATCGAGTTCCGGTCCGAGATCGAGATTCATCCGTCGCCAAGTTCTTCCTCGTTGGTGTGCCAAACCGGATCGCGGCCCTCCACGAACGCCTTCGGGCCCTCCTTGAAGTCAGGGTGGTCCCAGTGCATCCGGAGCAACGCCCATCCGTACTCGAGGCTGTCGCGGTAGCCGAGCTCCACCGAGCTCCACACCGCCTGTTGGGACAACGAAACTGCCGCGGGAGAATTGGCGCAGATCTGCTGAGCGATCTCTTCTGCGGTGGCCATCAACTGATCGGGTTCGGCCAGCTCATCCACCAGTCCCAACTGATACGCACGTTCGGCCGGCATTCGGTACGCCTTGCCACAGAGCGTCATCCGCAAGGCAGACCCGAGGGGGAGTCGCTTGGCCAGACCAATGTTCTCGAGTGCACCGACCATGCCGACGTTCACGTGAGTGTCGATGAACTTCGCGTTGTTCGAGGCGACCACGATGTCGGCGTCGACAACGAAATGGAGTCCCGCAGACGCAACGGTCCCGTTGACCGCGCAGATGACCGGCTTCCAAACCCGGTTGTGGCGGGGCGACCAGTGCACCTCTTCGCTCAGGGGGCCTCGGCCAGCGGCAACGCCACCGCGGGAAGCGACCGCGCCCACGTCGGCTCCGGTGCAGAAATGACGGTCGCCGGCCGCGGTGACGATCGCGCACCGGATCCACGGGTCGTCACGCACCTCGGCCCAGATCGCTCGGATCGGCTCCACCTGGCTGCCATGGAGAGCGTTGCCTCGGTCGGGCCGGTTGAGCGTGATGTATGCGACGTGATTCTTACGTTCATAGATCAGCCCCTCGAGAGGCTTGGTCAAATCCACCATGTCTGTGTTCCTTTCGGGCTTGTAGTCAATTCGACAGGTTCAGTCCACCTGCCACAACGGTCCGTAGCTGGCGTTGGTTAGGCACGAGTAATCCGACCTGGCGTATTCGGTGACTTCGAAACGCCACGGGGCCTTCAAGAGTGAATCCCATCGCTCCGAACAGTTGATGCGCCCGATAGGCCGCCTCGGTGCCCGACGCAATGGCCGACAGCTTCGCTATTGCGGCGGAGGAAAGCGCTTCGTCGGCTCCGCGGTCCAGGCGCTGTGCCGCGCTCCGCACCAGGATCCGCGATCCGTTAAGGCGCGTCGCAGCGGCTGCAAGTGGATGCGAAACGGCTTGGAACGTGGCGATCGGCTTGTTGAACTGCACCCGATTCCTTGCGTACTCCGTGGACAACTCCACGAGAGCGTGGGCGGCACCCACAACGTACGCTGCCGCAGCAACCGCAGCGCGCGCTACGGCGAGTTCGGCGAATCCCAGGCGCTTGGTGCGGATCACCGGACCCCGACCCCAGGGCTCCCCACCCGTTGTCTCGTACTCCTCCATGTCACCGTCGGGCTCCACGAGCCAAGCCCCTTCGTTGTCAAGTTCGATGATCACCGATGCCTTCGGCGCCCACGGATACAATTGATGTCCCCCGACGCTAGCCAACGTGGTGCCGCTCACGAGTTCGTCGGTTCTATCCGTGTCGAGTAGCGCTGTTGCCGCGAAGGTCCCCACCAGGGGTCCAGGCGCACCGTGGTAGCCCAACGTTTCCATCGCCGCTGCGATCTCCAGCGCGCCTCCGCCACCGATATCGGTCCCCAACCCCAACACGCCCAGGTCGCCCAGACCGAGCCAAAAGTTAACGGGTAGTGGATCCGTCTGAGCGAATTCAGGGCTGGTTCCACAGCGGTGGCAGAACCCATCGATGGACCGCTGCAGCGTTACCTGCTCGTTGTCATAGGACAGATCCACACTCACCGGAACCACATGTCATCCGGCAAGCAGAACCCGTCATCGCTCAGGTGGGTTCGGTGTCCCATCTGCGCCTTCGGCCTCCTCACGAGCAATCCCTTTCACTACACTAAATTGTATGGTGAGCGGAGGATTGAGCGCCAATCGTTCACAATGCGTTGGAGGCTTCTTCCCACCGCCGGGGTTCTGTCTGACGGGACATGACTAACCACGGAGGATCAGCATGGAAACGCCACCGACATCGGATCTTGGGCCGTCCGGTGGTACCGGCCATGTGCTGTTCTGCACCGACACCTTCTTTGCGGAGCAGGGCGCACAACTCCGCCGCATCGCGCCCGGTATCGACATCGTGCTCCTCGATGCCTCCAACATCGTCCCCGTTCCCGACATCGAGCGAACCACCATCGCTTTCATGTCCAAAGACATCTGGCCTGACCGGGCTCTGCCCTTTGTCGCCGGGCTGAACTCAGCAACCAACCTCGAATGGTTCCACGTCATGTCCGCAGGCATCGACGGTCCCATCTTCAAGGCCCTCGCAGAACGTGGCGTCCGTGTCACCCGCTCGGCTGGCGCCTCCGCTAATGCCATAGCTGAAACCGTGTTCATGTTCCTGCACGCCCTTTCGCGACACCTCCGCGCCTCCCTGGACACCTATGCAGCCCGCAGCTTCGAATATCACCGCTGGAGCGAACTCGAAAACCGACGCGTCGCCGTGCTGGGCTACGGTCCGACCGGCCAACGCGTAGTTCAGCTCGCGCTTGCCTACGACATGTGCCCCACCATCGTCCGCCGACAAGTCCGAGGCGACGAACCGTGCCCCGCCCGCACGCTGGACGAACTCGTCGACGTCGTAGCCCACCATGACGCCATCGTGGTCGCATTACCCCTCAACGATGACACCCACGGAATCATCACGCGCGAAGTAATCGCCAACATGGATCCCGACACGCTCTTTATCAACGTCGCCCGTGGAGCCCTCGTGGATCAGCAGGCACTCACCGAAGCGCTCGCTGCCGGCCGCCTTGCCGGTGCCGGCCTCGATGTCTTCGAGATCGAGCCCCTCCCCGAGAATGACCTCCTCTGGGACCTCTCCAACGTGTTGATCACCCCACACAACTCCGGCGCTAGCCACGGCAGCACACAACGCGTCATCGACCTATTCTTCGAAAACCTTCGCCTCTACCTCAACGACCAGATCTTGCTCCACGAGGTCCCCAACTCGTCCCCTTACCCCATGACTGCCAACCAATCACAAAGACACCCTTAGATTCGCCATGGCTGTTTCCCAATACAACGATGGTCTCTCAGGTGGCCCACCGAGGTTCTTCACCGTCGAAGAACCCGAAGCCGGCGTCCTCATCGTCGGCACCTGCGTCCGGGGCATCTCACGATCAACAGATGGCGGCGCGACGTGGCAGCCCGTCGACGGACTCGACCACATCAGCATCAACACGTTCGCCACCGACGAGACCAATGGCGTCTTAGCAGCAACCTCTGGCGGTCTCTACCGTTCGAACGACCACGGAGCATCCTGGCGCCAAATCGATGACGATCCGATCTATGCCACCGTGGCTTCCGGGACCGACCGGCCCTCCAATCTCACCACATTCCGCCTTCTCAAACTCAACGACGGTCGGGTTCTCGCTGGTACAGATGGCGCTGGAATCTGGGCCCGCACCAACGGCGAATGGGCAACACTGGGTGCCGATTGCACCACTGTCTACAGCCTCGCCGAAACTTCTTCAGGTGCCATCCTCGCTGGCACGAGCAGCGACGGGGTGCTCCGCTCCGACAACGGCAGCGCCACATGGGTGCCCTCATCGCATGGGTTACCGGACGTCTGCGTTCATTGTCTGCTCGTCCTTGACGATGGCGCGACTCTCCTGGCTGGGACTGGACTCGGCGTATCCCGTTCCACCGACGACGGCCGAACCTGGGGGCCCTATGCCGAGGAGCTCTACGGGTACCGCATCTTCTCCCTGCGACAGCTCAGGGATGGGAGTATCGCAGCTGGCAGCTACACACATCTCTGGATCGGTGCCGACGACTCCTGGCGTCAAGTCGACCCAGGACTCACGACCGACGAAGCGTGGTCCATCCAGTTCCAAGACAACACCATTTACGCCGGCACTAAGGCTGGCGTGCTCCGCTCACGCGATCACGGCAAGACATTCGAGAACGTTGCGCCGGGCTCCGTCGTCTATACGCTCGCCTTGACCTCGACAAAGGACATCTTGGCAGGCGGCGACGGCGGCGTCCGCATCAGCCCTGACTGGACATCCGTTGGCGACCTTGGTCGTCGGGCGTGGGCGCTGTTCGAAATAGCGCCCGACCACCTTCTCGCCGGCACCCTCACCGAAGGCCTCTACCAGTATCAACACGGAACCTGGGGTCCGCTCCCTGGTGGCCCACTCCACTGGCAGATCTACCAAGTGATTCGCTCGACCACCGGTCGCCTACTCGCGGGAACCGGTGCCATCATCGACGGCCGCAAGGTTGGCAGTGTCTTCATCTCCGACGACGACGGGCAATCTTGGGCGGAAACTCTTTCTGGGCGCAGTTACTACAGGCTTACCCAAACCTCCGACGGCACAATTTATGCTGGTGGCCGTCGCTCCTTTATCTCCGCCTCGACCGATGACGGCGACACCTGGGAACTCCGCCCTCTCCCGCTCGGCCAAGAAGGCAAGATGTATTCGCTCGTCGCCGACAGCAACGACCGTCTGTTCCTAGGTTCCGGTGGCTTGCTCCTCCGTAGCGACGACGCCGCCCAAACCTGGATCATCCTCGACGCCGGGATCGACGGTGTCAGTGTCTACGACCTGCGCGAAGGTCCCGACGGCCTCCTCGCGGCGGCCACCAGCGCAGGGATCTTCACCAGCACCGACGGCGGCGACACTTGGGACGCCAGCGAGCTCCACTGACCCACTCCCGCCATCCCGAACTCAGACGACGTCAACTCCGTACACTTCCGAGGCTGTTCCATAGAAGAGTCGTCGTCGCTCGAGCTCGGAATGACCATCGAAGATCTCACGCATTGCGGAGACAACGTCGGTGTAGGTCCCGAACCGCCGGTCGATGGGCCAGTTCGTGCCCAGCATGCACCGCTCAACCCCGAACGTTTTCACACACGCCTCGGCCCACGGCCGAATCGAGGCCACAGTCCAGTTCGGATCCGAACCGCCACACAGCGCTGAGATCCTGCACACCCAGTTCGGCCGGCGCGCCAATTCCTGTGCCGCCTCAAGCCATTCTCGCAGCGTCTGTGGCGTCCGCTCTAGCGGCAGCCCCGCGTGACTCAGGACGAAGGTCACCTGAGGCCAACGGTCAGCGAGCTCTCCAAACGCTGCGAACCCCGAAGGTTCTGTTCGTAACTCGATTGCCACACCCATTTCGGCTGCCGCATCCAACGCAGGCGCACAGGCATCGGCATCGAGCCCGCTAGGGCCTTTCATGTCACGCACGCTGCGAAACCGGGCGCTTGCGGCCCGGTGGCGACGCAGAGCCGCCGCGCCGTCGAGAGATGAGAGATCTCCCCGACCCATGATCGCGACCGGCCAACCGTCCGCACTCGCCATCTTGTCGAGCCATGCCGTTTCCTGCGACGGATCAGTCTCCGCTGTCGCACAATTCGCATGCACCACGCCCACCACACCTACACCCGCTGTTTCCATTCGGAACTCTCGACTCGTGTACCGCTGAGCATCCAGCGCGCGCCGATCACCCGATGATTGCGTCCATCGGTGCCGGTCACTGCGGAATCCACTTTCCAGCCAGGGCCAAGTCAGTTCAGAAACGTTCCGGTCCCAAAAGTGAACATGCGTGTCAAGAATCGGAATCAACCAATGCCCTCTTTCGCTCCTCAACCACATCGTTGTCCGTTCTCACCGCCGCTGGCCAAGACACCAGCGAATAGAGTACACCGAATTCGGACGTCAGATCAGTGGCCAGCCAGCAAAAGCTGGACCTTCCCCTCGGGGTGGCACCTGATCAACGCCGAAGTCGTTGCCAGGTGTCCCGTCCCTCGACTCCTAACGGCTTCAGGCCGCCGTCCAGAGACACGGCTCCCCCGGAGCCGTGTGCGTGGGTTCGAGTCCCGCCAGGGGCGCCAGCAGGCACAGGGTTCAGCGGTCCGGACCTCCGGCGCCGAATCGGTGGACATCCCCACTGCATGGTGTCCCCACCGCCTCGGGAACCGGACCATCCGGCGGCCTAGGTTGTGGCGAACGCCGAGCCGAAGGAGCACCGTCATGGCCGACTTCACCCGAGGGGAAATCGAGGAGACACTCGCCGAGTTC
>Ga0315338_1001864_pt1 | contig 23574 bp, 23 predicted proteins | sample ASW8metaG_FD_204518 | JGI IMG/M metagenome (GOLD analysis project Ga0315338, IMG submission 204518) | Ammonia-oxidizing marine archaeal communities from Monterey Bay, California, United States - ASW #8 | ecosystem: Environmental > Aquatic > Marine > Coastal | place: USA: California | collected... | reverse complement strand
GCAGAAGTGAGAAGTTATGGGTCCAGGGCGGTGGCGGCTCATCGACTGGCCCGGCAACTTTCCGCCCTTGGAAGCCGCCCTCTCCGTCGATGGAACGGGAGCGCTCGACCTGGCCCGTCGTCGTCTGAATGTCCGCCGGACGATGAGACTGAATCCAACGGAGGATTCGTTTCGTCGGAAGCAGAAACTCCCGCCAACCCATGTACTCCGTGCGAACCGGATCGAATCCCTGGGCCAAAGCGATCGCCACGAAAGATAGTAGGGTCGTCTTTCCGCTCCCATCGGGACCCACGGCAGCGACCAGTTTTCCCGGAGGCCGCAAAAGCGCTCGAAACTGACGCCACCGCCGTTCGGTCGCATACCGGACGCGGGTAAGGCGACCGGACACTGAAGACGAAAGACCATAGATCAACGATTCACGCATCGATCGTTCGTTTCCTGCCTTCCAATGTTCGCGGACCTCTCCGACGGCTGACGGGCCAGCCTTCGCCGCCAGACGATCCCATGGTTCCGCACTTACCGAGAGACGAGCCCCGATTTGTTGCCGGTAGGCGGGCTGGATCTCTCCCTTGTCCAGAAGTGCATGACCGATGAGGTGAGCCGCATGCTCGTCGGGGCCCAGAATCCAGAGCGAGCGATATCTGAGCCGATGCGAGAGAGCGGTCTTTAGGTCGACGTAAGCCAGCCCTTCCCAGGCAATCGCAGTCACGAAATCGAGCTGCAGAATTGGCAAGGGACGGCGGGCCTCGAGAGCTTCGTCCAGTTCCTCTTCCGAAAAGAGCAGGAATTGAGTGTGACCGTTTCGCTCGATCTTGCGAAGGAGTCGCATTCCCATCCCGAGTCTTCGAAGACCATGCTCGACAGCTGCCAAGCCGGCGGGATCGATGAGGATGTCCAGATCATCAGGAATCGTCGCCGGCAGTTCCTCAAAGTTGCGAAGGAGGCACCACGGAACCCTCTCTCGATCGAGCCAGAGCAGGAATCGAAAGAGAAAGAGACGTCGACTCATTGCTCGGTCCTCGAACGGAGCGAAAGGAGAAACGGAATACCTTGGCGACGCACAGCCGGCGAAAGAAAGACCAGGCCAGCGTAGATCGCCGCACTGAGGAGGACGACGACGAGGAGAGGCGGATGCCAAAGCCAACCGAAGAGCACAACAAAAACAGCTGAGCCGAATGCGGTCGGGATGAGGAAGACCGGAAAACCCAGAGTCGGGACAAAGCCGCGGAGGCGGTACCAGTAGTAGATGACCGCTCCCGCTTCCGCCACGAGGGTCGTGATGGCTGCGCCGATCAAACCGATCGTCGGAATGAGGATGAGGTTTCCGACCACATTGACGATTGCGGCGATCCACTGACCTCTGACCCGCTCGGGCTGGCGTTGGCTCGCGGTCAGAAACGTCCCGAGAATCAGCTTGAGAAAGGCGAGAAAGACGAGACCGGAAAGCCAACGCAGAATCCAGACGGAATCGTGGAACTGTTCACTGCCGTAGAAGAGAGCGATCAACTCGGGAGCAATCGTCCAGAGTCCCGCCGCGAGCGGAACCGCCAGAATGAGAATGGCATTGACGGACTGGGAGAGCAGAGGGCCAAAGGAAGGATCCTCGGACTCGAACAGTCTCGTCGCCTGCGGCAGCAGGGAGATGCCGGCGAAATAGGGCAGGAAAATGAACATGAAGACGATTCGATAAGCTGCGTTGTATACCCCGGCAGAGATTGCTCCAAGAAAGAATCCAAGGAGAATGATATCAGCCCTCGAGGCAAGCTGACGGAGGAACACATAGAGAGCGAAATCCTTCGACGACTGCATCGTCTGGCGAATCGAGCCAAAGAGCTCCGCGGGCGTGGGTCGCCCAAAGCGATGGAGGGCGACTCCCAGGCCAATGACACCGATGGCGAGCGTCGCGACCGGAAAGACCGCCACGACAGTTTCCAGATCGGCACCTTGCAGCGCAAGGCCGACGGCAGCCAAAGCAATGACCCCACGCAGGCCGAGCTCGAAGCCACTCGCCACCGTCATCTGTTCCTCGGCAACGAAAGGAGTCATGAAGATATCGAAAAGTAGATAGAAGACCTGGTAGATCCCGATCCAGAGAATGATCGTCGATGTCGACCCGGTCACGGAGAGGTGCGGGAGGAGCAGCGCCAAAACGATGATGGCACCGACACCAAGAATGAGACGAAGACCGAAGACCTGACCGAGCAACCGGCGTCGTCCTTCCGGCGATCGATTCTCCGGCAGGTTCATCTCCCGGATGGCAAAGCTATAGAGCCCAAAGTCCACCCCGACCGCAAAAAACCCGGTCAGCGCCATCGCGATGGAGTATTGACCCGTACCTTCCTCCCCGTAGATTCGCGAGAGAACAACAAAGAGCAGGAACGTGAGAACATCACCCAGGGTACGACCGAGGCTGAGGGCTCCAAAGTTCTTCAGGACTCGCATTCGAGGGTTGAGGGACACGCCTTATCTTGTCCTTTTATTGTCCGGCGGGAGCGTACTGCAGGCGAAGAACGGACGACTGACTGCCAATCTGGGCGACGAGGAAGAGATCGTCGTACCGAATAGGACCGAGGTGTTCCAGGTTCTGACCGGTTAGTCCCTGCATAATCGGCACAACTGTATCACTGTGGGCTGAGATCACCGTGACGGGCTGGTCGAGGCGAATCGCCTCCGCAGCCATGCCATAAGGATCGTCGGAGTCTTTCATATCGATAAGCAGACCAAGTTCTGCCGCGAGCGGTTCCAGAGTGTGCTGACTGCGGATCAACTCAGTGGCGAGCAGTGTGGTTGGTTCAGCTGAGATCAACATCTGGAGGAGGAGCTGGGCCCGGGCCTCACCGTACTCAGTGAGAGGAGGGTCGTGGCGAGGCTCGGACGCCTTCTCGGCGTGTCGAACGACGATGAACCATCGAGATTTGAGACTTTGCTCGTCTGCCAGGCTGCCCACCGGCGGGATAGTCGATACACCTTCCGAAGCGGAAGAGGTCGATCCCGATGATGATGCTGATTGGCATGCCCCGCCCCCCGGTGTTCCGAAGAGGGCCAGGAAGATCATTGAAAGCGTGACGGAAATGAGGCGTAACCGATCCATGGCTGAGCCCTCCTTGAAGTCGAGGCTACTCCGCCGAGCACGAGGCCAGAAACCGCAAAAAATAAAGATCCCTCCACGGGTCAGGGCGCAGACGGGGCATGATGTACTACGCGCCCTTCCCGGGAGGGATCTTTTCTGCGAGATCCAAAGGATCTCTACCGTTCGGGACCTTTCGTCCCGGCAATTTCGCAAAGTTCTGGGAAGGGAGTGGCGACCGCAAGCCCGATGTAAAAGCTCGCAAGGTCCGGTCCACCGTGGGCGGTTTGCAGTCCACCACACCCATCCGAGAACTTCGATCCATCTGCTCCTTGGAACCAACGTTCCAATGAGGAGCCGGTCATGACGCTAATGCGCCTGAGTAAGTTCCTCACGCGGGGTAGTCCGCGCGATCAAACTGACCACAACTCGCCGACTGGCAGCAGCATTGCCCGCGAGATCGACCGGCTGTTCTTCGCCAAAACTGACCGCGGCGTAGCGGCTCAGCTGGCCAGGCGTCCTTGCTACGAGATGGCGCATCACCGCCTCAGCACGCTTTTGGCCGAGAGCAATGTTGTACGCCGCTGATCCCGAAGCATCCGTAAAACCATAAACGTCAACCAATGTCGCCGGGTTGGCGCTGATCGCAATCGCTGCCTGGTCGAGCATGGCGATGGCGTCATGGGAAAGGTTCGCACTGTCAAATCCGAAACTGACTTCGTAAGAATCGATCTCTTCAAATCCCGCATTACCGAGGGCCAGATCGCGAGCAGAACCAGCATGGTCAAAGGCCATGTCAGCTCGAGCCAGAGCCTCGCTCGCAGAATTTTCGACATCTTGGATTTCGGAAAGAAGGTGTTCGTCACCGGCGCGCATTTCCGAGCGCATCGATTCGAGTTCGCCCCGAACGAAGCCCTTGGTGGCACAGCCCGTCGCTCCGAGAAGGCAGAGGAGCGATCCGGCGAGTACAAAACGAGAAGTCTGAAGCATCCTGACTACGGTCCTTTCTCCTGCGCGATTACGCGCGAAAGATCCTCCACGGATCTGTAACTGGTATAGGAATTGGCGTGCCATTCCCGGAATCGAGTCTTCTTCGCCACTGACTGTTCTTATTTTCCAACAGTTTACGAGTCTCAAGCAACAAAAGCGCTCTGTTGCCGAGGGCGGGGCCAGGACTCTTTGTCCGGGTAGTAAGTAAATGGTGTTACCTTTTTTCACGGTTTCAACGTCGGATCCGCCAGGGACATGCTATCTTGGCGGCGACAAAGAGCAGAGGAGAGTCATGGAACGGCCGCGCCGGATCTTAGTAGTCGACGACGAGGAACTCATCAGGAAGGGACTGTCCCGGATTGCCAAGAGCCTCGGGCACGAAGTCGATGTCGCAGCCGACGCGGAGGAAGCGCTTCTCCTAGCCCTCTCATCGCCCCCCGATCTCGTCCTCACGGACCTGAACATGCCCGGCCGGAGCGGGCTGGAGCTCGTCACCGACTTGCGTGAGCGGGGCATCGAAGCCACCTTTGTTGTCCTCACCGCCTTCGGATCCATTGATAGCGCGATCGATGCAACTCGCCGTGGTGTATACGATTACCTAATGAAGCCTATCGATCCGGAACGAATCCAAACGGTAATTCTGAAAGGGCTCGAGCACTCCCGCATGCAACAGGAAGTACAACACCTGCGAAGAGAGATGCGTAAGTCGGGTCGTTATCAGAAGCTGGTCGGCGGCACGGTCGCGATGCAGGAACTCTATCGAATGATCGACCAGCTTGCCCCGAGCAACGCCTCCGTGCTCATCACCGGCGAGAGCGGTACAGGTAAGGAGGTCGTGGCCCGCACCATTCACGATCTGAGCCCACGGCAGCCAGGACATTTTGTCGCGATCAACTGCGCCGCGATTCCGGAGAATCTCCTTGAGAGCGAGATCTTCGGGCACGAAAAGGGGGCGTTTACTGGGGCAACCGCTTCCCGAGCGGGCTGTTTTGAGCACGCTCACGAAGGAACCCTCTTTCTCGATGAGATCGGTGAGATGCCAGCGAGTTTACAGAGCAAGCTCCTGAGGGTCCTCGAGGACGGTCGGATCCGGCGGGTCGGAAGCGCTCGAGAGATACCCGTCGACACCCGGGTGCTCGCGGCGACCAACGTCGACGTGGAAGAGCGCCTCGCCAGTGGAAAGCTGCGGGAGGACCTCTACTTCCGCCTCAACGTCTTTACCTTGCAACTCCCTCCCCTTCGGGAGCGAACCGAGGATATCCCGGCCCTTGCCAGTCACTTCATGCAGACCTTTGCGACCGAGAACAACAAGACCCTCCTCGGCCTGTCCGGAAACGCCCTCGAGCTCATGCTGCACTACGACTGGCCCGGAAACGTCCGAGAACTACGTAACGTGATGCAGCGCGCAGTTATTCTGTGCAATGAAGATGAGATTCAAACGCATCATCTTCCGCCCGCCGTTCGTCCAACTGTCCGGCGGAGTCAGAAGAGCAAGGAGATGCTGACGGTTTCTTTCGGAACGCCACTCGACACCGTGGAGAAAGAAGTCATCCTCGGTACACTCGATTCTTGCAACGGGAACAAGACTCGAGCTGCGTCCGTGCTCGGAATTACGACCAAGACCCTATACAGTAAGCTCAAACGGTACGGCCGACTCTCGTCCTCGGAGGCTACTCGTTGAAACTCGGGTGGGGATCACGCCAGATCCTCTCGTTTCTGACCCTTGCTATTGTTCTCGTAGCGACCTCTGGATTGCTCGAGATCTCGCACACCCTCGAAACGTCGGCCGAACGAGCTGCTATCGAAGCCGGCCTCGTCACCGACTCTGTTCAACGCATGATCGTGATCCTCGCGTCTGAGCATCCGGACAGCTCCCTCTCCGCTCTTTCCGCAGACCCCAACGTTGAAACACTCCTGCAATCGGGCTTGGCGTACGCACCGTCGGTCGAAGCAATCATGGTGTGTGATCCGAGCGGAGTCGCGGTAGCCCATGCCATTCCGGGCAAGCGTGACCAGTGGATCGAACCGTTGGCCCCCCTTCCCTCACCAAAAGGACTGCGGGAGTCGATGAACCTCTTCCTCGAGTTGAGGAGCGAACGTCCCAACTATCAATTCACGACCGAGCTGATGCGCGGAAACGAACAGTTCGCTTCGATTCGTGCCCACGTCTCAGGGACTCTCCTCTGGGCGGAAGTGAGCCGAGTGCTGCGCCGGGGTTCTGCAACCGGTGTGCTCATCGTGCTCCTGGCTCTCGGTCTGGGCATGCTCTTTGGAAGATCTGTCCGCGGACGAATGCGAATGCTCCAAGAGGGAGTCGCCGCCATTCGCCGGGGTGCGTCTGACCCGATTCCCGAGAAAAGCGCGGCGATGTTCGGTCCGCTGGCTCGCGAACTCAACATCCTGCGGGATCGTGTACAAATGGAGCCACGAGTCCTGGCCAGCATGGGCCAGCTCGCCACCGGCATGGCGCACGAAATCCACCAACCCCTTCAAGCCATCAAGTTTGAGCTCGAATCGCTTCGCAATGCCCGAGATATGCCGGGCGACGACCTGGAAAGCCACGTCGATGAAGCAAAGTCCGCGGTCGACCGGATGCACAAATCGGTGGAAGGCTTCCTTCGGGTAGTCCGTTTGAAGCCGATGGCCGTCGATTCGATCGAACTCAACCCGCTCCTCGAAGATGTCCGGGACACGCTCGAAACCACGGCAAACCTGGCCGGAATGGAACTTGACCTTGATCTCGACCCCGACCTGCCTGAGACTTATGCTGATGCGCAGGTGTTGCGACAGGCGATGGAAAACCTCGTCCGAAATGCAATTCAGGCAACACCATCGCAAGAGGGGCGTGTGACCATCCGCAGCCGCAGCGAGAACGACGGCCTCTCTCTATCTGTCATTGACACGGGGCCGGGAATACCGGAAGCAGTGCAACAGAAGATCTTTAGTTTCTACTTCACGACCAAACCCACCGGAACAGGCGTGGGACTTGCTCTCGTGCGTCAGGCTGCAGAGATTCACAGCGGACAGATCAAAATCGAATCTGAGGTTGGACACGGAACGACCATGACGATCCATCTTCCCCGGCGGGCCGGATGAAGCCTCTGAGCAGAAACTGCGGATTCCTGACCCTGTCGCTGGCATTTTTACTCGGCGGCTGCGCGGCCCTGCCTCAGTTTGGCAATCCCGAACCGACCGCCCCCCCGCTGATCGAACCGGCAACTCGGGACACCCTCCGAGTAGAGGTGCCCGATCCCGATACGTGGCCCATCGCCGAAGAGAACAAGCACGTGCCGGAGACGCGGCCGACCGAGGCTCCGTCCAAGCCGAGAGCGACTGTACCGGCGGCAGAGGCAGAGAACACCCCGGACGAAACCGATGTCACGACGACGGTGACGGATCTACCCAAAGAAACACCACCCGCTATCACGGTGAGCCCACCCAAGGTCGAACTCGAGCAGCTCGAGACGGATGTCCTGGCCGACATCGCCGAAGCCAGTCGGCTCGTCCAGGGAATCGAGCCCAGCGCCCTACCGGAAGCCGGGCAGGACCAACTCGGGACGATCCACTCCATGATCTCACAGGCCCGAGAGGCTCTGGGCAAGCAAGACGTACAGGCAGCGGCCGGCCTGGCCCGTAAGGCACGATTGCTGGCGGTTGAACTGACCTCGTCTTGACTGCCATCCTCACAGCACCGGTTCTCGAGTGTCGTGGCGTTCGGAAAAACTACGCCGGAAGCGTCGTGGCCCTCGACGGAATCGACCTGAGTGTGGCTGCGGGTGAACTCGTCGCCCTGATTGGCGAGAGCGGCTCGGGGAAGACAACACTACTTCGTCTCTTCAATCGCCTTATCGAACCGGATCGCGGAGAGGTCAACTACCAGGGCCGTCCGATCCGGGGACGCGATCCCGTGGAGCTTCGCCGCGCCATGGGATACGTACAGCAGGAGGGCGGCCTTCTTCCGCACTGGACAATCGAACGCAACGTCGGCCTGGTTCCCGATCTGCTCGGGTGGACCGAAGAGAAACGCAAAAGAAGAACTACGGAGGTGCTGGAGTGGGTCGGTCTCTCGCCGACCACTTTCGGTCATCGCTATCCGCGCGCGCTCTCGGGCGGCCAACGCCAACGTGTAGCAGTGGCCCGGGCGCTTGCCGCAGATCCAGATGTGATTCTGCTCGATGAGCCCTTTGGGGCACTCGATCCTATTACACGATCGGATCTACAGAGAGAGTTCGATCAACTGAGGCGCAAACTTGGTAAGACGACCGTGCTCGTGACCCACGACCTGGACGAGGCCTTTCGATTGGCCGACCGCGTCGGTGTGCTGCAAAACGGACGGATGGAACAGCTCGGTACTCCCGACGAACTGTCGAACGATCCCGCTTCGGAATACGTTGTGCGATTGCTCGAACGATTCCACGACACCGGTCGGAGCGGAAAGCACACCGGTCCGGGCGTAGAATCATGAGGTCGTCCTTTTGGAGCGGCGACGTCCTCTTCGCGGCCATCCTCGTCCTAACCACGATTTCGACGATCGCACCGGCAGCTCGAGCCGAGTCCATCGTGGTAGCGTCGAAGAACTTTGAAGAAAGCCGGCTGCTCGCCGAAATCTTTGCTCTCGTCATCGAAGATAGAACCGACCTCGAAGTGGAACGGACCTTCGACCTCGCCGGAACCCAAATCTGTTTCGAGGCGCTCCAAAGTGGCGACGTCGATCTCTATCCTGAGTACACCGGAACAGGATTGGTCTCCATTCTCAAGCTGCCTTCGGAGACAGACCCGGCCTCCGTCCTCAATACGGTCCGGCAGGAATTCGAGGTACGCTGGAGTCTCACGTGGTTGGCACCACTCGGTTTCGAGAACGCTTACGAGATCGGTTTGCGCCAGGACCTCGCGGAAGAAGCCGGGATTCGAACTATCTCCGGGCTAAGCGCCCTGGCCCCAGAGCTGGAGGCGGCCTTCGGAGCAGAGTTCATTGGACGACCAGACGGTCTCCCTGGCCTTGCCGACCTCTACGGTTTGGAATTTGGTGACGTCAAGACCCTCCAACATCACCTCAAGTACCAAGCGGCCGGGGAAAGAGAAGTCGACGTAATCGACGTCTATACGACTGACGGCCAGATCTTGAAGTACGGACTTGTTGTTCTCCAGGACGACCTCAGTTTCTTCCCGCCCTATCAAGCGGCCCCCCTCATTCGCAACGAAACGCTGGAGAAATACCCCGAGGTGGGTGTCGCACTCAATAGTTTGGCCGGTATCCTCGACGAAGACCGGATGCGCTCCTGGAATTTCCTGCTCCAGGAAGGAAACGCCACGGTCGAGGAAGTGGCCGATCACGCCCTGAACGAACTTGGACTACGAGGAGAGTCACGGGTCGACCTCGGGCGGAAGCGTGGCCGCGGATTCTGGCCCTACCTCTGGTCAGAGCGAAGCGCGCTTCTCCAACGCACGGGCGAACACGTCGGGATGGTATTGTTATCTCTTCTCTTCGCTATCGCTGTTGCGGTGCCGCTCGGACTCTTTCTGGAACGACGTCGTGATAGCGCCGAGTGGGTCGTACGGTCGATCGGACTTTTGCAGACAATCCCCTCGATCGCCCTGCTCGCGTTTATGATTCCGGTTCTGGGTGTTGGAGCGGAACCGGCAGTAGCCGCCCTCTTTCTCTACGCACTCTTTCCCATCGTTCGAAACACCTACACCGGTGTTCGCGATGCCGATCCAACTGCGGTCGAGGCGGCAAGAGCTCTCGGGATGACACCCCGTCAGATTCTCGCACGTATCCGACTTCCCCTGGCTGCACCTATTCTCATGGCCGGAATTCGCACCGCCGCCGTAATCAACGTGGGAACAGCAACTCTCGCAGCCTTCATTGGTGCTGGTGGACTCGGCGAGCCGATCGTTACGGGCCTGCAACTCTCCGACAAAACGATTATCCTCTCTGGAGCCATACCGGCAGCACTCCTCGCTCTGGTCGTGGATGCAGGCCTCGCCGGAGTCGAGAAATCGCTCCGTCCGAAAGGACTCGAAGTAGAATCATGAAGAACTCCGACCTGAAGATTGACATCCACCTCGATGAGGCCGACCTCTTCGAGAACATGAAACGCGAGATTCGCCTCGGGCTGCAATCGACCCCAAAATCGATCCCACCAAAATTCTTCTACGACAAGACGGGGTCACTTCTCTTCGAGCAGATCACAGAACAGCCTGAGTATTACCAGACCCGGACGGAACGAAAACTCCTCGAACGAATTGCTCCCGAGATCGAGCGCAAATACGACTTTCATGAGCTACTCGAGTTGGGATCCGGTTCGTCGGCCAAGACACGCGTTCTTCTCGACGAGATGAGTTCAGCCGGAAGTCTCGAGTTGTACCTTCCCTTCGACGTCAGCCGGACGATGATTCAACGGACGGCCGATGAACTCATCGACGAGTATCCGACGATGAGCCTGCACGGGATTATCGGGGACTTCACCCGTCATTTGCGCAAAATCCCACCGGGCCAGCATCGTTTGATCATTTTTCTGGGTGGAACGATCGGCAACCTCGACCCTCTCGCGGCGAAAGGCTTTCTCTCCGACCTGGCGAGTACGATGAGTGAAACGGACAGATTGCTTCTTGGAACCGATCTAGTCAAAGACATCTCGGTCCTCGAGGCCGCCTATAACGACAAGGCCGGAATCACGGCAGACTTCAATCGAAACGTCCTCCACGTCATCAACCAGCAACTCGATGCGAACTTCAACCCCGAGACTTTCGAACACGTCAGCTACTTCAACGCGGAAAAGAGCCAAATCGAAATGTGGCTACGCTCGACCGAGCGCGCCGAGGTGACCGTCCCCACGATCGATCTGGAGATAGACATCGCCAAAGGCGAAGAAATCCACACAGAGATCTCTCGCAAGTTCACTCGCACCTCCGCCGGAAACTTGCTCGCCGGCGCTGGCCTCGAAATGACGGACTGGTTTACAGATCCTGATAGCCTCTTTGGCCTCTCGATGTCACGAGCCGTCTGAGACCCGATGGTGACCAGATCCAGCCACATTTGATTGATAGAGGTAGTTTCGCATGAGGTAGGTCCCGGCGAACCGGAGCGGAACGCCTACTCTCTCCGTCGATTCCGAACGGTAAGCATGAATCCAGAGCCCTGTATCTCCAACCAGTCGATGGCTAGGAATCCGCCCCACGACATCTCCGCGTTTCACCTGCGCCCCTCTCACCAGAGAATGCTCCACTCCTCCGACGACCAGACGAACGCCGTCTGCGCAGCGCAATGTCAGATCGCAGAGTGCGGACGAAGCGGAATCGGACAAGGCTGTCCGGCTGGCTGATTCAACCGTATCGCCTTCCGTCGCCCCCCACTCTTCGACGACACCATCAACGGGGCTGTAGACGACGAACCCTGGGTTGGCGGGATCCTCGTGGGTCGTGGCTCCGTCAGGACGGGCCCGACCGAATCGGTCGAGGTTCTGCAAGAGAGTCGCGTATCTTGTTTCAAAACGATCCGCTCTTCGATTGAGCAAAACGTGGGGGCCGCCCTCCGCAACATAGAACAACTGCCCAGTACGGAACGGAAACTCGACATCGATGGCCTGAGTGGGTGCCGGCAAACTCAACATCGTGATGATGAGGAGTGGCAGAGTCAGGCAGATGATGAACGCGAGAAGGCATGTTCTCACGACTTCCCTGCGACCGAGGGACGCAAAACGTGGAAGCCGGGAAAAACGACGCCCGCTCCTGACCGCCGCGATGCCAAGCAGGATCGGAGCAAGATAACGCAGGTAGATCGAGAGCATTCCCCATCGGCCCGTAAAAAAAATGAAACCGGTGTACGCGACGAACGCCACGAACTCCAGTCCCCATTCGAAACGGGAACGATGTTGAGCTTTCCCCATCCAGAGAGCAAAGAGTGCTGGAACGAGCAGGTGGGTAGCGATGAGCGAGAGAGAATCAGACATTGAGCTGAAGATTCGTCGATGAAGAGGTTTGAGTCGAGGTGTCTGTCAATTCACCCTCCAGCACAAAGCCCCTGAGACTTGCATCTCGGGGGCTTTTGCGACGGACATGGAAACGAAAGGACCTAGGCGCGCTTGCCTCGCGTGCGACGCCAGCCGGCAAGCCCGACCAGTCCGCTTCCGAGAAGCCAAAGCGACGCGGGATCTGGTACTGGGTCGGCGGTCCATCCCGTGGAGATTTCCTTCACCCAGAAGTTACCTGACCGACTCTGGACTCCAATCCTCTGAATCACGCCAAGTTCTTGGCCGATCAAGAGTTTATCAACCTGGATCGTTCCCGAGCGACGCCCCGTCTGCTCGTATGCCGCGAGAATGGCATCCTGGTTGTCGACTTCCAGAGTTCCTTCAGTTCCGTTGATCTGCAGAATGACTTCGTCAGAGCCACGTTCGAACCAGTTCAGACCGATTTCGACGCCGCCCAAATCGTAGAGCCCGGAAAGATCGAACTCAATCCGATCGGATCCTTGAAGACTCGAGATCTGAGATACGCCCGATCCATCGTTAGCGCGAACACCAAGTCCTTGGGAGCCACTTCCCAAGTACAGGACCCCGCTCGCTCCGCGGGACTGGCCTTCTTCCGCTTGAACTGCACGAATGTTCAGACCTTCCACGTTCATGGAAGTGCCCTGGTTACCTTCCTCGATCCCGAGTCCATCAGAAGTCAGGACGAAGGTGGCAGCCGAGCTTGTGGTCGACACTCCTGCCACAAACAACAAGGCCATCAGACCCTGTATGAGACGGTTACGCATTACTTATGGTGCTCCTGTATCCGCGACCTAATCGATCACCGACTCCACTTCGATTGTCTGGTCTTGCTTTTTTGGGGCAAGAGTGCGGCGGCAAGACAACCGACTGGTCAAAGTCTGCCGATGATCCAAAACGACGGCGCCCCAATAGCCGTCCAAGTGCTGGTATCCGAAGATGCCACGGAAAGAGTAGACAACTTCGTCTGGATGCCGTCAACAAAATCCCGTAACAATTACCTACTCAGAACCCAAATTAGAGTCCAATTTGTTAGATTTTAGTACAAAATGCGTGGTTTATAGGATTTGCAGGGTGTCCCGTCGCTCAGCCGAGGAGTCGGGCTTGGAGGCGGGAACTCGAGAGCGCACGATCCGACTGGTCACGCCAGGTGGATCTACCCTATACTCCTCGCTCGCATCGGAGGAGATTCATCGAGCGGCTGCGAGTCGCCCTGCCCCGATAGTTTCAAACGTACCGCAAGGAGAAGTTCATGGCTGCCAGCGAGAGAAAAAGAGAATTGCGCCGTCGTCGCCAACGTCGCAAAGAACGGATCAAGGCAAAGATTCGGGAAGCCATCGCAACCAAGCAGAAGGGCGCCTAAGCACCTCTTCCTGGTCCACTGCCCCTTCTTCCTTCCGGATAGGAGCGGCCCTGGCTATTGACGCCGGTAGAGCGCGTTGACCGTGCGCCGGCGAGACCCGTTTTCCTCCCGTTCGACGCACTTGGAAGGCTCGATCAACTCGAAACCAGTCCGGATGAATTCTTGATCGAGCTCTTCAGCTTCGAGCAGACAGACCGTCCCCGATCGAAACGGATAGAGAAATCGCGTTCCCGGCAGCTTCTCGGGTGGCCGATCGATTGGCCCTGTTCCGGGCGCGAAGTTTGCAACCAGACAGAACCCACCTTTCTGTAGAACCCGGGCACTCTCGACCAGACACCGGGTCCATTCCTCTTCTGACTCCGCCTGCTGGTAGATCCCGAGAGCGACGATTCCGTCGAACTCGCCCGAATCAAACCGGGACAGATCATCCATCCGCCCCTGCTGAACCCGTCGCTCCGCCTCGCTCGTGCTCCAGGACTGTTGCGCCGACTCGCGGCAGCGGTCGACCATGGCCGAAGCTGAATCCAGTGCCCAGACATCGACGTCCCGCTCCGCCAGCCAAGCAGTGTTTCGGCCAGCCGCGCAGCCAAGATCGAGAACTCGACCGGTAACCGCGCCCCGTTCGTAGAGAGCACTCAAACGTAGGTCGACACTTCGAGCGGCGAACTGCTCGACTCGTTCCGTGTGATTCCAGAACGATCCGGTTGATCCAGTCAACTCGCTCCCTGCTTGGAACAGTGCGCGTCATAGGCGGCGGTGAGAAGGCCGGCCACATCCTGCGCCGTCGTGCCTTCGATCTGGTGGCGTTGGATTACGTTCACGACCTGACCGTCTTTGAAGAGGGCGATCTGGGGTGAACTCGGCGGATACTCACCAAAATACGAGCGCGCCTGTTGCGTTGCTTCCTTATCTACCCCGGCAAAAACCGTGGTGACCTTGTCCGGAACGACATCATTGGTCAGGGAGAGGGCAAGTCCGGGCCGAGCCATTCCGGCTGCGCAGCCACAAACCGAATTTACAAAGACGAGGACCGATCCGGTCGAGTCGGTGAGGGTACCGTCCACTTCCGCCGGGGTCCGGAGTTCGGTAACACCGATCCGGACGAGATCGTCGCGCATTGGATCAGTCAGGTGAGGGGGATAAGACATGAAGGCTCCTCTTCTTGGATTTGGCAAACAATAGGGTCGAACCCGGCAGTATACGCCGATCGCTCCCTCTAGGATGCGGTTTATTGGTCAGGAGTTACAAGCCCCCGTGGCTCGGTCTCAGACTTCCAGACGCTCACCCTGACTCTGCTCGCGCATGAGAACGGGAGAAGCCGGGATGGTGTCGTAGATCGGCTCGCCGTCGCCATCGAGACGACCGAACTGGAGAACTCCGGTTGGACAGGACTGGACGCAGGCCGAACAGCGCACACACTCCGGGTCTTCCATCGGAAGGCCTTTGTTCGCAAAGTTCATGATGTCGATCCCCTGATGACAGACCGAAGTGCAGACATTGCAGGAGATGCATTTCTTCTTGTTCGAGAAGATCCGAAAACGCGAGAACCGAGCATAGATATGCATGAGGGCGGCGAGCGGACAAGCGAAGCGACACCACACTCGGCCGGAGAACCAGAAGTAGAATCCCACTCCGATCGCTCCACCGATCACGACGTCGATACTGAACTTGTAAGTTTTGAGAGCAATCTTCGAAATCGGTTCGAAGGTGGCGTGAAGAGAGGGAATCCAACTGAGCATCACGACTGCGGTGAGAAGTGTCCCAAGAAGGAGAACGACCTGACCGAGCATGTTCCACCGGTTGGCCCTGGGCCCATGCCACATCTTCTGGCGGTGGGTATCCCCCATTGTCTCAGCGAGAGCACCACAGGAACAAATCCAACCGCAGTAAGCTCCCTTTCCCCATCGCCAAACGATGAAGGGAATAATGACAAACGACTGGACCAAACCAATGATGATCCACCAGAGCATCGGTTGCGGCGAGGCCAGGTTGACGAGAAGTAGTGGCCAGGCGAGGACGAACCCGAGAGAACGCCAGTACTCACCGTTGGGAAACAGGTTGTTGACGATCGTCGGCGAAATCCAACCATTGGCATCCATCCAGGGAAGGATGATCTCCGGAAGGATAAAGAGCGGCAGAACCTGAATCGCCATCAGGGTGAGCGTCTGCCGTTTTACGTAGGGGGTCTTTCGTCGGCGAATCCGCGCGAACCCAAATCCGACGATGCAAGATGTGTAGGCAAGCGTGAACCAAAAACTGGGCGTCGCCGTCGAGCGGGTAAACGCGCCGAGGAGAGTTTCTGGACCGAGCCCCCAACTCTTCCCGACGGCGAGGAGATCGGGCCGCCCCAACCACCAACTCTTCCACATGTAGATCAGGAATATGGCGAGAGTAAATACGGAGAGCAGAGCCCAGTCGCGCGGGCTGCGCTCCCCGAGCAGACGCACTCCACTGCGGCGAAAGAAATCGAGAGGCGCCTCTCGTCCGATCATTGCGAAGACGACGTCGTTGGCAAAGGCCTCTTCGGAACCATCACTCTTTTTCAGGACGACTTCGTCTTCCCGAATCTCCTGCACTTGGGAGGCCATGAGAAGACGGAGGCTGCCGGCTCTGTCCGGCCGCTCCATAAAGGGACCGGTCGCGACCGTGACGCGGTCTGACCCGGGATTGACAGACACTTCCGTCGCTGGATCCGACTCGAGAGCACGAATTTTCTCGATGTTTTCCGGCTTGGGTCGGGAGAACTCTGGTTTCCGATAGCTCACCGTGACGTTGGCCCCACAGGACGCTAGCGCAATAATCGTTTCGAGCGCGGAGTCTCCTCCGCCGACGACAAGGACGTTTTTCCCGCAATGGTCTTTCGGGTCATAGAGGCGGTTGTAGACCTTGTCGAGACTTTCCCCCGGAACGCCCAGCTTGCGATAGTTCCCGGTTCGACCAATCGCCAGCACCACACGACGTGCACGATGACTTTGGCCGCCTTTCCCAAAGTGAATGACGAATTCATCGTTCGTCTTCTCCACTCGTTCGACGTGAGCCTTTTCAACCTCGATCTCGTGTTTTTCCTTTTGCCGACTCAATTCCTCGATCAGGGCCTCTTTGACCTTGGCCGACACTTTCAGGTCTCCTGCCGGGTCCATCTCGGTCGGATAGGTGAAGATCGGTTTTGCTTTGGGGAAATTGACGATCGTCGAAAAGACTTCAGCCGCTTCGTAGAGTTTGTAGGAGAGGCCTTGGGCCTTGGCTTCGATGGCAGCGGCCACACCTGACACGCCCGCCCCAACGATAACGAGGTCGACGAGTCCGTCTCCCTCATCGACCTTCGTTCCAGAGAGACTGCCCTCTGCGGCAAGAGAACGGACGGCACGCGCACCGGTGTCGACCGAGAACTTGAGAAGGGGAATTCCGGTCAGGTCACCCACGATCCGAAGTCCAGGAACCGACGTTGCACCATCGGAACCCACGACCGGGAGTTTCTCTACGGTTCCAGCTGGCCATCGCGTATGTAGCCACTTCGTGTAGGTCGCGACGATGTTTGGCATGGGCAGCATCCTATCTCGGAGTGGGAAGAGTAGCTAGGAGAAGTGTGGGGGCCACTCCTCGAGCCCTCCTGGCAAGATACTCCATCGGGTCCCGACTGTGACATCACAGCCCGAGGCGTCCACTCGACAACTCTTCGGCGACGTGCGCGACGAAGCGGTCATGTAAAGACGGTGCCATCCTCTCTCCGACAGGTTTCTGTCGAGCAATGGCATGGCGAATCACCTCTGCTTGTTGTTCTGGGTTCATCCGCTCGAAGGAGACACCTCGAACCACCGAGTGCTCCCAAATGTAGGCGTCACGTGCATCACCGTGAACCCGGGTCTTCATCAGTCCGAGGGATGCACGTATCTGGGCCCAGACCGAGCGGTGGATGTAGAGTCCTCCCGCCTTCTGATGCTGCCAGACATGAGCCATTTCGTGGTCGAGAAGACCTTGATCCCTGACGCCCCCTTTCACGTCGAAGCAATAAGAGGGTAGGTAGATCGTATCACCGACCACGTGGGGGTGAATCCGGAGGTACTCGCCGATCCGGTCTTCTTGAACCAGGACACGATCCAGCGCGAGTGAACTGCCAAAGGCCGAGGCGTAACGTGTCTGTTCCTGGCTCGAGAGTGGGCGAGGAGGAGGTTGGATTTGGAAGAGTCGACCGTAGAGATTCGCGGCTGCCCGAACGATCCGAATCAGTGCGTCAAAGATCCGCCCGACCGCACGGGCGAACGGATGGAGAAAGGCGAAGAGCAGAGCGAAACAAAAGCCCTTTGGATTCCGACCCGAGAGCGCGACTGAGCTTCGATCCAGGTGGCGAAGAGCAAGAAGAGGGACATCCGGAAAGATGTGCCAGACATCATCGAATACGCCAACCGCCGCCCGGGAAGAATCCTTCCAGGCGGCGGTTCGCATTTTCATGATCTGTTTTAGCCTTGGTGGGTTAGTCGTCGAGAACGGTCATCCAGCCGTATGGGTCGGCTGCTCGGCCGAATTGAATGTTCGTTAGCGACTCGTAAAGGAGATTGGCGACTGGCCCGACCTTGTCACCTGTGATCGAAAGTTTGGAGCCCTTATAGCCCAGGGTTCCGATCGGTGTGATGACTGCGGCCGTTCCGGCCCCGAAAGCTTCGCTGAGCGAACCGTCGCGAACTCGCTCGATGACTTCCTCGATCGAGACTTTGCGTTCTTCGACTTCGAGCCCGAGAGTTGGCGCAAGCTTCAAGATCGACTCCCTGGTGATTCCTGGAAGAATCGATCCCGTCAGCGGCGCCGTCACGATCTTGTCTTCGATGACGACCATCATGTTCATCGCGCCAATCTCTTCGATGTCCCTGCGTCCCTTTGCATCGAGCCAGAGAACTCCGTTGTAACCTTCTTCGCGAGCGTCGGCTTGGGCGAGGAGACCAGCAGCGTAGTTTCCGCCCGTTTTGGCTGCGCCCGTTCCACCGGCAACGGCTCGGATGTAACGGTCTTCGACTTTTACCGCAATGGGCGCGAACCCACTGGAGTAGTAAGGACCGACCGGAGAAGCAATGACAAAGTAGAGGTACTGCCGAGACGGACGGACACCGAGACCCTTTTCCGTCGCAATCATTGTCGGGCGTAGGTAGAGCGACGAGCCGTCGGCTGCCGGAACCCAATCGCGGAGCCGATCGACCAGCTTGAAGGCGGCATCGAGCTGCACTTCGACGTCGATTTGCGGCATCCGCATGCGGGCCGCGGACCGGTTCATTCGCTTAGCGTTCTCTTCGGGCCGGAACATGGCAATGCGTCCATCGGGCCACCGGTAGGCTTTGTGGCCTTCGAAGATCTCTTGGCCGTAGTGAAACACCATGCTGGCCGGGTCCATTCGGAACGGGCCGTAGGGCACAATGGCCGCCCGCTCCCAACCGCCGCGGGCTTCGTCGTAGTGCATTTCGAACATGCGATCGGCGAAGACTTTCCCGAATCCGAGGTCGGTCTCGAGGACTTCACGTGCGCGGTCTGAATCACTTTGAGATTGGATAACTTCAATGTCCATCAAGGCAATCACCCCTTTCTAGGCAACCCGGCAGCGGAAAACTCCGCTTTCGGAGGGGACTCCATTTGGTCGCTTTGGTCTTCTACCCACCAATCCCGCTCGCGGGGATGGTCCACCCTCTCGCGCTTCGACTTCCCGTCGAAGGCACCGGAGCCATGGCAGAACCGTGCGGCAAACAACAGCAACTATACAGAAGGGCCAGTATTCGGAAGGTTCCAAAAGCTCGTCGAGCTAGGTGCTCTGGACGTCCATGAGATGAGCCGAACCGAAGTATTCTTAAGAAGCACCCTTCTTGAGAATGTACTTCTCAAGAGGCCCCTCTGGCAAGCTCTCCCTGTGATGACCCTCTATATCCTATTCTCAGTTATCGGCCATCGAAGGAAATCCCCGCACTGGTCCCGCCCTTAGGCACAACCGTGGGATCACTCCATCGGTTCCCGACCCGATCGGTTCGGAACGAGGACCTTTGCTTCCGAAACTATCATTCCGATAAGAATGATGCCCCCTCCTATCCATCCTTTGACTCCAAGCCGTTCTCCGATCACGAGGCCGGAAGCCAACGCGGCGAAAAGAGGTTCTGTTGCGAAAATGAGCGCAGTACGGGCTGAGCTCACCATGGGTTGGAGGCGAAGTTGCAGGAACGTGGTTACGAAGGAGGCGAGTACCCCGGTCAGAGCAAGAGCGATCACGAGCTGCCCCGACCACCGCAGGACCGGCGCCTCGAGTACGAGCGAAGCTACCAGAGCGAGAACAGCCGTCACCGAGAGTTGTGCAAAAAGCAGGCCTATGACGTCGTACTTCCTCCCAAGTCGTGTCAACATAACAACATGCAGCGCAAACAGAAACGCGCAAACCAACGTAAAGCTGTCGCCGATAACCCAACTTCCAGTGCCCGGAGAAGTCAGGAGCCACATCCCGGGAATCACAAGGAGCAGGCCAAGAAGAGGAAACAACCCGGGTCGTTGATGGAGGATCCAGGCTCCCCAGAAGGGAATCAGGATGACGTTCAGGCCAGTGATGAATCCCGATCGAGCCGGTGTCGTGGTTACCAGACCGATCGTTTGGGCTGCATAAGCCAAGGAGAGAAGGAGCCCGAGCGGCGCGCCTCGGATCAGAGAGGCTCTGAGTTTGGGACGCCTCCGCAAACAGAGCGCAGAGAGGCTCGCTGCGATCGCAAACCGCAGACCCAGAAAGAGAAGTGGCGGTGCGTCGTCCAGGGCCAACTTCACCGCCACAAAGGTCGTTCCCCAAATCAGAGAAACGAGGAGCAGGCCTAGGGTGGGAATGGGCTTACTTTATGAAGCGATACGTAAGCGGGTAACGGTAAGACTCACCTTCGTTTGCCTTGATTCCGGCGATAATCGGAAAGATGGTCGCTACCAGCCCGACGACCGCAATCAGGATAAAGCCGATTCCCACGAACATGAGAACGACACTGATGAGCCCGGCAATCATCATCGTGATCTGAAAATTGACCGCTTCCTTCCCCTGCTCGTCAACAAACGGGTGCTCCTCCCGTTTGAGCATCCAAACGATAACGGGTCCGAGAAGGAATCCGATCCCATTTCCAAGGAGGCCGACCAGCGCAACGACATGAGTGATCATGCCCCACTTACGTGCCTCTGCGGGGATCGCCTGAATTTCTTGAGTCGGTTCAGTCGGGTCGGTCATATCCACTCCTTTTCTTCACTCCTGCGATCGGAGCGATCGAGAATCCGGCCTATTGTTGCACGAATTCGACCAGAGCGCGCGAGTCGAATCATGACTAAGTTCGCAGAGAAACCGAACCAGTCGCGACCGCGATCTAACCCTCGACGGGTTCCTCCAGAAACTCAACCAACCCTGTCTCGAGGGAGTATTCCGCTCCGACGACAAGTAGCCCCTCTGTCCGGATGAGCCGTTCGAGGATCTCCGAGCCGTACCGTAACTGGTCGACCGAAGCTCGGATATTGGCCCGCACCGCTGCGGCGACCAATGCCTCGCCTGAAAGCCTCTTCTCCTCGGAGAGGAGTGGCTCGACGGCGGGCCGGATTCGGTCGACGATCGAGTGCAGATTCGGAGACCGATTCGCGGAGGGGCGCTCCAACTCTCGTACCGTCGCCTGGACCGCTCCACAGCCGGTGTGTCCCAAAACCACGACCAGGCGGGTACCAAATTCCTCTGCCGCGAACTCGACGCTGCCGACGTGGGACCTGGCCACGATGTTCCCCGCTACCCGGACAACGAAGAGGTCCCCAAGGCCTTGGCCCAGGATGATCTCGGCGGGCACTCGTGAATCGGAGCATCCGAGAATGATGGCAAACGGCTCCTGCCCCGACGTCAATTCAGACCGGCGGGCCTCGCGGGCCAATCCGACGCGAGCGGGAGGCTCATTCGAGACAAAACTGAGGTTTCCCGCCTGCAGACGCGCGATGGCATCAATCGCTGAGATCATGTGCTCTCCTTCCGGGGACCTTGTCGAACCGAGCCCTCGCCGAAGCGAAGGGCGGCCGCCAGACAATGACACAAATCCCCGGCATCCGCATTTTTCTTGACCGAACGCCCCGCACTCGGTCAACCTAATTGCTTGTGTCGAAATTGAGAAGGTCGCAACGCGGCCCGTTTTAGGAGGTTTGATTTAGTGGCGAGTACCTCAGATATCCGCATGGGTCTGGTCATTCAGTTTAAGCACGATCTCTACAAGATCGTCGAGTTCCAACACGTCAAGCCGGGTAAAGGCGGCGCGTTCGTGCGGGCGAAGCTGAAGAGCATCAAGACCGGCCGGGTCATTGACAACACCTGGAATGCTGGCGCCTCCATCGAACCGGTCAAGATGATGCACAAGCGAATTCAGTTTTTGTACCGTGCCGGTGAAGATTTCCACTTCATGGACAACGATGACTACGATCAGTTCGAGCTGCCCAAGGCGATGATCGAGCCCTACATTCCCTACCTGCTCGAAAACATGGAAATGGACCTGCTCGTTCGGGAAGAGGACAACAGTCCGGTCGACCTGGAATTCCCGACTACGGTGATTCTCGAAGTGACGGAGGCTCACGACGCCGCCAGAGGTGACACTGCGGGTTCCGTGACCAAAGAAGTCATGGTCGAAACGGGGCACCCGCTTCACGTGCCGCCGTTCATCAAGCAGGGTGAGAGGATCAAGATCGATACGCGAACGGGGAAGTATCTGGAGCGTTCGAACTAGCGAGGCCTGGTCCTGCAGACCGAGCCTCCGTGCGAGCCTCCAGCGAAGAGGCTCGCCCTCGGTTTGCCGGCCCTCGCTCGTTAGAATCGAGCGTTGATGATGGGGAGAAGCTGGGCACCGACCGGGTTCTCTCCGACAAAGTTGACCAGACCGATCTGCACACCTTGTAGATGCTCCGTCCAGTTGATCAACCCGATCATGAGGCCTCGCGTTTCATCTGTGCGATTGTAGAGCGAAGCGACTGCGCCCTCGGCGCGTTCGATGCGAACATGGGCAGCACCAGCAGCTACACCGTTGAGACGAAGCGCGACAACGCCAAGGCCAGCAACGGCCAGACCCTGAATTCGTGGGGCGCCGATTCCGAGACCGGCAGCGGAGAGCCCGCGAATCTGGTCACCAGCCCCGATCCCGGCACCGGCCAATTGGATCCCGACGATTTCATCGCTGCCCATTCCAAGACCGGCCACGCTGATCCCAGCGAGCTGGGTGTCTGCACCCATTCCCAAACCTGCAACATTGAGGCCGACGAGGTCACCGTCAACACCCATCCCGACCCCAGCGAAGTTGATGCCCACCATGTTGCCGTCGACACCCATTCCGAGTCCGGCCGCGTTGATCCCAAAAATATCTCCGGAAGACCCAAATCCGAGTCCGGCCGCGTGAACCCCTCGAGCGTCGCCTTCTAACGAGAGCCCAAGTCCAGCCGCCACGACGCCACGACTTCCTCCGCCAACGGAGAGGCCGAGTGGCGCAACGGCAATTCCCTCGAGTCCGCTCTCGATAGATGCGCCCAGGCCAGCGGCCACTACTCCACGAACTCGTCCTTCGATCGACGTCCCGAGCCCGGCGATGGCAACTCCATCGAGGTCATCTTCGGCCGAGATTCCCAAGCCAGCCGCCACGATCCCGATGGTGGTTCCCTCGGACGAAACTCCGAGACCGGCCACGTGGATGCCCGCGAGTTGATGTTCAGCACTCATGCCGAGCCCAGCAACGTGAACTCCAGCCAACCGAGCGGCAGAGAAACCGAGACCGGCGACCCCGATACCCGCGACGTCACGGGCTTCGACACTGACGATTCCGGCCGAGATCCCATAAATGTGGTCGGCTCGTGGACCGTAGAGGCCGAGTGCGATCCCATCCATCTCGAATCGAGAATTGCGTTCTGGCTTCCAGAACGTGAGGTTGAGTCCTCGAACCGATCGCACATGGGAGTCCGACCAATTGAGGCGGAGTCCATTGCAGTGAGCAGAGTTACCCAGGCTAACGCCGGTTCGGGCCACAGTCAGATCCAAAGACTGACCGGCCAGAGCGGGGTCGACCTCCCAAGCCAGAGGCACGAGGGCGAGTAGCAGGGTAAGAAAAACAGCGGCAGCTTTCATGGAGCCTCCACAGGCGTCACCTCGGAACCGACGGCCGAGATGA
>Ga0315338_1001863_pt1 | contig 23583 bp, 21 predicted proteins | sample ASW8metaG_FD_204518 | JGI IMG/M metagenome (GOLD analysis project Ga0315338, IMG submission 204518) | Ammonia-oxidizing marine archaeal communities from Monterey Bay, California, United States - ASW #8 | ecosystem: Environmental > Aquatic > Marine > Coastal | place: USA: California | collected... | reverse complement strand
GACGGCGCCGCCATCCTGCGCGGCGTCTTCTCGGCCGACTGGATCGCGCGGCTGCGCGCCGGCGTGGCGCAGAACATGGCCACACCAGGCCCCTACACCAAGGGCTACACCCAGGACGGCCATCCGGGGCATTTCTTCGGCGACTATTGCAACTGGGCGCGCCTCGCGGATTACCGCGACTTCTTCTACGATTCCCCCGCCCCGCACATCGCCGCCGCGCTGATGGGCTCGAAAAAGGTCAATCTGTTCCACGAGCACGTGCTGGTGAAGGAGCCCGGCACCCTAGACCGCACGCCGTGGCACCACGACCAGCCCTATTACTGCGTCGACGGACGCGACAATGTTTCGCTGTGGATCCCGCTCGACCCGGTGCCGGAGGAGACCTGCGTCGAGTTCGTCGCCGGCTCGCACCGCTGGGGCAAGTGGTTCACGCCGACCAAGTTCAAGGGCGTGCCCTACGAGCGCCAGGACGTGGGCTACGAAACCGTCCCCGACATCGACGCCGCGCGCCAGGACTACCGCCTGCTGCGCTGGGCGCTGCAGCCGGGCGACTGTATCGCCTTCCACTTCCTGACCGTGCACGGCGCGCCGGGCAACCCCAGCCAAACCGCCCGCCGCCGCGCCTTCGCCGCCCGCTTCACCGGCGACGACGCCCGGTACGCGGTGCGCGAGGGCGAGATGTCGCCGCCGTTCCCGGAGGTGACGCTGCGGGTGGGGGACGCGATGGATTGCGCGACGTTTCCGGTGTTGGTGGAGGGGTGAGGCTCACGAAGTGATTTGTTACGAGAAGGCTATCGTCCTTATTTCCGCTTAATTGAACCGCCCCGGGTTTGCTGGACACCGTTTGGGCAATTCGGTTCAGCGGGAGCTACTCTAGCTGCTGCAAAACCTTGATCACTTCGCGCAATTCCTTATTAAGAATTTTATCGCGCCGTATGACGATCGCAAGCTTTCGATAAAGCTTAGGCGACAAGGGGCGGGAAATTATCGGAACCCGTTCGCCAACTTCACGGATAGCGGTTCCCGGCAGTACGGCACAGCCAAGGCCAGCTCCTATTAACTCCTTAATTGCCTCGACACTTCCGAGATCCATAACCGGTGTCAGCGCGACACCGGCATGGGCAAACCATTCATCCACAATGCGCCGCGTGTTTCCACCAACCTCGTAAAGTATGACCGGTAGCTCCGCTAAGGTCCGGGGCGTCACTACGTCCGGTAAGCGGTCATCATCAGCGGCAGCAATAACAACGAATGCATCGTCAAGGACCGGAATCACCTCGAACATGCGGCCTGGAGCAGGAAGGGTGACAAAGCCGATGTCGAGTGTGTTTTCTTCCAAAGCCTTGAGTACATCGACGGTGTTACCGGTCCTGATCGTGATTTCCAATGTGGGGAAACGGCGCTTCAGGTCTCGTAGTATGGGTGGTAGCAGATAGATGCACGCTGTCGCGCCCGTACCGATGCGTACCCGGCCAAATGCGCCGCCCGCATGCGCTGCCATACTGTCGCATGCGTTAGAAACAGCTTCCTCAATTCGTTTAGCGTGATTGATTAATTCCGCACCGGCAGCAGTCGGCGTCGCCCGTTTACCCACACGTTCGATCAGGCGGACACCCAATTTTTTCTCAAGCTGACGAACCTGAAGGCTGACGGCAGGCTGACTAAGCTGCAAACGCTCTGCCGCAGCGGAGAAGGTGCCAAGCTCGATTACCTCGGTAAACGTTTGCAATTGATCGAGCTTAAGCTCACGCATACCAAATATTTTCTTATGATTTGCATAAATAGTCAAAGCTTCTTTTATTCAAGTTGAGCGATCAGAATACCGAGCTTCGCACTGAGCGGTAATTTTCATCCGAGGCTTGCACGAAATGTCATACCGGAACGTCTCAATCAAATGCTTCCTAAAGGAGGTTGCGCTCTATCTCACCGCCTCGCCTCGCTCCCGCATTCGCCAGTTAAATGCCCTGCGCCGGCTTGATGACCGGTTGTTGATGGATATTGGCGTCACGCGTAGCGAGACCTTAACCAAGGAGACCCTTATGACATTCGCATCCACCTTCGAAAAAAACACCGGTGGACGGAGCATCGCCGTCAGAAACTCCACGGAAGCTGATTTGGATGCTATCCAGAATATTTATAGCCATGAAGTACTGCACGGGTTGGCTACATTCGAGGAAGTGCCGCCTTCGGCAGCGGAGCTCGGAAACCGCCGTAATGAGGTATTAAACCTTGGCCTCCCCTATCTCGTAGCGGAGCTTGATGGCCAGGTTGTCGGCTACAGCTACGCCAATAATCATCGACCACGTCCCGCCTATCGCAATTCAATCGAGAACTCCGTTTATGTTGCCAAAGACGTGCATGGTCGTGGCATCGGTAAAGCCCTGCTTTCTGCCTTAATTAAGCGTTGCGAGACAGGAACATGGCGGCAAATGGTGGCTGTTATCGGAGATAGCGGTAATGCGGGTTCTATCGGACTGCACGAACGCTTAGGTTTTCGACATGTTGGGGTGCTCAATTCCGTGGGCTTCAAATTGGGTCGCTGGGTCGACACAGTCATCATGCAACGTGCCCTCAACGACGGCGATGGCACGCTTCCTGAAACGAACAAAGTCGGATGATTACGACCAGGGTTATTTTGTGCCTCGGTTTTTCTCAACTCGTTCTGTGGGGTATTTCGTTTTATCTCATCGGGGTATTTGGCGACCTTATCGTTGCTGAGTTAGGTTGGTCCCGCACCCTCGTCTACGGTGGGTTTTCCGTTGCCCTGCTTGTTATGGCGACTGTTTCGCCGCTCGTCGGGAGCCTCATAGATCGGCACGGGGGTGGCCCCGTCATAACGTCCGGCTCGGTGCTTTGTGCGATCGGTTGCGCCAGCCTGTCGGTCTCGCAATCCATCCCCGTATATTACGCGGCATGGATCTGCCTTGGCGTAGCGATGAGGTGCACACTCTACGATGCAGCTTTTGCTGCCTTGGCGCGCATAGGCGGGAAATCAGCCCGCCGTCCGATTTCTCTCATTACGTTGCTTGGCGGATTGGCTGCGACATGTTTTTGGCCAATCGGTCACTTCTTAGCGGAACTTCTCGGATGGCGCGGTGCTGTCATGACCTATGCGGGCATTGCCCTTCTTATGGCTCCCCTGCAGCTCATCATGCCTACGGAACGCCATATTGAAACGCAGCCGCCAGAGGACGAAAATTCAAGTAGACAGCCAATAGCAGAACCAACCAATCGGTTGTTACCGACTATCTTCTATGCAGCAATAATAGCCCTAGGAAACGGCCTGCATGCGGGCATGTCGGCTCATCTCATCAGCGTCTTGTCGGGAATTGGCCTTGGCCTCACTCTCGCCGTGTCGATCGCGTCTCTGCGCGGCATTGGCCAATCGGCAGCAAGATTGATAGAAGTTTTGTTTGGCAGGCAATTGCACCCGATCAACCTCAATCTGATCGCAGCCGTGGCAATGCCGGTCAGTTTCTTAATCGCCCTGGTTGGCGGCGGTTATGTTATCACAGCCATTGTATTTACAGTTGTCTATGGTGGCGCAACGGGAATTCTCACGATCACCAGAGGAACTTTACCCCTCGTCCTCTTCGATCATCGAACCTATGGCGCTCACATCGGAAAGCTGTTGGTACCGAGCTTTATTGCGTCAGCTCTATCTCCTCTCGCGTACGCATACGTAATTGAAGAACACGGGGCATATGCAGCGCTCTATGTGTCTGTTGCTATTGGCGTGGTGATTTTAGTGGCATCGGCGGCGCTAAGGCTGCTCGCGTACCGTAAGCGTTAGGTCTGACTGACCTTGCGTGTTTTGGATGGATCGCGACCCGTGTCCCGCTTAACGGTCTTAGCCATTCTGTTTAGCGGAGACGCCGCTCGATTATGTGAATACAACCGTTTTTGCATCACTGCCAATGATCGCGGTAGCAACAAATTCACACACCATACGTCCACGCGAATGTCATATCTTTGTTAGATTCGAAATTCAGCAGGCAAATTTCCGATGTTCGCTTTTGCCCCCATAGCAGCCGAAAACAAACCATTGACGAGCATACGGTCCGATTCGAGCGCGGCTGTGTGTCAACGACCCTTCCCTAGTCCCTGAAACAGTGCTCATTATGCCACGTAAGTGCGGCAGTATCGGGTCGGTGCCCTTCGGTATCGGGCGCGCTAATCTGCTGCCCGTGAAGCGCGTAATAGTCCCGACCGTTCTCAAATTCTTCCTTTATCCGTCGGCTGACTTCGAAATGCAGGTCCGGCGTTACGGTTACGTAGCCGGCGTCGAACAGGCTGTGGATGTCGCGGCGGAGCAGAAGCCCGTTCGGCGCTTCATGCACGCCGCCGACGCTGTACGGGCGGATGTGCGCGGCTTCCAACGCCGGCAAGGTACGTTCCCGCGTCACCGCACAGCGCCGTTCATAGACGTCGGTCACCAGGACGCGGAAGGCGCCCTGCCCCAGTCGCGGGCGGATCAGGCGCGGTTCGCCGAAGCGCTCCGCCGTCTCCGCCAGTCCGGGACCCTGCAGCCGGTTCAACCGGTCGTTCACGGCGTCCCAGAGCGCCATCCCCTCGGCGTTGCCGGTGTTGTAGGTCTTGAACTTGACGATGTTCGGCGACCAGCTTGGCGGCGGCGGGAACCAGTCCCGCTCCTCGAAGAAGAAGGGCTGCGTCAGGATGCGGCAGCCGATCGAGAAGTTGCTGCGGTCGTTCGGATCGGCCTTGCGATATTTCTGGATACGGGCGCGCATCTCCGCCGCTGACTGCGCGCCGTTCATTTCGCCGAAGGCCTCCCAAGCAAGCGTCCAAGGCAGCGCGTTGGCGTAGGCGAAGATGCCGCCGCCGACGATCATGTTGATCGGCGCGTGCAGCTTGAACAAGAACAGCTCGCCCGGCTGGAGCGCCCGGAAGTTCGCAGCGGACGGCGCCCAGAAATTGACCTCGCCGGGATCGGGGATGCGGCGCAGCGTTTCGAACCAGTCGCCGTCCGTTACGGCGATGACAAGATTGATCGCCACGCGCGTTCACCGCTTTCAGTTGCTACGTCGACTATTTTGTCGCGTTAACATAACCGAGTAAGTCGGCGAGGTCTCGCGCAGTTTCACCCTGGGTGCTCGTGTCACGCACGAGCATGACGGGAGACGCGTGTTCGGGATTGCAGCGCTCTACCGCGCCGAGTCTTTGCGCTGGCCCCCGCTCTACGCGGCTGCGCCGCTTGTCGGGGGTGACGGTTTTAAATGAGCGCTATCGCGCCTTGTCCGGGATGACGAACGCTTAAGCGCCCGTCACTTGCCCCCATTGACCCAGGCGAGGGCCTCTTTCACGAAGCCGGGCAGGCTCGCCTCGTGTTCGGTGTCGATGTCGATCACCGCACTCATGCCGGCGCGCAGGATGGGGCCGCCCTTGGGGTCTTCGAAGACGAGGCGGAGCGGCAGGCGCTGGACCACCTTGATCCAGTTGCCGGTCGCGTTCTGCGGCGGCAGGATGGCGAATTCGGCGCCCGTCGCGGGGCTGATTGACTCGACCTTGGCCTGCCAGATCACGTCGGGATAGGCGTCGATCTCGACCGCGACGCTCTGGCCGAGCTTGACGTGGGTCAGCTGGGTTTCCTTCAGGTTCGCCTCGATCCAGATGTCCTGGTCGGAGATGATCGCGAACAAGGGCTCCTCCGACTTCACGAACTCGCCCGGTTCGAGCTCGATCTTGCTGATGCGGCCGGTCGCGGGCGCATAGATTTGCGTGCGCTGCATGTCGAGCAGGCGGCGGTCGTAGGCGGCCTGGGCCTGCAGGAATTTGGGGTGCTCCTCGGCCTTCAAATTGGGCTTGCCCTTCAGGCCGGTGAGGATTTGGCTTACCTCGCTGCGCAGGATGGCGATCTTCTGCCGGGCGGCGGTGGCGTTGCGGCGCGCCTGGTCGTAGCGCTCGCGGCTGACATTGCCACGCTTCAACAGGCTTTCGCGGCGCTTGAAGGTGTCCTCGAAATAGGAAAGGTCGTCGCGCCCGAGCTTCAGCTCCTGGATTTTGACCCGATAGGCGGCGCGGCGCGATTCGATCTCCGCGCGGGTGCTGTCGCGTTCGGCGGCGGCATGTTCCAGCGCGATGCGGTAGGACTCGTCGTCGAGCCGGAAGAGCAGCTGGCCGACCTCCACCGTGTCGTGCTCGCGCACTTCCACGGCGATGACCTTGCCCGAGACCTCGGACGCGATGGTGACCTTGTCGGCCTTGATATAGGCGTTCTCGCTGGTCACGTAGCGCTGGCTGGCGACGTAGAAATAGGCGCCCACCAGGGCGGCCACGCCGGGCACGAACACCATCAGCACCATGCGGGTGACGAAGCGCGCGAAGCGGCGCTGGCGCCGGGGAGGCGGCGCGGGGTGTGCCGGTTTTTCTTCCGCGGCGGCGGGTGGTTCGGCGGCCTCGGCGCTTTCGGCGCCGTCTTGCGTATCAGTCATCGTTTCCTCCAGCCTGCGCCAGCATGATCCCCGTGTCGTTGGCCGATTGCTGTGCGGTCAGATTGTTTTTGATTACGGTCAGGATGGATTTCAGTTGTTCGCGGTCGCTGTCGGTCAGGCCGTCGAGCGCCTCGGTCTGCACCTCGTTGGCCAGGACCACCATCTCGTCCAGGATCGGGCGCGCCTTGGCGCTGAGATAGAGCCGGTGGACGCGGCGGTCGCTCGCGTCCGGGCGGCGCTCGACCAGATCGGCCGCCTCCAGACGGTCGATCATGCGGCCCAGGCTCATGCGCTCGACCTCGATGATGTCGGCCAGGCCGCTCTGGTTGATGCCCTCGCTGCGCGCCAGGAACACCAGGACGCGCCATTGCGGGCGGGTCAGGCCGAGATGGCGCGCGCGGGCGTCGAAATGCGTGCGCATCAGGCGCGACACGTCGTTCAGCAAGAAGCCGAGCAGCTGGTCGAGGGAGGTTTGAACCATAACCCGCGTTATAGATGCTGTGCTTACAATATACAAGCCTACAATAACCAGGGTTACAAAATCGTGAACCGCAAAGCGCCCTTCCCTTATAGGAGGAAACCCGGTATCTGACGGGGCCATGACGCCCGAGCCCTACAAGATTCCGCCCGGTTTCGAGGACGCGAAATTCGACTTCGCGGAAGCGACCGCGCCGCGTCAGGTCTACATGGTCGCCTCGACGCCGCGCTCCGGCGGTACCTTGCTGTGCCGGCAGCTCTGGGCCAGCGGGATCATGGGCGCACCGGCCGAATATTTCGGCTTCTACAGCACCTTCCTGCGCCTCGTCGCCCGGATTAAACCCGATACGCAGGAAGAATATGTGGCGGGCGTGACGGCGCGGCGGACCAGCGCGAACGGCGTCTTCGGCTTCAAGGTGCATTACGACCACGTCCAGTACATGGTGCTGACCGGCCTTCTGCATCAATTCAAGCAGTTGCGGATCATATCGATCGTGCGCCAGGATCTCTTGGCGCAGGCGGTCTCGCAGGCGCGTGCGCTGCAGACCGGGCAATGGAACTCGCTGAACCGGACGCAGAAGGCCGCCCCGGCGTACAACGCGGACCTTATCCGCTGGTGCGTTCAGCATTTGGGCGATCAGCGGCGCGGCTGGCAGAGTTTCTTCGAATTGCACAAGATCACGCCGATCGAGGTCGACTACGACGCGCTCGCAGCAGACCCCGAAGGCATAACGAACGACGTGATCGCGCGGGTCGATCCACCGAAAAGCCCGGTGTCGTCGGTCGCGATGCCGAATCTGGAACGTCAGCGCGATACCCTCAACGCGGAATGGCTGGCGCGGTTCAAGGCGGAAAGCGGGACCGCCTGATGCCGGGACGACGCGAGATCGCACTGTTCGCGGTCAGCCTCCTGTTAGCCGGGCTGATGGCGGAAGTCAGCCTGCGGTTCGTCGGCATCGCCTATCCGATATTCCACCGGCTCGAAACGCTACGGGGCTGGTCGCCACAGCCCGGCATCTCCGGCCTGTGGATGACCGAAGGCGAGGCGCTGATCGAGAACAACCGCGAAGGCTTCCGAGACCGCGAGCATCCACTGAAGAAACCACCGGGAACCTTCCGGATCGCGGTAATCGGCGATTCCATGAGCGAGGCGCTCGCCGTTATGCGAGAGAAGACCTACTGGTCGGTTCTTGAGAATGACCTCGCGGCTTGCCGCGGCAGCGCGGTCGAGGTCATGAACTTCAGCGTCTCGGGCTACGGCACGGCACAGCAACTCCTGACCCTGCGGCACAACGTCCTGAAATACGCGCCGGACCTCGTCCTGCTCGCCTTCTTCACCGGCAACGACGTCTGGAACAACGAACCGGCCCTCGACGGGCACGAGGACCGGGTCTACTTCACCCTCAAAGACGGCTCGTTGGAGCTGAACGACAGCAACACGCGTTCCGACCGCTTCCGGACCAAGATGCTATGGCGCGACATAGTGAATGGCGCGATCAACGCCTCCCGCCTGTTCCAGCTAATCCGCGAATTCTATAACCGCACGCGGAACCTCACGCGCGGCGGCACGGGAAAGACCGACACCGTGTTCGACCCTTCCAGCCGCGACTACGCGATATTCAAGCAACCGGCGACGCCCGCGTGGCGGCGCGCCTGGGCGACGACGGAAGCGCTGCTGCTGGCGATGCGCGACGAAGCAGCCGCCGCGGGCGCCGAATTCCGGATCGTCAATTTAACAGCGCCGGTACAAGTCTATCCCGACGCCGCGGTTCGTGACGATTTCGCGAAGGCGTTGGGTGTAGACGATTTGGACTATCCGGACCGGCGTATCGCCGAATTTTCCCAGCAGGCCGGCATCCCGGAGATTGGATTGGCGGCGCCGTTGCGCCGATATGCCGAAAGCAATAACGCCTATCTTCACGGCTTTTCGAATACCCGGCTGGGCACGGGACATTGGAACGAAGCCGGCCACCGGCTCGCCGGCAAGCGGATCGCAAAAGCGCTGTGTACCCGGAATTAGATCGGTTGGTTTGAAATCGAACGGCCGTTCAGGACTGACCGAGTTCCTTTTTCAGGTCCTCTATAAGGACTTTTTTCCAGTCCTTATTGTCGCTCCTAAACCATTTCCGGCCCTGAAAGGCGTCGACGTCCACGGAGTATCCGGAGTCGCTGTTCTCGGTCGGCCAGACGAAGAACTCGACCTTTTCGGTATAGGTGAAATTGTGCTCACCGTCCTGCCCGATGATCGTGCCCATCTCGGCGTCCGGTTTGGTGAACTTAAATCGCCGCGCGATCACGGTATTGGCGGCTTTCCAAAATTTGTCGTAGGACGTGTCCTTCACCCCGATCCAGACGCCGTTTTCAGTCGGACGTAACGGTTTGGTCTGTAGAAGACACCCCGAAATAAGAAGACCGGCAACAAGAACAGTCAGAATCCTAAGCATGCTCGCACCCCTCGCAACGATATCGCGCGTATTTAGCATATCAAACGGACCGCGTGTGCAAAATTCCTGTAAGTGCCTCAAAATTCGCAAATTTCACAAAATTTCCCTCAACGTGACGGGCGTCACTGCGATGCGATCCAATCCCCCTTAGGATTGCTTCAAATGACGGACGACAGGACGTAATGACCAAACGGAAAGACAAACCCATGATGATCACCGACACCGACATCGAACGCGCCATCCTCAAGAACCTGGCCAAACTGAAGCTGGTCCCGAGCACGGGCGTGTCGCTGGAACGCGATACCGATGACAGCGGTGACAACGCGGACAACGGCCTCATTGATTAATTTTAAGTAGAATCCTCATAGTCAACTTTATTTTTATAACCTAACTATTTGTTATGGCATTAGAATCTCTAACCGCACCAGTCAGAAGCGCGCCCTCGGCCACACCTCAGGCGTTACGGACCGCGAGCAGCAATCAGGCCGAAAAACGCGACGACAAGCCGCAGGAAACCGCGGCACCGGAAGATACGGTTGATGCAACCGCTCTCCAGGCGGCAAGCAAGACCATTTCCGACGCCCTTCGAGGATCCATCGTCGACCTAGTGGTTTAACGTCGCTTTCGGACGTTAGTGTTGAAAGGGCCGCGTCCCAAGCATTTCGCTCCCGGAAAAGAATTCTGGCACGTCCCCATACCTCAATACCGAATAAAAATTAGTCAAATCGTCGGGCGCCGCGAGCATTGGATGGATAAGGCGTTGCGTGCGCGGCCAAATTTACAGAAATTAGCGGTCCTGGCGTCGGCTTCAGGCGCCCGTCCCGCAACGCTTATCGAAAGACGGATGCCTTGGCCGTCGAAAGCATTGACGACCTGTTCGCGCGCTATGGCCCGGCCTATCGATGGCTGGCGTCGGCAACGTGCATGATCGGCGCCATGACCATGGTCCTATCGCAGACCACGGTCAACGTCGCGTTTCCAGACATCATGGGGGCGTTCGGGATCGGACGAAACGAAGCGCAATGGCTGTCCTCGGGCTTTTTCGCCGCGATGACCGCCGGGATGCTGCTGCAGGCTTGGCTCGTATCGATCTTCGGCGAACGAACGACCTATTTCACTTCTTTATGCGGCTTCCTGATCGGCGTCGTGATGAGCGGACTGGCCCCGAATGCCGAGACACTGACCGCCGGGCGGTTGCTGCAAGGACTCACCGCCGGGATCATCCAGCCACTGGCGATGGCGATCGTCTTCAAAATCTTTCCGCCGGAACGGAGGGGTTCCGCCATGGGCTTTTTCGCCATGGGCGTCGTCTTCGCCCCCGCCATGGGCCCGACCTTGGGCGGTTTCGCCGTCGAATGGTTCAATTGGCGCTACGCGTTCTTCCTAACCGTACCGAGCACAATACTGGCCTTGGCGATGGGGTTGGTGTTCCTGCCCAGTCGAAAAAAGCCGACGCACGTGCCGCACTTTGACTTCACGGGCTTCGCGCTGATGTGCGCCGCCCTGTTCACCCTGCTGCTGGCGCTCAGCAGCGGCCCTCGTGATGGATGGGGATCGGATAAGGTCGTTCTGCTGTTCCTGTTCGGCACAACGGCCGCATTCGGATTCGTCGCCTGGGAGAGCGCCATTCGCGAGCCGCTGCTAAACGTGAAACTGTTTCTCAATCTGCGGTTCACCTCCGCGTCGATCATCTCGTTTTTCGCCGGCGGCGTGTTCCTGACATCGACCTTTCTTATTCCGGTCTTCGTGCAGCAAGTGCAGGGATACACGCCACTGCGCGCCGGTCTGCTGCTGATGCCCGGCGGTCTTTCCCTGCTCATCCTGTTCCCGATCGCGGGGCGCGTATCCGACAGCGTTTCGGCGCAATTTCTCCTCTGCCTGGGCCTTGGCGCATTCGCGATCGGTTTTTTCCTGCTGTCCGGCACTGACGTCAACACGCCGTTCTGGACCTTTGTCGCCTTCACCCTATTCATACGCTTCGGCATCGCCTTCACCACACCCGTGACAAATGCAGCGGCGCTGAAATCGTTGCCGAGCGACCAGGTTAACCAAGGGTCGGGGGCGGTAAATTTCATTCGCATGTTGGGCGCGGCGTTTTCGCTCAACATCGTCGTGGCATTCCTGGAAACGCGAGTCCCATTCCACAGCGACGCGCTAACCGCGACCCAGACCGCGGCAAGCCCGACCAGTCAAGCCTACCTCGGCGCGGTACGGCGAGTGCTCTCGGAGTCCGGGGTCGCCGACGCGCTGGAGCATTCGGGAGCGCTTCATTATTTGGGTGAGGTCATCTATGCGCAGGCGAACACCGCAGGCTTTCAAGACGCATTCTTGGCGCTGAGCATCGCCAGCGTCTGCGGCCTGATACCTGTCTATATCCTGTCGCGTACACCGACCAGCCCGCCACGCGGTTGAACCGGCAACCAATCCATCGCTAAGGTATTAAATTTAGAAGGGGAAGAGTATGGGAACCGGAAAACGCATCGCTCTTCTCGCGTTGCATCTCGAAAGCAACCGCTTCGCACCGTCCGTCGACCGCGCCGATTTCGAAGAGAAGGTGCTTCTCTATGGCGATGATATTCTGGCCGATGCGGCGATGAAGCATCCCCGGATGGTCGGCACGATGACTGGTTTCATCCATACGATGAACGAGACCGGCCCCTGGACACCCGTGCCGATCGTCAATGCCGATGCCGGTGCCGCGGGCCCGATCGACCACGAATTCTACCTCGAGCTCAAAGCGGAAATGCGCGAACGGCTGGAGGCCGCGATGCCGCTCGACGCCGTCTATTTCGGCGAGCACGGCGCGGCGGTATCGACCGAGATTCCGGATCCCGACGGCGATCTCTTCCAGATGGCCCGCGCCATCGTCGGGCCGGAAGTGCCGATCATCTCGACCCTCGACCTGCACGCGAATATCTCGCAAGAGATGATCGACGCGACAGACGCGCTAATCATCTACCGCACCAATCCGCATGTGGATCAGTATGAGCGCGGCGTCGAAGCGGCCGGCGCGATGCAGGAACTGCTCGGCAATGTCCGGGCGACCACAGCCTTCATCCGACTGCCCATCGTGGCGCCGCAGGTGACCCAGCTCACGGCGAGCGGGCCTTACGGCGAGATTATCGATTACGGCCAAACTCTGATCGACGAAACCGTCATGAATATTTCCATTGCCGGCGGCTTCACCTATGGCGACACGCCACACAACGGCATGGCGTTCCTGGTCACCACGCGGGACGACATGGCGAAAGCGCGAACGCTCTGCCGCGATTTAGCAGCGCGAGTATGGGCCTACCGCGAACGGTTCACGCCCCAACTGACGTCGCTTGAGGATTGTATCGCGGGAGCGGTCGAGCGGGGCGAGGATACTTCCCTCCCCTCGGTTATTATCGCCGACGTGGCCGACAACCCCGGCGGCGGCGGACGGGGCAACACGGCGTGGCTGCTCGAAGGTTTGCACGAGAGCGATGCGAAAGGCGTGATCCTGGGCGTCTTCAACGATGCGGCACTTGCCACCGACGCCCACGAAAACGGCGTCGGCGCGACCTTCGAAGCACAATTCAACCGCGATGAGGCGGACCAGTACTCCAAGCCGTTCTCCGCGGAAGCGACCGTACTGTCGCTATCGGACGGCAAAATCGTTGGGCGCGATCCGGGGTCCCGAAAAGGCATGGCGATCAATCTCGGACCGACCGCTGCCTTGCAAGTTGGGACGGTGTCCGTGATCGTCATCTCGATCCGCCAACAATGTATCGATCCGGGCTATTTCGAGGAGTTTGGCGTCAGCGTAAGAGACGCCCACACCGTCGTCGTGAAGTCGCGCGGCCATTTCCGCGCCGGGTTCCTGCCCTATTTCCCGCCGGAAAGAGTCGTTGAATGCGACGCGCCGGGCCTGACATCGCCAAACTTGGACAATTTCGACTGGACGGGATTCCAGCGGCCGATTTACCCGCTCGACCAGGAAGCGACATGGACCCCGCCGGACTGGTAGATTCGCGCCTGAAAGGAAAACAGAATGACCAAGAAAAGAGTCCTCGTCACCGGCGCTGCGGGAACGATCTCGAAGCAGATATTGCCGGCGTTCGGAGAGCGGTACGACCTCGTCCTGCTCGACGCCAAACCATCCGGCGACAACGGGATCATCCAAGCCGACCTGTCCGATCCCGACCTCGAGAAATATCGCGAACATTTCAAGGGTGTCGATGCTGTCGTGCACAATGTCCGCTCAACGCAGCCGTGCATCAAGACCAGCGCACCGCGGCAGTGGCTCGCCGAACGACCGGGATCGGAGAGTCCGGACGGCTACATTGTCGAGCGGCGCAGTGTCGATATGGCGTTCAACGTCTACCGGCTGGCGCTGGAGGAAGAAATCCCCCGAGTCGTCGTTGCGTCCTCGAACCATGCTGCGGATTGGTACGAAACCAAGCTGCATAACGGCAAATTGGACACGATCGGCCCCGAAATATTTCCCTTGTCAGACAATTTCTATGGCTGGGCCAAAGCGACCTACGAACATCTCGGCTTCCTCTTCGCCACCGGCAGATTGGGCAGCGAGGTCGAAAACGTACAAATTCGCATCGGCGCGCCGCGTCCTATCCGTGGCAAAGATTTCGACGGCGACGAGGTCAGCCACAAGCGCGATCTCGGCGCCTACATCAGTCCGCGCGATATGGCGCAGCTCTACGTAAAATCGATCGAAACCGAGGATATTCGGAACGAGGACGGCATCCCTTTCCAGATATTCTACGGCGTCTCCAATAATACACGCGCCTACTGGAGTATCGCCAACGCACGGCAAGTCCTCGGTTACGCGCCGGAGGACGATTCCGAACGCGAATTCGCAGAAGATATAAGCGCACATATTAAAACTAACGGACGTACGCTTTGAACGTGCCGATGCGACAGGGAGACGCAAAATGGATCTGAAATTGGCGGCGAATTCGGTACTTCCGACCGACGCCAGCACAGCGACTCTGGTGGGCCGCGTCTGGCGTCCCGACCGGGACGGCCCTTCGGTTGTCGTCCTGCGGGACGGCGATCTCGTCGATATCACGGGATCCGAACCGACGATGACCGACCTGATCAACGCCTTTGCCCCAGCCGCCACCGCCCATGACGCGGACGGCGAAACACTGGGATCGGCGGCAGCGATCATCGCCAACAGCGCGGCCGACAAGCGCGATCCCGCCCTGCCCTGGCTGCTGGCACCGGTCGATTTGTCGGCGCTGAAAGCCGCCGGCGTAACCTTCGTCGACAGCATGCTGGAGCGGGTTATCGAGGAACGTGCCGAAGGCGATCCGCAGGAAGCCGACGCGATCCGCAAAGTGATCAAGGAGGCGATCGGCGACGATCTTGCTGCAATCGTGCCGGGCTCGCAGGAAGCCGCGCGACTCAAAGAGGCTCTGATCGAACGCGAGTTGTGGTCGCAATATCTCGAGGTCGGCATCGGTCCCGACGCGGAAATTTTCACCAAGGCGCAGCCGATGTCGTCGGTCGGGACGGGCGCGGAGATCGGCCTGCATCCGAAATCGACCTGGAACAACCCGGAACCGGAAATCGTCCTGATCCTGAACGCCGCCGGCGCCATCGTCGGCGCCAGCCTGGGCAACGACGTCAATCTGCGCGACTTCGAGGGCCGCAGCGCCCTGCTGCTCAGCAAGGCCAAGGACAACAACGCATCCTGCGCGATCGGGCCGTTCATTCGCCTGCTGGACGACGGGTACGGGCTCGACGATATCCGGCAGGCGGAGATTTCGCTCACCGTCGCCGGCGATGACGGTTTCCGATTGGAGGGCGTCAGCGAAGTTTCCCGGATTAGCCGCGATATCGAGGACCTAGCCGGGCAAACCCTGAACGCGACTCACCAATATCCCGACGGCGCGGCCCTGTTCACCGGCACCGCCTTCGCGCCAACTAAAGACCGCGATACGCCGGGCGAAGGATTCACGCACAAGCCTGGCGATCTGGTGACCATAGCCAGTGCAAAACTGGGCGCGCTTATTAATCGGGTGACCACCAGCGACAAGGCGCCGCCGTGGGAATTCGGGACCGCGGCGCTTATGCGGAATCTCGCTGGGCGGGGGCTTTTGTAGATAGTGTGCGATAATCCCCTCACCCTACCCTCTCCCCAAGCGTTTAGTTTCGGAGGCGTGGCGGGAGGATGAGGGGAAATTCGCTGGGAACCAACTCTTCGACGGAATTCTGTAGATGAAAACAATCCTCATGACCGGCGCGGCCGGGGGTATCGGGACGTATTTGCGGCCCGAACTCAAAGGGAAGTACAAATTGCGCCTGTCGGACCGCGAACCGATCGGCGATCTCGGTGACGGCGAGACTTTCGTCTCGGCAGATCTGACCGACCTCGATACGGTGCGCAAAGCGGTCGAGGGCGTCGACGGTATCCTGCATTTCGGCGGGCACGCGAGCGAAGGCGTCTGGGAGGATATCCTCGACGCCAACATCATCGGCATGCGTAACGTCTACGAAGCCGCGCGCCTCTGCGGCGTCAAACGCGTCATCTGGGCGAGTTCAAACCACGCCGTCGGGTTCTACCGCCGCGACCAGACCATCGACCACACGGTCTATCCCAAACCGGACAGCCGCTACGGCGTCTCCAAAGTCTTCGGCGAGGCGATGGGGAGTCTCTACTCCGACAAATACGGCCTCGAAGTGGTCAATCTGCGGATCGGCAATGTAGCATACAAGCCAGTGGACAAGCGCCGGCTGGCCATCTGGATTAGCCCGCGCGACCTGGCGCAACTCTGTTCGATCGGTCTCGACCATCCGGAAATTAAGTTCGAGATATTCTATGGCGCGTCCGGTAATGCGCGGGGCTGGTGGGACAATTCCCATGCCGAAAAGTTTGGCTACCGCCCCAACGACCACAGCGAAGATTACGCGGAAGACGTGCTCGCCATCGAACCACCTGCCTCGGTGGACGATCCAGACGAGATCTACCAAGGCGGCGCCTTCGTAACGTCCGAGGCAGGCGGCGGCGCACCGCGATCGGAAGTCGTTAAGCGGTAAGATGCTTTAGCCGGTGTCGAACAGCGCGAGGTCGATCGCGTCGCCCATCTTGCAATAGCCGAGGTCGCTGGGGTGCAAGCCGTCGCCGCAATCGTAGTCCGGCAGCATTATCGTGGGATTGTCCGGATCGCGTAGCGCCGCGTCGAAATCGGCAACACCGTCCAGTATATCTGTATCGCGAATCCAGGCGTTGAACGCGGTGCGGTGCATCTCGCGCCCTAGATTCCAAGCGTTCGCCATAAACGTCTCGTTGCCGAACGGGGTCAAGGTCGCCGCGATAAGCTTGATCCCGCACGTCTGTGCCCGCAGCGACATTTGCTTCAATCCATCAATCATTCGATCCCCTTCCGCTTCCTGTTCGGGCAAGCCCGGCCGGTTGCGCAGATCGTTGGTACCCAGCATGACGATTGCATGAGTCACGCCGGGCTGTGCCAGCACGTCCCGGTCAAAACGCCGCAGCCCGCTCTCGCCGCGCAGATCGTGCAGGATGCGGTTGCCGCCGAGTCCCTGGTTCATGACGCCGAGCGCCCGACCGCCTTCCCGGTCGTTCAGCCGCCGAGCGAGTTGGTCCGGCCAGCGGCTGTAGGTGTCGTGCGTCGAGATATTAGCGTCGGTCAGCGAGTCGCCGAGCGCGACGATGCCGCCGGTTTCCGGCGTGGCCAGCACGTCGACGCCGCTGACGAAAAACCATTCATCGGTGATCTTACCGACCGGCATGACGGCTTCGGACGCGAAATCGCCCGGCGGCGAAATGTAATTGGTCTGCCGCGCGTACCGCCCGGTGATTTGGAAATCGGTCGAGAGTTGCTGCGGGAGATGGACCGAGACGGCCAGGTCGGCCAAGGGTACGACGTCGAGCGAGACCGGATCACTGATCACGAACGCGCCGGCAGCCACCGTTGCGCTCTTCGATCCGCCAAAAGCGAGCTGCCGCAAAGTGCCCGGCACAACTGCCGGACCCGCTTCCCGAATTCCAACGGTCGCACTGCCAATCGACAGATTGCCGTTACCGTAGGCGTTCGATACGCGTACCCGGATCGTATCGCCGCCGATACTGACGCGCGGCGTCATGCGCACCGTGTGATTGTCGAACGCCAGCCCCGCCGCGCTCGGCGCAGGGGCTGTGGCCCAGGTTCCGACCCAGCGCATCGCCAGCGCCCTAAGCCGGCGCGAACACGTCGTCCTGCGACTCGCCCGCCGGGCTTTGCACCGCGACCGGGCCGATGAAGGCGCTGTCGCGCTGCAGAACCGGCATGCAGCGGTCGGCAAACAATCGCATGTTGAGCTCGCCGTCCTCATGCGGCATGCCGCCATAGGAGAAGTCGCAGACCATGTGATCCATGCCCGTCAGGTTGCGCAATTCGCGGACCTGCTCGATGCAATCGTCCGGTGTGCCGACGATTTGAATTTTGACGTAGAAGTCGGTCATCTTCCGGCGCGCTTCAGCATCCTTCAGCTTGGAATAAGTCTTCGCCATTTTGCCGTAGGACTCATAGCCCTTCACATTCCCCAGATGACCGTCCGAGAAATTGTAATGATTGTCGATCGAGTCCCATTTCGCACCGAGATACTCCATCGCGCGATCATGGGCTTCATCGCGGCTTTCGGCGACTGAAACATTGGTGAGAATGACCGGCGGGCGCGGCGTATGGCCGACGCTGACGGATATTTCTTGATATTTCTGAATGTCTGCGGCGGCCTTGACCCATTCGTTCTGCATGATGACCATCATGCCGAATCCGAGCTTGGCCATAATCTCGGCTGATTCCGGGCTGACCGAGGAGGCGTAGAAGCGCCGTTCGGGATGCGACATCGGGCGCGGCCGGATTGACATTTTCGGGATTTTGTAAAATTCCCCGTCCCAATCGAAAACTTCTTCGCTCAGGGCCTTGGTGATCAGTTGCGCAGACTCGGCGAAGCGCGGACGGGCTTCCTCCATGGGGACGCGGAATCCTTCATATTCCTTGGTCGCAGCGCCACGCCCGAAGCCGAACATGCAGCGGCCGCCGCACAGCAGGTCGAGATAGGCGATCTGCTCGGCCACCCGAATCGGGTCGTGCCAGGGCAGTACGATGACGCAGGTGCCGAGCGTGATCCGCTTCGTCTTGCCCGCGTAGTAACTGAGCAGTTGCAGCGGGTGCGGCGACATGGAGTAGCCGGTGAAATGGTGCTCAAGACCGAACAGAGAATCGAAGCCGAGCGGCTCCGCCAGGTCGCCGAGCGCCAGATGCTCCGCCAAAACCGCCGCGTCGGAGCGGCCGGGCTGCGCCAATACGCTTAAGTCAGTGCCGATTTTCATGACTATTTCCACTGCTGATAAAAGGGCTTTTACAAAGTCTACGATTTGAAATGATGCGATCCAAGGTGCCGCGACAATTGGACCACGGCGCGAAGCCGGATAAGCTTCCGACGCTCCCCGCCACGAATTCAACAATTGGATCTCTCGTGAAACATGTCTGCTACTTCGAACGGCTGTTGAACCCCGCCCTCTTCGAAGAAATTCTCACCGAAGGCGGCGAAATCGCCCTCTCCAGGGTCGACCGTGAGATGACGGAGGGCGCGGTGTCCGAAGCCCTGTCCGGCGTCCATGGCTATCACACGCGCGGCGGCAGCCAGCTAGTGCCGGAGAACTTTCGCATTGACCGGGACTTCATCGCGAAATGTCCCAATCTAGTCGCCGTCTGCACCGGCGGCGCCGGTTATGACGCCATCAACGTCGCCCATTGCACCGAGGCGGGCATCCTGGTCGCCAACCAGGCCGGGCTGAACGCCGAGGCGGTCGCCGAGCACGCTCTGGCGATGATGCTGTGCCTCACCAAGCAGATTGCGCAGGTCAACATGGCGCTGCGCCGCGATCCTGAACTGGACCGCTTCAACTTCCGCAACAACGACATCTTCGGCAAGACGTTAGGCGTTATAGGCCTGGGCCAGATTGGCACACGAGTCGCGGAAATCTGTAGCACCGCGTTCCGCATGGAAGTCTTGGCAACCCACCCGCGGATCACGCCGGAACAGGCGACCGAGCGCCATGCTCGTCTCGTCGCCTTACCGGAGCTGCTGCAACGGTCCGATTTCGTCCTTGTCGCCTGTGGCCTCAGCGACGAGACGCGCGGTATGTTCGGCGCGGCCGAATTCGCGGCGATGAAACCATGCGCCTACTTCGTCACCATCGGCCGCGGCGGCATCCATGACGAAGACGCGCTGGCACAGGCCCTGGAAGCGGGCGAGTTGGCTGGCGCGGGGCTCGATGTGTGGATGCAGGAACCGCCGCCAATCGACCACCCGCTGCTGAAATTCGAGAACGTCCTCGCCTCGCCGCATATCGCGGCCGTCACCGACGAGAGCGCGCAGAAGGCGATGACCGGCGCAGCAGAACAGTGGCGCGAGATCCTGGCCGGGAAAATGCCGACGCGATTCGTCAATCCGGCGGTGTGGCCGGCCTACGCCAAACGGTTCGAAGCGGTCATGGGATTCGCGCCGGAGGCGGCTCCGCCTAACTGACGAAACTCCCGCCCAGCTCGTCCTCGATGAAGCCCTGTATGATCTCCTCCATCGAGTCGTCCGCCTCGAAGCCGAGATCGCGGCCGCGGTTGGCGGCAAACTTCATCGGCCAGCCGGAGACGATGGCCTGGATCGCCGGATCGGGTTTGAAATCGATGCGGTCGCTGACCGCCTGTCCCGCGACGCGGGTCAAGGCGTCGACCATCTCGCGCACCGAATGGGTGATACCCGGGATCGATACGGCGCGGTGCGGGCCCCAGTCCGCCGCCGGCATCTCGGCGGCGCGAATGAAGGCGTCGACGACCCTGCGTGGCGACAAGAGCCACATCGCCTGGTCTTCCCCTACCGGGCAGTTCACCCTGTCGCCTTGCAGCGGTTCGCGGATGATCGAGCTGGCGAAGGTCGAAGCCGCCTTGTTTGGCTTGCCGGGCCGGACGACCACCGTCGGCAGACGCAGCGCGCGGCCGTCAACAAAACCCTTACGACTGTAATCGTTGATCAACAACTCGCTCGACGCCTTCTGGGCGCCATAGGAGGTCTGCGGGTTGAGATGGGTGTCGTCCTGGATCACGTCCGGCACGAGGCCGCCGAACACGGCGACGGAGCTGGCGAAGACCACGCGCGGTTGGGTGCCGAGTTCGCGGCAGACGTCGAGCACCGCCCGCGTGCCGCCGAGATTGACCCGCATGCCGAGGTCGAAATCTGCCTCCGCCCCAGCGCTCACCACCGCGGCGAGATGGAAGACCGCGTCGGTATCGGGCGTGATCACGGCGCGCAGCTGGTCGGGATCGGTTACGTCGCCCGTGACGGTTTCCAGACGGGGGTCGTCGGGAAAAGGCGGGTCCGCTTCGCCAACATCGAAAGCGACGAGACTGTCCAGTTCGCCCTGCCCGCGCCCGAAATCCAAATCGTTCTTTTCCAGCAGTTTCAACGCCAGGCGGCGGCCGACGAACCCGGTCCCGCCAGTGATGACGATCTTCATGTGTTGGCTCCCTTTGCGCTTTGCGCCATGCGTGTACAGGTCCGCCACGCGGCGATCAATGCCGTCGGGTCGGCTTCGCCTTTACCGGCGATGTCGTAGGCGGTGCCGTGCGCCGCGGTGGTCACCGGAAATGGCAATCCACCCAACACGGTGATGCCGCTGCCGAAACCCATCAGCTTCATCGCGATCTGACCCTGATCATGATACATCGTCACCACACCGTCATAGGCGCCCTCCTTGGCCCGTACGAACACGGTATCGGAGGGATAGGGACCATCGACCGCGGTCCCCGCAGCAGCGGCCCGTTCGACCGCCGGCGCAATCACGTCGATCTCTTCGCGCCCGAAATTGCCGCCGTCGCCGGCATGAGGATTGAGCGCCGCCACGGCAAGCCGCGGCGTTTCCAGGCCCGAATCGCGCAGGCTGCGGTCAAGCAGACCAATGGCGCGGGCGATGCCGTCCGTGGTGATGTGGTCGGCGACATCGCGAATCGCAACGTGGCTGGTGACACGCGAGGTCCACAATTTTTCCAGTACGTTCAACTCACCGACTTCGCCCTCGAAGTTGAGATGAGATTTCAGGAACTGCATCTCGTCTTCGAAGCCGAGCCCGGCCAAGTGCATCGCCTGCTTGTTGAGCGGCGCGAAGACGAAACCGTCGATTTGTCCCGAAGCGGCCATCCCGGCTGCCTGAGTCAACGCGCCCAGCACCTCCCTACCGGCCGCCGTTGTCGCATTCCCGACATCGGTTTCATTAGCCGGTGCGTCGAGCGGGTGAATTTCGAGTTCCAGATCGATATCGACACCGGCTGCGGCCTGACCATCACAATAGACACCAGGGTCGGCGATCAGCACCACCTCGGTGCGCTCGTGCGTTTCCGGTAATGCCAGCAATTTAGCGGCAATCTCCGGACCGATGCCGTTACGGTCACCGAGCAGCAGACCTACTCTTGGTTTCATGCGTCCTCCTTGAACCTTGCATCCGCCGCGTGCCGGTGGGCGGCAACGATGCCGCGACAATAGGGCGGCGAATCCGGCGCCTCGACCAGCTTCTCGCCGTCGACTTTGTCAAAGCCGCTGCTGCGCACCATGTGACCGAGACAATGCAGGGTCGGCACCCAGAAATTGGTGTCGTTGTTGCCGTACTGGCTGTCCGGATAGAACTCCATCACCATTTGTCCGTCCGGATATCCATGCCCGATGCCCCCGCGATAAGGGCTATAATCGTCCAGGATCGCGGACTCGACGAAAATTGCCTGATCGCAGACTGCGGCGAGCTGGTCGAGCGCAAGCAAGGGATGGCGCAGGTGGTACAGCACACCGAAACAGAACACGACATCGAAGCGCCCCAGGCGCGCCTCGGTGACGTCGTAGACGCTCATCTCTTCGCGACGGCATCTGTCCGTCGGGATCTCCAGCGCCTCGCGGCAAAGGTCGAAACTCTCCCAACCAACCCGCTGCTCCTCCTCCAGACTGCTGAGAAAGTCGGAAAAGTCATCGATCGCAACGACCTCTCGCGCACCGCGCTTCAAGGCCTCGAAGCTCCAATAGCCGTCCCACGCGCCGACATCGAGGACGCGCAGCCCGGACAGGTCGTCAGGCACGCGATAGGCCGGCGGATCAATCGGCGCCCAACCTGGCGTAGTGACGCCACCGGGCAAATCGATCTTGTGGTACCAGTACGGGATCTCCGCGACACGCGCTGCCAGACCAGTCGATGCGCCGGTGCTATCCTGTGAATTTTCGGGAGCCATTGATGCGCCCACTCCGGCCGATAAGAGGTTTTCGCTGCAAGGCAGCATTGTTTGTATCTTACGGCGCAACGACGGTGGAATCTATGCGGGTCGTGCGTCTATGAACGGACCAGATCGGTCAAATGGCTCTCCCGCGATCCAGCGCTCGATAGCTGCGCTCGAGGGGGGTAGAACCAGCGCGGCGGCAAAAGGCTTCGAAAATATTCTGAGCTACGACCCGGAAAATGTAGAGGCACTCTATTTTTTGTCGGTCATCGACTACCAGGGCGGTCAAACCGCGACGGCCCTGGAGCGTATAGAGGCAGCCATCGTGCTCCGTGCCGACGCTGCAGATTGCCACAATCTGCATGGCCTTATTTTGATTACGCTGGACAGGCTGACGGACGCGGTCGATTCGTTTCACCGGGCCCTCGACTGCGACTCTAGAATTCCCGACTTCTACAACAATCTCGCGACGGCTCACGAATCTCTCGGTTCCCTGCCGGAAGCGGAGACCTTCTATCGCGAGGCGATCTATATTGAACCGGGATACGCGCAGGCGCACAGCAATCTCGGCCGGATACTACTCGCAACTGGACTTCCCAACGACGCGGAAGCGGCCTGCCATGCCGCCCTGTCGGCGCAACCAGATCTCCTGGACGCACGGTTCAATCTTGCGGTAGCCCAACAACGGCAAGGAAAATTGGCCCAAGCGGAAGCGACTATCGTTACCGCACTTGGCGCAATGCCGCGAAATGCCAACCTCCGGCGGTTTCTCGGCGTGCTGCGGCACAGCCAGGGCAACCTGAGCGGCGCCGAGGAAGCGCTGCGGAATGCTATTTCAAATGCTCCGGAACTTTCCGAGGCGCACGACAACCTTGCCGGAGTGTTACTGGATCGAGGAGGTGTCGAAGAAGCGGAAGCCTGCTTCAAGCACGCCCTAAACCTAAATCCACAGGACAGCCGCGC